>Ga0310122_10000015_pt1 | contig 150171 bp, 104 predicted proteins | sample CB6_Bottom_1051__FD_203503 | JGI IMG/M metagenome (GOLD analysis project Ga0310122, IMG submission 203503) | Marine microbial communities from Western Arctic Ocean, Canada - CB6_Bottom_1051 | ecosystem: Environmental > Aquatic > Marine > Oceanic | place: Canada: Western Arctic Ocean... | reverse complement strand
CTGGATAACCAAACGAGACAATCTTGTTGCCACGGTAGTCGCTTTCAATAACCTCACGTTGTTTCACTTGGTACTGTTCAAAATCTTCAATAGACAGCTTAGCGTGGTCGGCGTCGATTCGACTGTTCACAGTTTCAACGATGTGCTTACCAAACTCGCCACCATAAAGGTACTTATCGCCTTGTTGGGCAATGTTACTCAGAGTGTCGGCAAGCTTAGGGTTTTTCATCAATGTGCCGGTTGGTTTGATTTGGTCGCCATTCCAATACAGGGCTTCGATTTCTGGATCTTCAATCAATCGTTCTTGTTCACGAACCACGATGTCGTAGGTGTAGCTGTTCATCGCGTAACCCTTGCTTGCCAGTTCAATCGCGGGTTGAACAAGCTCAGACCATGGTAGCTTTCCGTATTGTTGATGAGTGCTATAGAGCAAACGAAGCGTGCCAGGAACGGCTACAGATCTTGGACCTAAAATCTCATTTCGACTGAGTGCTTCTCTATTTTCAATGAACATGTCTGGAGTGGCACTTGACGGGGCTTCATCTCGTCCATCCAGTGCGAGAAATTGATCTTTGTCTTTTTGATAAAACAGCGCAAAAGTACCACCGCCAATCCCAGTCATATCCGGTTCAACCACCGACATTGTCATCTGCATCGCCACCATCGCATCGACCGCATTACCGCCTTGCTTAAGTACCGAATACCCGGTGCTGCTTACGTATGGATTCGTTGCACTTACCATAAACTCTTCGCCAGTTTCGTCTGGCGTAATTGGAAAAGGATTTGGCTCAGCCGCGAAACCGACCGCTGAAACCAAACTTAAAGATAAAGTCGCTATTCGCATGCGTTCTCCGTTTAAGGTATCTGTTTATTCGCTCTTAGGTTGACTGAATAAAGGCGGTGAAGTTCGTGAGTTTGCAGCCTTCTTACACAATGCTGACGCTGCTGACAGAACCATTGAATAGTAGAGAATTTTGTGGTTCAAATTTATTACGAAGCTAAATGTAAGAGGAAACTTGGGTTCTTAATATTGATTTAACTATCGTGAAATCCCGACTTATGAATAACTAAAGCGAGTTTGGAACATGATGAATTTCAGTCTTATGGTGAGGTGTTCAGTTCGATGTTGAGCTCATTTTTAACAAAGCACTCAATTATACCCACTGATTTATATGGTTATTCTCGTTCATATGATGATTTATAAATAGTATTAACATTTCTGTCACTATTTTCGTTGTAACAGATTGATATACTGGTCAGATCTGTTATTGTTCAAAATATATGTGCGGTTCACCATACTGTTTAACAAAGGGAGCTTATGTTTACACTATCGATCAAAAATAGGATTTTGGCTTTATGTTTAGTGTCGCTAGTAGGATTTACTAGTATTCTATTTGTCGGAGGGGATACGTTAACCAGTAACACCCAGCAGGTTAATCGAATTGACCAAGTTACTTATCCGGTTATGAATGCGGCTTCATTGAATAGTGTATTGATTTCTCAATTAGCTGAGCGCTTTAATTTGGCAGTGACTCTAGGCGATGAAGAGATTTTGGAGATGAACAAGCAAACTCTCGCTGAGATTCAAAATAACTTCAACATTCAAACCTCTCTCGATCCTTCGTTACAGAGCTCATCTGCACTTCTGCAAAATAAAACCAATCAATATTTTGAGTTAGCTTACCGAATTGCTCAAGGCATGATAGATGAAGAGATCAGCCTTAGTGAAGCCGGGCGTCTTGCAAAACAGAGCACCGCAATCTTAGATGAGCTTACTTTGGGTATGCATGAGTTTTCTTTGGCTCGTCAATCAGAGTTTGAAAGCGCAGTGCAAGATTTAGAATCAAACAATAAAAAAGCTAACCAAATCATGAGTGTGTCTGGTGCTGTAGCCATGCTTGCGATGTGTATCTTTGGTTGGTTTGTGGTGAAAGGTATACGTAGAGATCTCGCGAATATCAGTGACAAAATGCGTGATATTGCTGAAGGAGATGGAGACTTAACGGTTCGTCTTCAGCATGAAAAAAATGACGAACTGAAACCTTTAGTAGAGTCGTTCAATAGCTTTGTCTCTCATTTACAGCAGAACGTCACACACACTATAGGTAACGTTACTCAGCTGGACACGATCTCTGGTTCACTTGTTAAATCAAGTCAAGTAACAAGTCAATTGTCGACTAAGCAGCACCTCTCTATTGAAGAAGTATCAAGCTCATTAAATCAGTTGTTTCTTGCCGCTAGAGAAATCGCTACGAACGCTAATGATGCTTCGACTTCAGCTTCCAGTGCGAGTGAGCAAGCAAGCTTAGGAGAACAGCAAGTCAAGAGTACGATTTTAGCCGTTCAAGAATTAACGCATGATGTAAGTAATGCATCGCTAGTGGTTAAACAACTAAATGACAACACACAAAGTGCTGGCTCAATACTTGAGTCGATCAGTTCGATTGCAGAGCAAACCAACTTGCTTGCACTCAATGCGGCAATTGAAGCTGCACGCGCTGGTGAACAAGGCCGTGGCTTCGCTGTCGTTGCTGATGAAGTAAGAACGTTAGCATCAAGAACTCAATCATCTACACAAGAAATTCAATCTGTACTCTTACAGTTACAAGACCAAGCAAAAACCGCGTCATCGATTATTTCTGATAGCGTAGTTAAAGCTGAAACTTGTGTTGAAAAATCAATTGTCGCGGAAAATTCTCTGCAGAAAATCACTTCAGATATTATCGAAATTAGTCAACGAAACGAAAGTATTGCCGCTGCGACTGAAGAGCAAGAGCAAACCTCAACTCGCATTGAAACTTTTGTCGAAGAAATTCGTAAGATGGCAGAAGGCACCAGTAACAGTGTTCAGCAAGTGGACGCCGTGGCGCAAGATATTCAAAAAGTGACTCGTAATCTTTCAACACTAACTGGCCACTTTAAAGTCAGTTAAGTTCCTTAGAATCATTCCCTCTTTCTTTTCGGCTATGCCTTAAGGAGGGCGGGAGTATGCCCAAAATATGGGCTGATTATACAAAAACAATTATATAAAAAACAAAAATCACATAACAATTGGAGTTAGTTATGAAGAAGACAGTGGTTGCTGCCCTAATAAGTATGGCGTTTGGAGCAAATGCTGCAAACATGGATGATCTTCGAATTAGTGGGTTTGGTTCTGTAGGCATCGGTAAGTCAGACAATGCGATAGGTTATGCGGGTTACACCGACGAAAAATTAGATTGGGAGCAAGAGACATTAGCAGGCTTGCAATTTGATTTTCAAGTAAATGAGCGAGCTAAGTTCGTGACGCAAATCGTTGCAAACAGCCGTTATGATTATGAGCCAAAAATTGAGATGGCTTATGCCTCTTATGATTTTGAGGCTTTCACAGCTCGAGCAGGTAAGTTGCGTTTACCTTTGTTTTTCTACTCAGATTACACCGATCTTGGTTATGCATACCCTATGATCAGACCTTCTCAAGAATTGTATGAAAACATTGTTTTGAAGGGCTACACGGGTGCTGATTTATTGATTCCGATTGAACTTGAAGATTCAAGTATTCTTCTTCAGCCAGTGGTTGGTATCGGTACTATTGATGAAGATGACTCAATTGTTGGTGAGGTGAAACTGGATAAACTATTCGGTATCAGTGCCAACTGGAACGTTGATGATTTTACTTTCCGTGGTTCGTACTTTGTTGCTGAGTCAAACCCTTCTTGTGATTTCCAAAACTCACAAGACCCGTATTGTCAATTGGGTGCAATGCTAGATAGCCAAGATGGTCAGTTCATCTCCTTGGGTGCTCAATATGACAATGGTGCTCTGTTAGTTAATGTCGAAGCTGCGGATGTTCAGTTGGAAGGGCAGTTTTATGACTATCAATCGGTTTCTGGCTTGGTTGGTTACCGAATCAATGAATTTACGCCTTACGTTTCTGTTAGCTGGGTTGAAACAACAGACAACGAAGAACGTGAAAACATGACTACGACGGCTATTAAAGAGTCGATGAATTACGAGCGTCTTTCTTATTCAGTTGGTAGCCGTTGGGATTTCGCTAAGAACATGTCTTTAAAAGCAGATGTGACCTATGTCGATTACCGCGACACTAGTGGTGGGTTCCAAAGCAATGTTGAAACAACAGCAAACCCATATATTGCAACGGGTAACTACCTTGAAGACAGCTCTATTGTCTATTCAGCACGTCTTGATTTCGTATTCTAAGGAGGCAACATGAAAAGTTTACTGGCAGCAATAACCGTAGCGGTTCTTTCATTTAACGCTTCTGCTGGAATGGTCGTTATTGGTAACAATGCAGGTGTTGATTCTCTATCTAAATCTGACGTTAAAAAGTTATTCATGGGCAAGAAAAGCAAGCTATCGAATGGTACTAAAGCACAGATCATCGAGCTGGCTGATGGTTCTGAAGGTCGACTAGCCTTCCATGAGGTGGCGACGGGACGCAGCGAATCACAACTTCAATCAGCGTGGTCGCGACTTGTATTTACCGGTAAAGCTGAAGCGCCAATCCAGGTTGCAGACTACAACGAAGCAATCACAACGGTTGCTTCAAAAACCAACGCAATTGGTTATGTCGACGAAGCCGCTGTAACAGGTGACGTGAAAGTATTATTTAAATACTAAGCGCTGTTTGCTTACCAACATTAAAAAGCCCAAGGTTATTTAATTACCTTGGGCTTTTATTTCTAATGACGATGATTTTCACGCTTGATTAGAAAACGAAACTCAACATGATGGTGTAAAGGACGGCATCTTTATCATCAAAACCAGTAAGTGCGTTGAAATCCTCAACAAAGGCACCGTTTGCTTTACGAGCCTCAAAATATTGCACTTCACCATTAATAGACACGTTAGGTAACACATCATAGTCAACGCCAATTAAGTAGCTGTTCCCCTCTAAGTGTTCATTGGAGTCAAATTGTGCGCCATAAACGACGTAAGGCGTGAATGACCCTAAGTGGTAACCAAGACTTGCGTACATGGATGAAGAGAAGTCGCTGATTTGCCCTTCACTGGCAAGTACAGCTTGACCAAATTCGTATTCAGCACCTAACGACCAAAGTTGGATGTGTTGGTTGTCTGCTGTTGGAAGTGAACCGATGTTTTTAATCTTCACGGTTTGGTCAAAATTGGAATCGAGGAATGACAAATTCCAACGATAATCTTCTCCACTCAATTGTAGATTGGCACCAAACATTCGATTGGTTTCAAATTCAAGCTCAGTTGTCGAATTGAAGTCGACTTCATTGTTATCTTTAATACCAAAAAATGGAGAGAGTAGTAGGGTAGCTTCATCGCTTACATCATGAGTCCAGCTCACTTTTATGCCATTGAAAGCTGTGATTCCGAGCACGCTGTTATACACCTCTGTCGGTGGCCTTGCTGTCATATAGGCTTGGCCGACATAGTAGTATTCAGAGGCAAGGAACAGTGGCAGCCTTAAGCGTCCAATACTTACATCGAAGTCGTTAAACTCGTATCCGAGGTAAGCCCATTCGAGTTGAGGGTCACTCCAATCATATTGGGGTGGTTTGACAACTTGCACAGAAGCTTTGAATGAGTTGTAGAAGTAGTCTAACTGAACCCCAAATGTGGTATCACAGTCGTAACAATTTTCATCGGTAAAACCGCGGTTGATGATTAATTGATTATCGTTATCTGAGGTTGCCCAAGAAGTAGAACCGAATCCGCTTAACGAAAAATTATCGGTAAGTTCAATAATCGCAAAAGCCGGAGAGGCAACTGAAGCACACAGTACTGACGTAATTATTCTTTTCATATTATTTCTCCGAACTTATAACGTAGAGAATGTTGGCATTTTGAGGAACCGAAGAGAGTGGGGAGTAACCAATACGGTTTGGTTTGTCATCAAGCCAGTCCACTAAGCTGTCGGTTGACGCCGTTTTGATTTCTCTTGGATAACGCGCTTTTCCTGAAAAAGATAAACCAGCCCAGTGTGCATTCATTTGAGCGGCATTTTTTCCAAGCAAAAGCTGATAAAAGTCCTCTCTTTCGGCACTGTTCTCAGGCCAATCAGACAGTTCAACACGTTTGCCATTGAGGCGTTTAGTTTTCCCTCTATAGAGCTTTCGCGCTTTGTTTATTGATATCTCTTCAAAACCGGAGTCTAAAGAAAATATGGCATAATCTTCAGCGGCGTGAGCAGGGCTGAGAAGAAGCAAGCTTCCTAATAGCCCTACCGCGACTGACAACATGACTCTGCGGGGAAGTGTTTTTATTGTTCTAATCCAATCCATGGGTATCTCCTAACAAGTCGCACTTTCTATTTGATGGAATAGCTTTTCTTTTCTTACGGGCTTCGCTACATATCCATCCATGCCTGAATCAAAGCACTTTTGAATATCATCGTCGATAACACTGGCGGTTAACGCGATGATAGGAGTTTTGCTTAAGCCTAGGTTTTTCTCATGCTCTCTGATCTCTTTGGTCGCAGTGAAGCCGTCCATAACGGGCATCATGCAATCCATTAAAATAATGTCGAAGCTACTGTCGTTTTGGTACATGTCGACGGCGATTTGTCCGTTGTCGGCGATTTCAAACGCGTAGCCGGCCTTTGTTAACATCACAGAAGCGACTTTTTGGTTAACTCGATTGTCTTCGACGAGCAGTATTCTTTCAGATTTACTCGGAACCGTGTTTTGTACTCTTTCTTCTGGCAATGTTCGCTTAGCTGCAGCATTAAGAATCGGCGTTACGGTCGCGGGTTTTTTCGTAGATTTAGTTTTGTAGGCAGCAGGAAGTGGCATCGCTTCAACGGCGGCAAGTACTTTTTCTTTTAGCATTTCAAATTTGAATGGCTTTGGTACATAGTCATCCATACCTACGTCGAAACACTTTTGAATATCATCATCAATCACACTGGCGGTTAAGGCGATGATAGGGATACGGCGCGTGGCGTTGGTCTCTTTTTCAACGCGTCGAATGTTGCTTGTCGCTTCAAAGCCATCCATGACGGGCATCATACAGTCCATCAGTATCACTGCGTAATGAGGGTTTGCGGTGAACATGTCCACAGCTTCTTGACCATTATTAGCGAACTCGAATTCAAAACCACTTTTACCGACATGAAGCCCAGCAATTTTTTGGTTGATCTTGTTGTCTTCGACGATGAGTATCTTGTGTTGGATCTCTAGAGGTTGTTGGCTTGCCTCTGAAAGCTCAGCTAAACCCTGCGTATCACAGAGCTCAATAGCTTTAATTAAACGTAAGCCGAGTAGGGGCTGTGCGACTTGTGCAGTAACGCTGTCGCCAAGATCCGCAGGCTCACTTAAGAAAGAACGTATCAAACAGATAGTGATGCCATTTTGGTGCAGCTTAGCTAAGTTATCTGCGTGGGTATTAGCTAGGAATGCATCATCTTCAGCGAAAACGACAGTAATCGGTTTGTTGTGTTTCTGAGTCGCGAGTTGTTCGGTCATCGCGGAAGTGTTATTCGTTCGCTGAGTTACCTTTAAGCCATAAAGGTTAAGGTCGCATTCTATTCGTGTAGAAAGCATATTCTCGTTACCCAGAACATAAATGTCAGCGGTTGCAGTGCTTGGTTTAGGTAGCATCATGTCAACGGGTAATTCTAAGTCGAAGTAGAAACAGCTGCCTTCACCCTTGACTGAATCGAGCTGAATCTGGCCACCCATCAGTTCGACCAACTGTGTACTGATGGCGAGGCCAAGACCGGTACCGCCAAATTGACGTGTAGTTGAGTCATCTTCTTGAGCAAAGGGCTCGAATATTTGCTTCTGTTGTTGCTTGTCGATACCAATACCTGTGTCGCGAACGGCAAATCGAATGGTGACATTATCATCAGATTGTTCGAGTGTTTTGATCGACAGTGTTACGCCACCTTCAGCCGTAAACTTCACTGCATTCGACATAAAGTTCATTAGAATCTGTCTTAAGCGGTGATCGTCGATCATTACGCGAGCTGGTGTGTCTGGGCTGATATCAACGTTAACCGATATTTTTTGCTCTTTGGCTTTTGGCGCAACAATAGAGGCTATGTCGTATATCGATTCTCTAATCGACGCCGAGTGCGGGCTGATTAACAGCATGCCAGATTCAATCTTCGAGAAGTCTAAGATATCGTTGATCAAGCTCAGTAGCAGTTGGGATGAAGTTTCAATCGTATCCACATAATCACGCTGTGTGGGTGTGAGTGGGGTATCTGCAAGAATCTCGGAAATACCAATAACGCCATTGAGTGGGGTACGAATTTCATGAGACATATTGGCCAAGAAGCTGCTTTTCGCTTTGCTAGCTTGTATTGCGTGGTCTTTCGCTTCTTCAGCGTCTTCTTGGGCTCGCTCTGCGTCTTCTTTCGCTATCGTAAGCCTCTCTTTTGCAAGTTCTCGCTCGATGGTCAATCGTTCAACTTGCTGCGCAAATAGACTGAGTTCGTCTTTGCCTTGGATTAACTTATCCAAAGAAGGGCGAGTTTCGTCATTTTCGCTTTTTAAGAAAGCTAACACTAAATTCAGGTTGTTAGTGACTTGTCTCGCTAAGCTTAGGGTTAAGCCCATAACAATCGTTGCGAGCAGGGCAACGATTGAAATGAACAGAGTTCGCTGTATTTGTGCGTCATAGATAGCTTGCTCAACTTCTTGTTGGAATTCTTGTTTAATCACGCCGCCAAGGCTTTGTAATAAGTTAAGTCGAGCACTCATCGCCTCTAAGCCAACAGAAACTTCTTTAGGAGTCAGTTGGCTGATTGCGTTTAGGTCGAGTAGCGCGTTTCTAATCTCTTGGCTTTGAGCAAAAACATCATTTCGAAAAACTTCAACCATCAACGACACTTGATGTTCGTTGGCATTCAATGAAACAAAGCGTTCTAAGAACAATTGCTGTCTTTCACTCAAGGTTTCAATATGTTCTGCAAGTTCTGGATCGTATTCTTGGCTGTTTTGGAAGATCTCAATCAGAGAGGTACCCAGCTTAAATTCTTCGTTTGACCAGAACATCAGCCATTCCAGTTGCTGCAATGCGGTGAGGTGTTGTTGAATTTCCCGCTTGGTGTTTTCGAATGGGACTTTTTCTATTTCGAGCAGTAACTGCTTGTATAAGTCGCTCTGCCACTCAAGGGCATCCAATTTATCGTAGCTGTCAGTGGCTTGCATTGTCGATAAGGTTGCTTCGCTGAAGTCGGCAACCAGTTGATTCATTTCATCAGAAGCATCCAAAAAAATGATTGGAGACAGGTTTTTTAATTCAGCTTTTACTTGATTGCTTTGATTTTCAAACTCCTCAGGGCTAGAGGCCAGAGTGCTTCTATAAAGAACCGAGATATCTTGAAGGTACACAGATAACTGATTGGTTCGTTCAAAATCGGTCAACTGAGTCGTTAAAATATAAGCCTGTCTACCTGCAAGGAAGAGTAATAATGAAATGGGAAGTAGAACTAAGCCAAAGAGTTTATGTTTGACTGAAAGGTTATTCCAGACCGTAATCGCCATATAAGGATCCATCCAACTGTTTTTATATAAAAACAGTAGAATAAAAATGCCGATATGGAAACTTTGAAACCGCAAATTTAATAGAAGTGTGGGAGGGGTATAAGTTCTTGTGATTCCAGAGCTTATTTTGATATACGTTCTTTTATTAGTAATTTATAGCGTTTGGCAGTTTGTTTAATTTTATGCTTATTGATGAATAACTTAAAAAGCGTACTAATGAGGACGATTGTTATCGAGGCTTAATTCGAAAAGAAGTTGCTTTAAAACCGTTTTTGCAGAGGGTTCTAATGTCCAAATACCGAGTATTCTGTTCAACGCGGCGCGATATGCTCTGTTTTTGAGTAGGAAGGCGAGCGTGCTCGTATCGTTGCTCAAAACATGCATTTGTACGACTGTGAGCTCAGCTTTGTTTTCGATATCAATTTTCTGAAGATTGAAAGCAGGCAGGAATGAACACTCGTACCAAATCTCAATGATCTCTCGAAGTTCGATTTCTTCTTCAGGCACGTCACTGCCCTGAAATATATGATTCTCAGGAATTGCGGATAAGTAAGCAACATCAAGCTTGTCTGCAACGAATGTGTACATTTGTTTCCTTGTTACCTGTGGTATTGGATCGAATCATCTCTCTCACTTATGATTTTGTCAATTACATCCATCTCGCGAAATGACGAATTGTGAGTAAGCGTTATTATTTAGCTCAAACTGTTTAAGTATTTGTCTGTTAAGCCAAAATATTTCAAGTTTCCATCTGGCTCTAGAACCAAACTCATGTTGGATGTGGCGATTAAGCCGGGATCATTGGTCGAAAAAATGACTGTCTTATTCAGCAACTTATCGCTGAACAAACGGTTAAAGTATTGCGCGTTTTCCTGCTCGGCACCGTTGAAGGGCTCATCAATGATTATCAGAGATTGCTCACAGTTACCTAAGCCAAGGGCCAAACGAAGTTTTTGCTGAATTCCATTTGGAAGACCTTTGCACTTATCGACACTCAATTGAGTGGCTAAGCCTTCTGGTAGCCATTCGTCCAGTTCGAAGAAGCTCACCATCTCTTGCATCTTCTCTGTTGGAATGAGTCCGTTATGCAGAATGAAGTTGGTTTCTAGTGAGCCTTCAAAAATATGCAGGTTAAAAGGGATGTAGTTAATTGAGGTACGATAACGGTAGCTATTGAACTGTTTAATGTTGTAACCATCGACAGAAACTGCGCCTTGATAGCGGTCTTCTAGCCCAGCAATGATTGAAATTAAGGTGGTTTTTCCGCAGCCCGTAGGGCCACAAATGACCACTTTTGCACTGGGTGGTATTTTGAACCCCAAGTTAGTTAAGCCGGTTGCTGCTCCTGTGTAACGATGACTGACACCACTGCCGACAATACTACCTTGGAACAAGCGAATAGGCGGGCTCTTCTCTAAAGTCAGCTTGTCGTCATTCATCGACATCAAATTGTTGATCTGTGCGGACGAAGCCTTAATCGACTGGAATTTAGAAATTGAGTTGTAGATACCCATGATCGGACCTAACGCCTTCCAAACCAATATCACTGTCGCGAGCATTGCACCCGCATCAGAAGTCCCTTCCATTACTCCGATTACTGCGGTCACGATACTCGCAGTACCAATCACCTGAATCAAACTGCCGCCAGCGGCCTGAATCTTACTGTTAGTCACGGCCACGTTCTCGGCATCACTTGTGCTTTGCATGTGTGAAGCACTGAAACGAGATTGAACGACACGAAGTAAAGGCAGGCCTTGGATAGTTTTGATACCACGAAGGATTTCATTCCATTGATACGAGACCATTGCATTAGCGCGGGAGCTTTTGGATGTGGCTTGCGAGTAGATATAGCGAGAATACACACAGAACACCAACATCAAGATTAAGCCACCCATCACCACCAATGCCGCTGTACCAGACATCAGAGCAATGGCGATGATAAATACAATCACAAACGGCATATCAAAATAGCTGAGCGTTGATTCTGCAGTCACTAAGCGGCGGAACGTATCGATATCTTTCAAACGAGCTAACTGGGAAGATACTCCAGCAGTAGATGTCATCGCATAAGGTAGCCACAGCAGTTTAGATATAACGGCTTGCGAGATGTGCACGGCGAGATCTTTACCGGAGGTCGCAATAATGTTGACGCGCATTTTCTTAAAAAAGTATTCAGAGAAGCCAACAATGATGGCAAATAAAGTGAGCCAATAGAGCGTTGCTTGAGAACTCGAAGTGAGCGCGAAGTTATACACACTCATAATAAAGAAAGGCTGTAACGCGCCCAGTATACTGATGACGAAACTGAGTATGATCAAGCTTTTAAGTTCGTTGTTATAACGATAGAAAGCGTATTTTATCCAATTGCTTCTGTCTTGCGATTCCGGCGGTGGTTCGCGGAATAGACGAGAATATTCGCTAATCGAAATCATCAAACAGGGCTTTTTACACATTGGGTATTCAATGGTGTTGTTGTTCGTGTAATCAAACAGGAGTAACTTTCCATCCTTCGTACCTAAGAAAATGGCGCTAAGGTTCTCTATCTCAATAAAGCATGGGTGAGGGTACTGATCGATATTCTCGAGAGTCTTTAGCTTGGTCACATCACAGCGGTATCCAAGACGCTCTATGGTCGCAGTAAAACTGTCACTGTCTTTTTGTTTGGGAATAAAAGCGTCACTGAGAATAGACGGCGTGCCTTCCCATTCCAGTGCAATTAAGGTGTAAGCTAAGCCACGAATCAGCGGTGACTGACTGTAGCGTTCATCATAACCACTTGCTTCAAAGTCCAACACCCGCTGCGGAACATTGTTGAAATCAACTAGGATGCTCATTGATCACCTCCGGTAAGTTTTACGCGTTTGAGGCGGTGGTTTAGTTTGTCCATCTTATTACTGGCGATGATTAGGATTTTGTCATTGGCACGATAGGCGGTACTGGTCAGCACCACTCGTGCAAATTCCTCATCATAGACACAATCGATGTCATCAAATATCAATACACGCTTACTGGCGAGCAGGGCGCGAACCAATAATAAGGCGTAACCTACTTGGCGTGAGAATGGATTGCGCATGTGGCCTTTGAGTTCTGTGTAAAAACCAGCAGGAAGCCCATCGATTTGTGCCTTGATGTTCATGGTTTCACACAGCGCAAACGCCGTGTTATTAAGGCTTGGTCGAAAACAGGTTAGGTTATCAATAATGGTCCCTTCCACGAATGAGCTTGTTTTATCGACCATCAGCACGCTGTTACGCCAAACGTTGTAGTTGACGTCATCCAGAGGCGTGTCATTAATCATGATGTCCAGTTTGTTATCGCTGTTCTGGCGAGTAATACAGTTAGCGAGGTGGGTCTTACCTGATCCACTTTTTCCTGTCAGCAAATAGGCTTGGCCTAGCTCGAACTCGATACGCTGCTTTTCATAATACTTAACCGAGATACGTTCTACTTCTGTTGTTTCATGTTGGTGTTCAACAGAGGCGGCCAATTCAAGGAGGTCAGCGATACGTTGGATATGGAGTTTGTTTAACTCCCAGCGGCTTGCGGTTCTCATCACTTGTTGGTAAGGCGCAAAATAACGGTTGGTTAGCATGATGATCGCGGCCATGATGCCTTGGCTAGATTCCATATTGATAACGGCCGTTGCCAGTACCACAACAACACAAGCTATAGAGAGTTGTTGGATGAGCGCCAATATTAGGCTGAAGTTCGATTCAATCTGTTCGTATTTGATGTTCTCAACTTCGCGCTCTTCAACCATTTGGGTCATCAGGCTTTCAACTCGGTATTCCATATTTCGAGCTTTGATATCAAGCGGGCTAGAGATGATCTCGATGATTTTGGAGGTGGTTAACCCTTCGATGTCTGACTTATTCTGCAAACTACCAATCTTTTGTTTGGAAAGGCTCCACGCGAAAATAGCCAAGATGACAGAGGCAATCAGAAGTGTAATACCAGCCCATATGTTGATGAGCCCGATGATAAGTATGGTAATCACGCTGACGGCAAGGTTGATAAGCGCTCGAACCGATTCCCCGCCAAAGAAGGTCTTAAGTTCAGGAATGGTTGAGATTCGTTCTAGGTATTCGCCCGGTTCTAAACGGCGGAATTTAGAGATCTCAGCCAAACAGATGGATTGAAATACCTTATTGGTTAAGTTGGTCTCAAACTGCCTCATGATGACAGAGGAAATCTTCTCTTCCTGATTTTTTAAGTGATAGTCGAGGAAGATAGAAATCAAGATAATCGCGAACAATAAGAACAGAGTATCTTGGGCTTGGTTGGGTAACACTCGGTCAAAAATGATCAGAATAGAGAAGGGCAGTACCAAGCCAAACAGGGTCGATATTATCGTTGAGAAAGTCAGATAACACTTATCTGCCATATTTATCTTTTGCGAAAATTGCTCAGTTTGCATTACGACCTCCTTTTCTCAATGACTCCGTTGAGAGAAGGTGTTTAGGCACCAATTCTTGATTGTTTCGCCCTTCAATATCGCTCATTAATTGCATTATGCTCTCTATCGATTGAATAGAGAGTATGCCCTTAATTTGCTCAAGCTTGATGGTCTCGATGATGTAGTCGTATCGTGCGCTTTCATAGTCTCTCAAAGCGCTGAACAGTTTGCTTTCCGCCGCCAGCAAGTCGGTGATGGTACGCGTGCCTAATTGGTAGGCTCTTTGGATCCCTTTATAAGAGGCGTAGTTGGCGCGAATGATGTTTTCGAAACTGCTTATAGACTGCGAGAAATCGTTAATGTTGAGCACTGAGGTATTCACGCTGTTACGTGTGGTATAAAGCGAATCTTGGTAAAGCAGCTCAGTACGTTCGATGGCCGTCGATGATTTTTGATAGCCATAGTAATCAGAACCACCCGACAAGATAGGCACGGCGAGGTTTAAGCCAACACTGGTTGAGTTACTTTCGCCTGTTGCTGTAATGTCGGTTTTATCGTAGTTATTGGCGTCATCATGTCGATAGCTGGCTGAAAGCGACACGGTCGGTAAGAAGTTCGAACCGCTCTCTTTTAAGCTTCTGCGGCTTCTCTCTACGTTTTTCTTTGCCACCAACAAGTCGTTATTCAGCTTTAACGCCTGATCCATGATCGTCCGTTGCTCGGTTTCGTTTATCTCTTTTAGCGGTACGCTTTCGTATATGTCTTGCGACGGAGTGATAGGGTATTGAATTTGAATAGAGAGCCCGTTGAGAATGACACGTCGATCTTTTTGCAAGGTTCTTAATCGGTTCGACACGCCTTCTTTCTGAGCAATTACTTCGTACAGCTCACTGGCTGCGGTGTTACCTAGCTCTACATTACGTCGCATTTGATGTTCACGCGTTTCAGACGATTTGAGCTCAACTTTGGTCGCTTTAATTTGGGCGTTGTTTTTCAAATACTCAAAGTATTGAGAACCGATTTCCGAAATAGTGCTTTGAATTTTGTTCTCGTGCTTAACTTCTTCGATATTGAAGTCAAGCTTAGCCGTCCCATATTTAAAAATGTCGCCAAGATTGAATATGGATTGCGAAAGAGAAAGGCTGTAGCTGTTTGAGTTATAGCTAGAGGTTTCATCGGGAACGCTCGATAGTAAGGTTTCATTCTCGTTCCATGTCGTATCGGCTGCACCATTGAGTGAAGGTAGAAACTTAGATCGGCTGATCCCAATGTTGTATTCGTTCTCTTCCACACCTTTATCACTGGCGCGAAGGGATAGGCTGTTTTGCAGGCCGAGTTCTACCGCTTCAAGCAGGGTAGTCGCCGATGCCGAAGGTGTCGTGCTTAAAGCAAGCGCAGCCATGATGCTGCTAGTTAAGTTTTTGTACCGCCACATACTTGTTGATCACCTTGATTATTTGGTCACTTTTATAAGGTTTGCTGATCACGTAATCCATTCCGGCTTCGATACAAGCCTGGTGTTCGTTACTGCTGGTCAATGCGGTTGCACCTATGATGGTACAAGGGTTCTTCTCGTTTTCTTGTTCAAACTGGCGAATACGTTTTGTTGCTTCGATGCCGCCCATACCCGGCATGATGCAATCCATGAAGATGATGTCAGAACGCTTATTCATGAAGTGCTTCACTGCGTCAGCGCCATCGCCAACCATGTCTGGTTCATATTCTTGCTTGGTAAGGATTCGTTTAAGTAAAATCTGCTGAACTCGGTCATCTTCTACGATTAGGAACGAACTGTTCTCCATCTGTTCTTCTGATGCTTCTGCTTCCATAATGGTGAGCAAGTTAGGAATAAACTCATAAGGAATCGCAGGGGAGTTGATGATCTTATCGACGAAGCTGTGACACTCTTGCGCATGCTGAGTGTTGGTCACTGACAACAGTAACTTGGTATTTGGGTGGTTCTTAAGTTGAGATTTCACTGTTTTACTCAGTGACGGTAACTTGTTGGGTTCAAAGGTATCGGTGAGCATAATCGCATCGTAATCACCAAAGGTCTTCGCCGCTGAAAATAACTCATTGGCAGTGCGAATCTCGGTGATGTCCAGCCCTAAATTACTGAGCATTTTCTTCATCACATCGATGCGAACTTGAGTGTTGGCGCACAGCAGTAAACGCTTGCCGTCGAAGCGAGTCTTTTCTGTGTGGAAATTTTTAGCCTTAAGGTCGAGCTCAATCTGAAAACGTTCCTGCGTACCCGATTGGAACCAGTGACTTTCGTAATACCCGTAATCTTTTAATACGCTTTTTGCTAAGTCGTCTGTGCTTGCGGTGTGGTCCTTGTGACTGCTCCAATGGAGTTTATTGAGCTTGGCTACAGAGACATCTAACGTTGAAAGGAAGTTTAGATTGATGGTAACTCGGGTATTTTCCATGTCTGAAGCCGCCCCAGATTCAATCGTCACAAATAGTTTCTTATTTGATTTGAGTTGAATGGCATTGGAAAGCTGCAGGAACAATATCCAGAACAAGCTGGTGGATTGGCCTTCTACGCGATTGGGTAAGTTGTCGGAAATAAAGCAGTCAAGTTGACCTTCGTTCCTCTGAACTTTGGCGCTGATATGAATCATCAATTCAGATAACACGCTCAGCAGAGAAAACTCTTTCGACTTGCTTTCCGTTCCCTGTGAAATCAATCGATTATAGTTTTCTGCTAGCTCAGATAGGGTGCTACATGCAGAGGTAATGTCCTTCGCCATCAAAACGCCGTTTTCATCGGTTTCTTGAACGAGGTACTGGACACCACCGTTAATGGTGTTGGTGATCCCTCGAATTTCATAGCCGATGAGTGCATACAACTGTTTGTAGAGATCGTTATTGCGCTTTTGGTCTTCCAATTTACTGAAGATCAGTTTGAGATGAGAGTAGATCTGACGCTGTTTGGGATTGATGCTCACTTCATTAAGAAGCTCTTCAAGCCTTTGTAAATCTAACTGTTTTAGTTCTTGATACAGAGCATCGAACTCATAGTCGATTTCACGTTCGTTAGAGCTGGATTTCTTCAGTTTCAACATGGCGACAGCGTTAGATAGAACCGTTATCACGGCCAGTATTACGACCACCATAAACAACCAAACGAAGAACTCGTTTTTCTCAGACATCAAATCGCTCGCATGGTTGTTAAACATGGTGCGGTAGTTGTCATCCATCTGCAGGTAGTTGTTGGTCAGTGAGAGATATAAATCGAGTACATCGGCACGTGCTTTAGCGCTATCGGAGAAACGGTTAATCGCTAATTCAAGTTGAGTGTATTCAGTAGCGCCAACCAAGCTGAACTCAGTTTTGTTCAAAGAGGCTAAAGATCGAAATTCATCTATTTCACGCTTCAAGTTAACTAGATTGAATTCGTTAGTACCACAAGTGTCGTTACTTAAGCACTGCTGCAGAGTTTGAATATCTTGTTCTATGGTCTGATTAAGCTTCTGAGCTTGTATGAGCAGTGGGGCGCTTTGCACTTGTGCGACTGAGTCTACTTTTGACCAAGAAAAGTATAAATAGAAAGCGAGCGCAGTCAGTACGACGCTAAACAATATGCTTAGTCGCAGGGCGGGTACAGAAATATTGTACGAAGGTTTTCCGCTCATTGATTACCTCTCATCGAAAGCATCTTCGATGGCTGACATCACTGGCTTCGCTGCGTATTCGATCACGCGACGCGAGCCTGTTTTTACATCGGCGGTAAATTCCATATAAGGTGATAATTTGTATTGAGTGCCTCCTCGTTCAAGAAAGTTTCGGTCAATTTCAATCTCTGCTAAATAGAATTCAGCGTCTTCTTCTTCGTATGATGAACGGCTGATTGAGGCGATGGTACCCTCAACAAATCCGTATTTTGCAAAGTTATAGGTATCCATTTTCACTTTCACTGCCTGACCAATTTCGACAAATCCCATGTCTTTACGTGGGATCTTCGCTTCACCGTGAAGGGAGTTATTGATCGGTGCAATATCGGCGATACTTTCTCCTGGCGGAATCACAGCAGAACGGAAATTGAAGTGCAGTTTGTCGACCACGCCATCGACTGGTGAGTAGACAACTAGTCGATCAACCTTGTCGGAATGTTGTGGTTGTAAGATACGTTTTAGCTTGAGATCTTTATTCGCTTGAATGATTTGTGCTTGGTACTCGGAGTTTCGATTTTCAACCAAGTCACGGTGTTGTTTTTCCAGTTTGTCGAGCTGAAAACGTTCGTTCATGACCGACTCATCAAGGTTCTCAATCTCACGTACCATATTGGACTCTTGTACTTTCATGTTGAGGACGTCGACATAAGATGCCATCTCTTCTTTATAAAGCGTGTTTTTGATGTTGAGTTGTTTGCGAATGAGCGATAGTTGATTCTCTGAACTTTTACGACGCTTAAGCATTGACTTAATCAGGGAGTTTTTGTGTTTAATATCGTGGGTAATGAGCTCTTCGTTGGAGCTGTTTTTAGAAAACTCTTGTCGCCATGTATTCATGTTCACCTGAACTTGTTCTGGAAATTTTTCGATATAAGAAGCGAAGTTGGGTTCTACCATGTCGCGTAAGCTTTCATAGCGAATCTTATCGAGTTCTATCTGAATAATTTCAGTATTCACGGTATCAAGTTGAGTGTTGCGGTCTAGTGAGCGTATGCGTGCGATCGGCTGTCCTTCATAAACGACTTCTCCTTTTCGGACTAACATCTCTTCCAATATGCCGCCTTCTAGGTGTTGAACCTTCTCAACGTCAGATTCCAACAACAGTTCACCACGTACAGAAACGACGATGTCTATACGCGCTTGTGATGCCACGGCGATAGCGACTAAAGCGAGTAGGAATATGATGAGCAACGTTTTGTGAACACTGGTCATGGCACTTGCAAGCACAATGGTGTCATCAGCTGTGACCTTAGAAGCCTCATTATTAGAAACGAGCGCTTTTCTTAAGTGATGTTCTATTTGGTTATTGCTCATGACTACCTCGATGACTTGTCATCTATTACTTCCTTAATGTCCAACAAGTGATTGATTTGTCGATTGACGTTGTGCAATTCAGTTTTTACATCCTCTAAAAGATCTTCTGGTGCAGGGAATTCGTGCTTACTCAAATGTTCCAATTTGGCCATTTTGGGTGGCAAGTCTTGATCGCACAGTAAAGTTAAGATGGTCTTTAATCTCTTTGAGTAGTTGTTGAGCTCATCAAAACGGTCACTTTTATGAAGCGTCTCTATGTTGATCGCTGCGTCTGAAAAGTCTTTATAAAAATCGCCTAATAGCAATTGAAGCCCTTTGTGGTTGTTGTCGATTGAACGCAGCAAACTCGTCATGTCTATCATCATTCCACCGCCGTAATTGCTTTAATCACAATAACTAAGGATGTTTAAAGGTAGTTTTCAAATTTTTTTTGATTCTTTATGTAAAAAAAGAAAAATATGAAAAATGTTGTATAAAAACTTGGTTTTTCAAAATGGTGTCCTTTAATGCCTCTAAATACGATCAGTTAGCTAGTAGCAACGGAGGCTGTAATGGCAGGCGAAAATAACCAAAACAACCAAAATGAAGATCTCAATGACGCGGTAGAACAAACGGACACGAACGACGCGGGTACGCCCTCCCAACAGCAGAATCAACAAAATCAACAAAATACGATTGCGTCGACAATAGCGACGGGTGCTGAAAACACGGATGCGGCCGACGAGGTTAATCAGGCTTTAGAAGACAATCCGAGTGGCGCAGGTAATGCTGAAGATGCGTCGGCTTCTGGTGCGGCTGTTCAAGAAGAGACGCCAGAAAGCGATGGAGATTCAGACGCAGCACAATCCAATGTAGTCGGTGGTGCGGCTTCGGAAGCTGGCTCGGACAATGCTGCTGGCAGTGGTGGCGGAGCAGGTGCTGGCGCTCAAGCAGTAGGTGGCGATAACGCAGAGGCCGCGACAGGTGGCGCAGACGCTGAAGGTAATGAAGAACAAGGCCAAGCTGCGCGTACTTCAGCAGCGCCGAGTTCTACATCTTCTGAATCGGGTGAGCAACAAGTCGGTGACGACCTCGATTCACAGACAGTCGAAGAGACATTTGCCGTTGATGTTCAAGCTTCAGATGAAGAGACCATCAGTGAAGTAGAGGATGACTTTGATTCTGAAACAGTAAGCGAAACGTTCAAAATCAAAGTCGAAAGTGAAAATGATGCGCCAGAAGCTGAACAAGATCTGGCTTACATCATGGATGAAGATGGCTCCATAATATTCACTCAAGAACAATTACTCGAATACGCAAGTGATGTAGATGGGGACGAACTAGTTGCCTCTAACGTTCAAGTTGGTGCTGATGCAACCGTTCAAGACAATGGTGACGGTACTTTCACAGTAGTTCCTTCTGCTGACTTCAATGGTGAACTTGACCTTACTTTCGACATCAGTGACGGCCAAGAAACGATTAGCAGCGCAATTGATTTAACGGTACGTCCGATTAATGACGCGCCGGTTCCTGAAGATAAAACGTTTGAAATAGAGGAAGACGGCACGCTTGTCTTCACCGACGCTGATCTTCTTTCTGGTGCAACGGACATTGAAGGTGATAACTTAACGGTTGAAGGTGTGACCTACGACGGTGGCGACGGTATTCTTACCGACAACGGTAATGGTACTTACACCTTTGCGCCGAATGAAAACTTCAATGGCGATGTAAACTTCGGTTTTGATGTGTCAGATGGCACTGATACGGTAGCTGCAAACATCGACGTAAGCGTAACAGCAGTCGATGATGCACCAGTATCTGGCGACCTTGCTTACTCAGTCGATGAAGACGGTTCGATTCGTTTAAGCCAAGAGCAATTACTATCACAAGCATCTGACGTAGAAGGCGATGATCTAACTGCTAGTGGCCTAACGGTTGGTGGTGATGCGACAGTTACTCAAAACGACGATGGCAGCTTTACCATCACGCCAGATGAGAACTTCAACGGTGACATCGATATCAGCTTCGATATCTCAGATGGCACCAATACTGTTCAAGCTTCAACAGACCTAACCGTTAACCCAGTTAACGACCTGCCAGTGCCTCAAGATCAACAGTTCAGCGTTGAAGAAGATGGCACGCTCATCTTTACAGATGCTGACCTGTTAACCGGTGCTACAGATATTGAAGGTGACAACCTAACGGTTGAAGGTGTGACCTACGACGGCGGCGACGGTATTCTTACTGATAACGGTAATGGTACTTACACCTTCGCTCCGAATGAAAACTTCAATGGCGACGTAAACTTCGGATTTGACGTATCAGACGGTACCGATACAGTCTCTGCGAACATCGACGTAAGCGTAACTGCAGTTGATGATGCGCCTGTATCGGGTGGCCTAGCGTACTCAATCGACGAAGACGGTTCGATTCGCCTAAGCCAAGAGCAGTTGCTTTCTCAAGCATCTGATGTGGAAGGTGATGACCTTACTGCCAGCAGCCTAACGGTTGGCGGTGATGCAACGGTTGTTGCTAACGACGATGGCAGCTTTACCATCACGCCAGATGAGAACTTCAATGGCGACATCGATATCAGCTTTGATATCTCAGATGGCACTAATACGGTTCAAGCATCGGCTGACCTAACGGTTAACCCAGTAAATGATTTACCAGTTCCTCAAGATCAGCAGTTCAGCGTTGAAGAAGACGGTACACTTATCTTCACCGATGCAGACCTGTTAACAGGCGCTACCGACATCGAAGGTGACAATCTTACTGTTGAAGGTGTGACCTACGATGGTGGCGACGGTATCCTTACTGATAACGGTAACGGCACGTACACCTTTGCTCCAAATGAAAACTTCAATGGTGATGTAAACTTCGGTTTCGATGTATCTGACGGTACCGATACAGTGTCAGCGAACATCGACGTAAGCGTAACAGCGGTTGATGATGCGCCTGTATCGGGTGACCTAGCGTACTCAATCGATGAAGATGGTTCGATTCGTCTAAGCCAAGAGCAATTGCTTTCTCAAGCATCTGATGTGGAAGGCGATGACCTTACTGCCAGCGGCCTAACGGTTGGTGGTGATGCAACCGTTACTCAAAACGATGACGGCAGCTTCACGATTACGCCAGATGAGAACTTCAATGGCGACATCGATATCAGCTTTGATATCTCAGATGGCACTAATACGGTTCAAGCATCGGCTGACCTGACGGTTAACCCAGTAAATGATTTACCAGTACCACAAGACCAACAGTTTAGCGTGGAAGAAGATGGCACACTTATCTTTACTGATGCTGACCTATTAACAGGCGCAACGGACATTGAAGGCGACAACCTAACGGTTGAAGGTGTGACCTACGACGGTGGCGACGGTATCCTTACTGATAACGGTAATGGTACTTACACCTTCGCGCCAAACGAGAACTTCAATGGCGACGTAAACTTCGGCTTTGATGTATCAGATGGTACCGATACAGTCTCTGCAAACATCGATGTGAGTGTAACGGCGGTTGATGATGCGCCGGTGTCTGGTGACCTAGCGTACTCAATCGACGAAGACGGTTCGATTCGTCTAAGCCAAGAGCAACTGCTATCGCAAGCGTCTGACGTCGAGGGCGATGACCTGACAGCTAGCGACCTTACGGTTGGTGGAGATGCAACGGTTGTAGCTAATGATGACGGCAGCTTCACCATCACGCCAGATGAGAACTTCAATGGCGACATCGATATCAGCTTTGATATCTCAGATGGCACCAATACCGTTCAAGCTTCAGCAGACCTGACGGTTAACCCAGTAAATGATTTACCAGCCCCTCAAGATCAACAGTTCAGCGTTGAAGAAGACGGTACACTTATCTTCACCGATGCCGACCTGTTAACAGGTGCGACTGACATCGAAGGTGACAACCTAACGGTTGAAGGTATCACTTATGAGGGCACTGATGGCGTACTGACTGACTTAGGTGAGGGCTCATATAGCTTTGCTCCAAACGAAAACTTCAATGGTGATGTGAGCTTTAGCTTCGATGTGTCAGATGGCACCGATACCGTGTCAGCAAACATTGATGTTAGCGTGACTCCTGAGAACGATCCGCCAGTTGCGGGTTCAACGTCCTACACGGTGAATGAAGACAATTCGATTACTATTTCTGATGCACAACTATTGGCAACATCTTCAGATATTGAAGGTGATGTATCGATAGACAGCGTGACTTACTCTGGTAGTGACGGTGTCCTTGAAATCAATGGTAACGGCACTTACACCTTCTCGCCAAATGAGAACTTCAGCGGTGAAATTGCACTTGATGTGGTTGTTGCTGATGAAGAGGGTGCGACCGATGCAACGACCGCGGGCATCAATGTTCTTGAAGTGAACGATCCGCCGGTTGCTGGCCCAACGTCTTATACCATTGATGAAGACTCAGTGTTGACCTTCAGTGAATCACAAGTGCTACTTAATGCCTCAGATGTAGAAGGGGATGTTGAGCTTGTTGGTATTAGCTACGATGGCCCTGAGGGTATCTTCTCAGTAAATGGTGATGGCACTTGTAGCTTCGCTCCGAATGAGAACTTTAATGGCCAAGTTCAGCTTGATGTCACCATTCGTGATGAAGATGGTGCAGAGGTTGAAACCGTCATCAATGTTGACGTATTGCCAATCAATGATGCGCCAGTATCCGGTGATTTGGCTTACAACGTTAATGAAGATGGTTCAATCACATTGAGCCAAGAACAGCTGTTGTCTCAAGCGTCGGATGTTGAGGGTGAGGATCTAACCGCAAGCGACTTAACGGTAGATGGTAACGCAACAGTAACCGCCAATGACGATGGTAGCTTTACCATCGTTCCAGATGCGAACTTCAATGGTGACATTGATATTCAATTTAACATCACTGATGGTACTGACACGGTTCAAGCAACCGCCGATCTTACTGTTAACCCAGTTAATGACTTGCCGGTTCCTCAAGATCAACAATTCAGTATTGCAGAAGACGGTACGCTGCAATTTACAGATGCCGACTTACTTACCGGTGCCACCGATATTGATGGCGACGACTTAACCGTTGAAGGTATTAACTATACAGGTGGTGATGGCGTACTGACCGACCACGGTGATGGTACTTATACCTTTGCGCCAAATGAAAACTTCAATGGCGATGTGAACTTCAGTTTCGATGTGTCTGATGGCACAGAAACAGTCAGCGCTAACATTGATGTGAGTGTGACGCCTGAGAACGATCCGCCAGTTGCGGGTTCAACCTCATACATGGTCAACGAAGACAATGCCATCACAATTTCTGATGAACAATTGTTAGCAAACTCTTCTGACGTTGAAGGTGCCGTGTCGGTTGACAGCGTAACTTACAGCGGCACCGATGGTGTGTTCCAAGATAATGGTGACGGCAGTTACACCTTCCTTCCTAATGAAAACTTCAGTGGCGATATCAGCCTTGACGTTATTGTTGCCGATGAAGACGGTTCGATTGATGAAACCACCGCGGGCATTACCGTTCTAGAAGTGAATGATCCACCGGTTGCGGGTCCAACGTCATACACCATTGATGAAGATTCGGTTCTGACGTTCAGTGAATCTCAGATTCTTGTGAATGCTTCGGATATCGAAGGCGATGTAGAACTTGTTGGCATTAACTACGATGGCTCTGACGGTATCTTCACTGTAAATGGTGATGGTACATGCAGCTTTGCACCCAACGAAAACTTCAATGGTCAGGTTCAACTGGGTGTGACCATTCAAGATGAAGATGGCGCAACGGTTGAAACACACATTAACGTTGATGTATTGCCAATCAATGATGCGCCAGTATCGGGCGATTTGGCTTACACCATCAATGAAGATAGCTCCATCACGCTAAGCCAAGAGCAATTGCTAGCACGAGCAGGTGATATCGATAGCGACAACTTAGAAGCTATCAATCTATCTACTGATGAAAATGCGACCATCCAACACAATGATGATGGCAGCTACACCATTACACCTAACGCCGACTACAACGGTGACCTAGACCTGAACTTCGATATCATCGATAACGATGGTGGTTCAGTTCAAGTTGGCCTAGACATTACCGTGAATCCGGTTAATGACTTGCCACAAGCGCAAGATCAACAGTTCACGATTGAAGAAGACGGTACCTTACTCTTCACCGATGCTGACTTGCTTGCCGGCGCGTCAGATATTGATGGTGATGAACTGTCGATTGAAAACGTGCTCTACACAGGTGCAGATGGTGTTCTTAGCGATAATGGCGACGGCACATATAGCTTTGCTCCAAACGAGAACTTCAATGGTGATGTTCAATTCTCATTCGATGTCTCTGACGGTACTGATTCAACATCAGCTGTTATTGATGTCAGCGTAACGCCTGAGAATGATCCACCGGTAGCGGGCTCAACATCGTACACAGTTCAAGAAGATGGCCAAATCACGATCAGTGATGAGCAACTATTGGCAAACTCTTCCGATGTAGAAGGCGATGTTTCACTGTCTGGAGTATCGTACTCCGGTGATGACGGCTCTTTTGTTGATAATGGCAATGGTACTTACACCTTTACGCCAAATGAAAACTTCGATGGTGATATTTCACTAGACGTTGTTGTCGTTGACGAAGACGGTGCAACCGCAACCACAACCGCTGGCATCGATGTTATCGCTGTGAATGACGGACCTGAAACATCTGGCATTCAGGCAGAGGTAGACGAAGATAACTCCATCACTATTACTCAAGAGCAATTACTTGCGAATGCGACTGATGTTGAGGGTGATGAGTTAACGGCAACTGACCTGCAAACCAACGATCCAGATGCGACAATCGTTGCTAATGATGATGGTTCATTCACCATTACGCACACAGAAAACTTCAATGGCGAGTTGGACTTCACATACAACATCAGTGATGGTGAGAATGAAGTTCTAACGACACTCGACTTGACAGTTAACCCTGTCAACGATGCGCCGGAAGCGGGCGATGAAATCTTCATCCAAGCGCAAGAAGACCAAACAGTTGGTGTGACACTTCGTGAAGAGCCAGCACTACGTTTAGACCAAGCGCCAGAAAACGGCATCATTGAAGCGAATGTGAATGACGAATGGGTGGTACTGGAAGTAGGACAAGAAGTTCCTGCCGATACAGAAGTACGCTTTATTCCAAATGATGACGCATTGGCTAACGGTACACACACTACGCAAATCGGTACGTTTGACGATAACGCGAGCGTGGACGATTGGGGTACAGAAGTCGACCCTTATACTCGTGAGTTCTCGGATGGCGACTTAACGGTAACTGTTCAAAGTAACGATGATCCTCTTGGTGCTTGGAATGGTAACACCCACATTGGTCACGGTATTGGTGATACAGACCGCCAAGGCCTAAGTGGTGATGAGAAACTGACCGTTTCGGTTGAAGGTCAAGACATCAATGAAATCAGCTTCCACCTTGATGGTTTGGGTGGCTGGTTCATGGAAGAGTCTCGTCACTTTACTGAAGTGGAAATTCGCGCCTTCAACGATGATGGTGAGTTAATCGATTCGATGACTTACCACAAAGAAGACCGTAGCAATTACGAGACGGACTATACGCTTACGGTAAATGAGCCGGTGTCTTACTTTGAACTTGGTACCGTGCAAGGTAATGGTACTTACGTGGTTCAAAACATGACAGTGTCACAAACTTGTCATGATGAAGCCGTGTTTACATCGATTGGTGTTGATGGTTCAGAGATCACCGAAACGGTTGAGTTGAATATCCATGCGGGTGACAACGAAATCGAGCTAACGGCTGAACTTCCGAATATTACTGTCGATACCGATGGTTCTGCACAGTTTGCTTCGGTTGTGATTACCGAAGAACAACTACTGGCGCAAGCATCTGATATTGATGGCGACGACCTCGATATTCAGAATCTCGAGCTAGTGGGTGAAAACTCAGAGCATGCAACACTCACCGATAATGGTGATGGTACTTGGACGGTAACACCGGATGAAAACTTCCATGGTGAAATCGAACTCGGTTACCAAGTTACGGATGGTGAGCTGACAGACAGCAACATCATCAACATCAACTTCGAATCGGTGAACGATGCGCCAATCGTTTCTGGCCCGATTGTTCTATCGACAGACGAAGATGAGGGCATCACGTTCAGTGCGGATGACTTGTTAGCGAACACTACAGATGTGGAAGGCGATACGCTGTCTATTTCTGACATCACATACGGTGGTGACAACGGTGAGCTAGTTGATAACGGCGATGGTACGTTTACCTTCATGCCGAATGAAAACTTCAATGGTGAAATCGACATCGACTACAAGGTGTTTGATGGAACTGATGAAGTTGCAACGCACCTAGACCTAACGGTTGTACCAGTCAATGATGTGCCGGTTCCGGGTGAACCATTGCACACCCAAATGCTTGAAAACGGCTCCATGATCATCGAAGCGAAAGACCTATTGTCTGGTGCTACCGATGTTGATGGCGACATTCTTCATGTCGAAAACCTATTACTTGCAGACCAAACGCAAGGTACGTTAACGGATAACGGTGATAATACCTTTACCTTCGAACCTGCAGAGGACTTCTACGGTGAAGTGAATCTGACTTTCGATATCAGTGATGGCCAAGCAAGCGCACCAAGCACAGCAAGAGTTGACGTTGAAATTGTCAATGAAGGCCCAGAGGTGAGTGGTCCAATTGAAGCCGCTGTTGATGAAGACGGTTCAATCACTATCACTCAAGAGGATCTGTTAGCGAATGCAACCGATGTAGATGGCGATAACCTTGAAGCGGTTAACTTTGCGACCAACGATCCAAATGCGGTTGTTGTAGAAAACCCAGATGGTAGCTTCACGATTACACCAAGTGCAGATTTCTTTGGTGAGATTGAATTTACTTACGATGTCACTGACGCGATCGAAACTGTTGCGGCTGACCTCAACCTAACCGTCAATCCAATCAATGATGCGCCAGACGTGCCTGACATGTCTTTCACTACGGAAGATGGTCAAGCGATTACTATTACCGAAGCTGAGTTACTGGCACAAGCGACAGACGTTGAAGGTGATGAACTGTCAGTTGTGAATGTGACGAGTGCAAGCGACACGGTAGAAGTCACAGACAATGGCGACGGAACATACACATTAACACCAGAGCAGGGCTTCTTCGGTAATGTTGACCTAGCGTTTGATGTGAGCGATGGCACGGATGTGGTTGCCGCAAACATCGACCTAAAAGTTGAGTTCGTCAATGATGCGCCAGAAGCGACGCCAATGGTGGCTGATGTCGACGAAGATGGTTCAATCCTCGTTACACAAGAAATGCTACTGGAGAACGCGAGCGACCAAGATGGCGATGAGCTATTTGCTTCTTCGCTTGAAACCAATGATCCGAACGCAAGCATTGTCGACAACGGTGATGGCACGTACACAGTGACACCTTCTGAAAACTTCAACGGTGATATTGCATTCACTTATGAGGTGAGCGACGGTGAGCTGAGCACGTCTAATGATATGACATTGACCGTTAATCCGGTGAATGACATTCCAATTGTTGTTCCAGGCATGTATCACATTGAAGAGGATGGCAGCATCCTGTTCACTCAAGAAGATCTGTTGAGTGGTGCGATTGATATTGATGGCGATGACCTCAGTGTTACTAGCATCAATTACTCTGGCGATGAAGGCACAGTCACCGACAATGGTGACGGCACGTTCAGCTTCGTTCCTGAAGAGCATTTCAGTGGTGATCTGCAGTTCAGCTTTACTGTGACAGACGGTACGGATGAGGTTGAACAAGACCTTAACGTTCATATTGAAGCAGTCGCGGATGCGCCGGATCTTGTGATAACCGATGGCGACGGCGTTAACGTTGATGATGAAGCAATTCTGGTTGAGCCAGGCGGCATTGTTGAGCTTAATATTGCGGCTGCACTGGTAGACCAAGATCTATCAGAAACACTGACGGTAACGGTGGATGGTGTTCCAGAAGGTTCGGTTATTCAATACGATAATGAAGGTGTTCTGAATGACCAAGAAAACGGTATCACCAGTTATAACGATACTGAAATCACAGTAACGTTTGAAGGCGAAACCGCGGGATACCAAAACGCAGCGGGTTACTACAAGGTCGATGAAGACGGCAACATCACAGGTGTTGAAGTTGTCTACGAGAATGCATCACAAGTGGGTGGCGGCGGTGACCTTGTCCCTGGGCAAGATCAGTTCAGCTTCCAAGTCGAGGAAGGTGAGAGCTTTAACCTGTTCTTAATTCCAAACGGACATCAGCACAACGACTTTGATGCGATGCAAGACGGTCAGTACGAGTTCCGTGCTGAGGATGGTTCGCCTGCGAACATGGATACGGTTGATCCTCAACTTGTCTTTGTTGCGGCAGATGGCACTGAGACCGTGATTCAAGGCCAGAATGGTGATGCGATCTTCCATGGTGGTTCAAGCTCTCAGCTAAACCAAGATGGTATCGAACATACTCGCACGACGGTTAATGAAGACGGCGAGCTGGTTTACGGATTTGAAGATTTGTATGGCGGCGGTGATGCTGACTACACAGATTTCAACTTCACAATCGATGTGGGTGAAGTGAACAGCCAAATCTACAGCGGTGAAGTGACCGTTGGCCCTGATGGTACGGTGAACTTACCAACAACGGCTATCGAAAATTCACTACAAATCCAGTTACCAGAAGACTTCAACGAACAGCTTGAAGTTCATGTAACTGCAACCGCAACAGAGCTATCGAATGATGATTCTGAAACGGTCTCTCAAACCATCTACATTAACGCGACAGGCGCGCACATTGAGCACGCACCTGAAGCGCTGCCTGTTGCAGCAACAGTAGAAGAAGATGGTTCTATCACCATTACGCAAGAAGACTTGTTAGTTAATGCTCGTGATCTCGATGGCGACCAGCTGACGGCTCTGAATTTAGCGACCGATGATGAGAGCGTTACGATTACCGATAACGGTGATGGTACGTACACATTAACGCCAGATGCTGATTTTAATGGCGATGTGAGCTTTACGTTTGATGTGTCTGATGGTGATGATGTTGTCTCTACCAACCTAGAGCTAACAGTTTCACCAGTGAACGATGGTCCAGAAGCACAAGACCAGGCATTCACAGTCGGCGAAGATGGCGTGTTAACCTTCAATGACCAAGACCTATTAACAGGTGCAACGGACATTGAAGGGGACGACCTAAGTGTTGAAGGTGTAACTTACACTGGCGCAGATGGTGTCCTAACCGACAATGGCGATGGCACATACAGCTTCGCGCCAAACGAAAACTTCAATGGCGATGTGAACTTCTCGTTCAATGTATCAGATGGTACCGATACGGTAACCGCTAACATTGATGTAAGCGTGACGCCAGAGAATGACCCTCCGGTTGCGGGTAGTACGTCTTACACGGTTCATGAAGACAACTCTATTACAATCAGTAACGAACAACTGCTAGCGAACTCTTCGGATATCGAAGGCGAAGTCGCGATTGATAGCGTGACTTACAGTGGTAGCGACGGTGTTCTGGAAATCAACGGTGACGGCACATATACCTTCTCTCCAAACGAGAACTTCAATGGCGAAGTTAGCCTTGATGTGGTTGTTGTGGATGAAGACGATGCAGCCGTATCGACTACAGCGGGCATTACGGTTCTAGAAGTGAACGATCCGCCAGTTGCTGGCCCAACGTCATACACCATCGATGAAGATTCAGTACTGACTTTCAGTGAGTCTCAAGTTCTGCTGAACGCCTCTGATATTGAAGGTGATGTTGAGCTTGTTGAGATCAACTACGACGGTCCAGACGGCATCTTCTCAATCAATGGTGACGGTACATGTAGCTTCGCACCGAATGAAAACTTCAACGGCCAAGTGCAGTTGGATGTAACCATTCAAGATGAAGACGGCGCTCAAGTTGATACGTTTATTACGGTTGATGTATTACCAATCAACGACGTACCAGTATCAGGCGACCTTGCATACAGTGTTGAGGAAGACGGTTCGATTACCTTGAGCCAAGAGCAGCTTCTTTCTCAAGCGAGTGATGTAGATGGCGACGACCTTACTGCTTCTAACTTGATTGTTGATGGAGACGCAACGGTTGTTGCTAACGATGACGGCAGCTTTACCATTACGCCAGATGCGAACTTCAATGGTGACATTGACCTAACGTTCGACATTAGCGACGGTACAGATACGCTGGTTGCGACGGCTGACCTAACCGTTAATCCAGTTAATGACCTTCCACAACCACAAGATCAAACGTTCAGCATCGGCGAAGACGGCATCTTGAACTTCACAGATGAAGACTTGCTAACAGGTGCGACTGACATTGATGGGGATGACCTATCGGTTGAAGGCGTTACTTACACAGGTGCGGACGGTGTTCTTACTGATAATGGCGACGGAAGCTACAGCTTTGCGCCAAACGAAAACTTCAATGGTGATGTGAACGTTAGCTTTGATGTGTCAGATGGCACCGATACGGTTCAAGCCAACATTGATGTCAGCGTGACACCAGAGAACGATCCACCGGTTGCAGGTAGCACGTCTTACACCGTTCATGAAGACAACTCAATTACTATCAGCGACGAACAGTTGCTTGCTAACTCTTCGGACATTGAAGGTGATGTGGCAGTCGATAGCGTGACTTACACTGGCGCTGACGGTGTCTTTGAAGATAACGGTGACGGTACTTACACCTTCTCACCAAACGAGAACTTCAACGGCGAAGTTAGCCTTGATGTTGTCGTTACTGATGAAGAGGGCGTAACTGAAGCGACCACCGCGGGTATTACTGTACTTGAGGTGAACGATCCACCAATCGCAGGCTCAACGAGCTACTCAGTCAACGAGGACGAAGTTATCACCATCAGTTCAGAGCAACTGTTGGCGAACGCTTCTGATATCGAAGGTGAAGTGGCGATTGATAGTGTTAACTACACAGGTTCAGACGGTATCTTTACCGACAATGGTGACGGAACATTCAGCTTCGCACCTAACGCTAACTTCGATGGCGATGTAAGCCTTGATGTTGTCGTTACTGATGAAGAAGGCGCAACCGTAGCGACCAACGCAAGCATAGATGTTCTGCCTGTTAACGATGCTCCGGTATCGGGCGACTTGGCGTACAGCGTGGACGAAGACGGTTTAATTACCTTGAGCCAAGAGCAATTACTTGCTCAAGCGAGCGATGTTGACGGCGATGACTTAACAGCGGCTAATCTAACTGTTGGTGGTGATGCGACCGTCACTGCAAACGATGACGGTAGCTTTACTATCACACCAGATGCGAACTTCAATGGCGACATTGATTTGAACTTCGACATTACCGATGGTGATGCGACGCTTCAAGCAACGGCTGATCTTACCGTTAACCCTGTCAATGACTTGCCAACGGTCGGTGAGCCACAGTTTGTGACTCAAGAAGACACCAGCTTTACCTTTACAGAAGAGCAACTGCTGCAAAATGCGGGCGACATTGATGGCGATAACCTATCGGTTGAAAATGTGGCTTCAGATAGCGGTACTTTGGTTGATAACGGCGACGGTACTTACACATTCGCACCGAATGAAAACTTCGACGGCAATGTGAACGTGACGTTCGACGTGAATGACGGTACAGCGACAGTTCCAGCAGAAGCGACGATTGATGTTCAATCTGTGGTTGATATGCCAGAGCTGTCGATTGCGTCTGACTTGGTCATTGCTTCAGACAACTTCGAGTCTGGCTCAAACGGTTGGAATACCGGTACTGAAAGCTCACAAGGCTTCGAATCAGGTGACATGCTAGGTCGTATTGGTGGCACTGGTGGCGATGAAGCTGTCAGCAAAACTTACGACATTCCAAGTGATGTGAGCGAAGTTAATATCTCGTTCAGTTTCTACGAAATTGATTCTTGGGATGGTGAGTCATTCCAAATCTTTGTCGGCGGCGAAGAGCTTACTTCGTTAGACAACTCGGCGTTCCAAACTCAAGATGGCACGACAACGTTGTACGATTCAGCGGGCAATGAAGTGGGTGAAGTTGTTCACGGCGTGTCGCAAGGTGAAGGCTTTAGTGGTTGGAACGACCAAGCACACCAAATCAACCTAACGGTACCCGTCGAAGATGGCCAACTTGAGTTAGGCTTCGGTTCAACCTTGAACCAAGGTGTGAGTGATGAGTCGTTTGGCATCGATAACATTGAAATCACAGTGTCTGACGCGGAATACCAAATCATTGGTACCGAAGATACACCTGTACCACTCGATATTGATGCCGCTCTAACCGATACCGATGGCTCAGAAAACCTTGCTATCTTGATTGAAGACGTGCCGGAAGGCAGCTCGCTTTCTGCAGGTACCGATAACGGTGATGGCACATGGTCATTGCAACCAGGCGAGCTAGAAGGGCTAGAGTTTATCCCTTCAGGTGACTTCAATGGTGATGTGGTTCTAACCGTGAATGCGACATCGACTGATGTTGATACGGGCACCACCGCGACGGCAACCCAAGATGTGACGATTCATATCTCGCCAGCGAACGATGCTCCAGAAGTTGATGGTGATATCAGTGCTGTGACAGCCGAAGACAACAGCATCACGCTAACTCAAGAGCAGTTGCTAGAGCACGCTGTTGACATTGATGGTGATGACCTATCAGCAATCAACCTAACTACCAATGATGAAAATGCGACCGTTCAAATGAACGACGATGGCAGCTTCACCATTACACCGAGTGAAAACTTCAACGGTAATATCGAATTTAGTTACGATGTCACCGATGGGGAAGACATGGTCGCTGCTGGCCTGGACTTGACAGTAACACCTGTCAATGATGCGCCAGAGCCACAAGACCAAGCATTCACTATTGGTGAAGATGGGGTTCTTAACTTCTCTGACGCTGACCTGTTAACGGGTGCAACGGATGTTGAAGGTGATGACTTAACGGTAGAAGGTGTGACATACACGGGTGCTGATGGCGTTCTTACTGATAATGGCGACGGAAGCTACAGCTTTGCGCCAAACGAGAACTTCAATGGTGATGTGAACTTCAGCTTTGATGTGTCAGATGGCACGGATACGGTTCAAGCCAACATTGATGTGAGCGTGACGCCTGAGAACGATCCACCTGTAGCGGGCAGCACGTCTTACACCGTACATGAAGACAACTCAATCACGATCAGTAACGAACAGCTATTAGCCAACTCTTCAGATATTGAAGGTGAGGTTGCGATTGATAGCGTGACTTACACTGGCAGCGACGGTGTGTTCGAAGACAACGGTGACGGCACTTACACCTTCTCACCAAACGAGAACTTCAATGGTGATGTGAGCTTAGCGGTTGTTGTTACCGATGAAGAAGGGGCAACAGAAGCGACCACAGCGGGAATCACTGTACTTGAGGTGAACGATCCGCCAATCGCAGGCTCAACCAGCTACTCAGTCAACGAAGATGAAGTTATCACCATCAGTGCAGAGCAACTGTTGGCGAACTCTTCGGATATTGAAGGCGAAGTGGCGATTGATAGCGTGAACTACACAGGCGCTGACGGCATCTTTACTGACAATGGCGATGGAACATTTAGCTTCGCGCCGAACGCAAACTTCGATGGCGATGTTAGCCTCGATGTCGTGGTGACAGATGAAGACGGTGCGACAGTAGCCACCAATGCAAGTATTGATGTTCTTCCAATCAATGATCCACCGGTATCGGGTGACTTGGCGTACAGCATTGATGAAGATGGTTCGATTACTCTGACTCAAGAGCAGTTGCTATCTCAAGCCTCTGATGTGGATGGCGATGATCTGACCGCAAGCAACTTAAGCGCAGGCGATAATGCAACCGTTGTTGATAATGGTGATGGCACCTTTACGGTAACGCCAGATGCGAACTTCAATGGCGATATAGACCTAAGCTTTGATATTTCGGACGGCACTGAGTCGATTGTGGCGAACGCTGATCTGTCGGTAAACCCAGTCAACGACTTGCCAACGACATCAGATGTTTACGCGAACGTTGATGAAGATAATGTCATCACTATCACGCAGGAGCAGTTACTTGCGAATGCCGCTGATATTGAGGGCGATGACCTTGTCGCTTCCGACTTAACCTTAGTGGGAGACGATGCAACGATTGTCGATAATGGCGATGGTACGTTCTCTATCACTCCAAGCGAAAACTTCAATGGCTACATCGACGTTGCCTACAGCATCAGCGATGGCGACACACCAATTGCCGCTAACTTAGGCTTGACCGTTGACCCCGTTAACGACGCGCCAATTGTTTCTGCTGATGTGGCGATAACCATTGAAGAAGACGGTTCATACACCATTACTCAAGAAGAGCTCCTACAATTCGCGATTGATATCGAAGACGATGACATGACCGCAATTATCGGAGAGCAGGGCGATGAAACGACCGTTACTGGTACTGTGTTGGATGCTGAAACTGGCAATCCAATCGCAGGTGCGGATGTTACGCTAACCGACAACGCAGGTCATTCTTACACGGCGGAGACGGATCAATCCGGTAACTACTCTGTGAGCGGTCCTGTTGTTGACCAAGGTACCGTTACGATTGAACAAGAAGGCTCTATTACTAGCAGCTTCCTAGTTCCAGCAGGCGAAGATACCAATGGTGGCGTAACCGCAATATCGGAAGTACTTGAAGAAACAGATATGCGTATCGTGGTCACATGGGGCGACAGTCCACGTGATATGGACAACCACCTATGGCTCTACGATACAGAGAATGGCAGTGAGCTAGACCATATTTACTATCGCGACATGAGCCATGATCTTGGTGAAGGTAACGTTGTTCAGCAAGATGTAGATGACACGAATGGCGGTGGTCCTGAAACCATCACTATTCCAAATTATCAAGATGCTGACATGCACTATTCAGTACACAACTACACCAGCAGAAGTTGGGATGTAGATGGTGTTGAAGATGTACAGGTTCAGGTATTTGTAGGCGATACATTGGTTGAAACCTTCAGCCCAGATTTATCTGATAACCCATCAGGTGACCATTGGCATGTATTTGATATCGTGAACGGCGTTATTGTTCCAAGCCAAGATGTAGGCAGCGAGAATGCGTTTGATTTACCAACGGCAGAAGAAGCGCTCGCGAATGAAAACGGCATTGATATCTCTGAATTGCTAACCGACGATGAAGGTGATGACTCTGGTGAGACGGGTGGAAACGAACCAAGTGTTGGAGATGTTTCCATTGAGAACGCTCTTATCACTGACAATGGTGATGGTACTTACACCATTACACCGGAAGAGAACTTCAATGGTGAATTCTCGATTAGTTACAACGTGGACGATGGCAACGGCGGGGTTACGCCTGCGGAACTAGACGTTACTGTAACAGCAGTTAACGACCTTTCGGTTATTTACGACCACGACTACACCATTAATGAAGATGGCTCGCTGACCTTTACCGATGAACAGCTATTGGCTGGTGCAACGGATATTGATGGCGATGACCTTTCTGTCGAGTCGGTTAATTACGAAGGCACCGACGGTGTGTTCACGGATAATGGCGATGGCACTTACACCTTCGCTCCAAACGAGAACTTCAATGGTAATGTCGACCTAACTTACGATGTCAGCGATGGCACTGATGTTGTATCGGCGAATATTGATGTTCAAGTGGTTCCAATCAACGACGTACCGGTAGCAGGTTCTACAACTTACAGCGTTGAAGAAGACGGCAGTATCACGCTAAGCGATGCACAACTTCTGGCGAATAGCTCGGATGTTGAAGGGGAAGTGTTTGTCAGCGATGTAAGCTACAGCGGCACTGATGGTGTATTCACTGATAATGGTGATGGTACTTACACCTTTGCTCCAAACGAAAACTTTAACGGTGACATCAGTCTTGATGTATCTGTTATGGATGAAGATGGCGCAACCGCTGAAACAACCGCAGGTATCGATGTCATTGCTGTTAATGACTTGCCGGTTGCAGGTTCAACGACCTACAGCGTTGACGAAGATAACGTGATTACCATCTCTGAAGCACAGCTTCTTGCGAACAGCTCAGACATTGAAGGTGATGTATCCGTTAGCGACGTTTCCTACTCAGGCGCAGACGGTATCTTTACTGACAATGGTGATGGTACTTACAGCTTCGCACCAAATGAAAACTTCAACGGCAATGTCAGCTTCGATGTCACCGTTGCAGATGAAGACGGTGCAACCGCTGAAACCACTGCGGGTATTGAAGTTATCGCGGTTAACGACGCGCCAGTGTCAGGTGACTTGGCTTACTCAGTGGATGAAGATGGTTCAATCACGCTAAGCCAAGAGCAACTGCTTGCTCAAGCATCGGATTTGGACGGCGATGATCTTACCGCGGCTAACCTAACCGCGGGTGATAACGCTACCGTTACGGCAAACGATGATGGTTCATTTACCATTACTCCGGATGCCGACTTCAATGGTGATATTGACCTAAGCTTCGACCTTTCTGATGGTACTGAAACAGTTGTTGCAACGGCCGACCTTACTGTGAATCCAGTGAATGACATCGCAGTTGTTGAAGATGTCGCTTACACCATTGAAGAAGACGGTTCACTTACCTTTACTGATGAGCAACTGCTAGCGGGTGCTTCTGATATTGATGGTGATGAGCTTTCAGTTGCCGATGTGTCTTACACTGGCGCAGAGGGTGTGTTCACCGACAATGGCGATGGCACTTACACCTTTGCACCGAACGAGAACTTCAATGGTGACGTAAGTCTGGACTTCTCGGTATCTGACGGTACAGAAACGGTTGATGCAAATATCGACGTAACGGTAACAGACGTTAACGATGCACCAGTGGCAGGCGCAACGTCTTACCAAATGAACGAAGATGGCACCATCACATTGAGCCCTGAGCAGTTGATTGCTAATAGCTCCGATGTGGACGGTGAAGTGTCGCTTGATAGCGTGAGCTACTCAGGTGCAGACGGTATCTTGGTTCAAAATGAAGATGGTTCGGTAACGTTCGCACCAAACGAAAACTTTAACGGTGACATCAACCTTGATGTGACGGTTATTGATGACGACGGTGCGACAGCTCAGACTACCGCTGGTATTGAAGTCATTGCAGTTAACGACGCACCAGTGGCCGGAAACGTGGCTTACTCGGTTGATGAAGATGGTTCAATTACGCTATCTCAAGAGCAGTTGCTGGCTAACGCATCCGATGTTGATGGTGATGCACTGACCGCAAGCAACCTATCTGCAGGTGACAATGCGACCGTAACAGCGAACGATGATGGTTCATTTACTATCACTCCGGATGCTGACTTCAACGGAGACATAGACCTAAGCTTCGATGTTTCAGATGGCCTTGAAACTGTTCAAGCTGGCGTCGACCTAACGGTTAACCCAGTCAATGACCTACCAACAGCAGAAGACCAAAACTTTACCGTTGAGGAAGATGGAACGCTAATCTTCACGGATGCAGACCTACTAGCAGGCGCTGCAGACATTGACGGCGATGACTTGTCTATCTCGAATGTGTCTTACACGGGCGCAGAAGGTGTGTTCACTGATAACGGTGATGGCACTTATAGCTTTGCTCCGAACGAGAACTTCAATGGCGATGTCAACCTAGGCTTCACAGTGTCTGATGGCACTGAGACAGTCGATGCCAATATTGATGTGACGGTAACGGATGTGAATGATGCACCAGTGGCGGGTTCTACCTCTTACCAAATGAACGAAGATGGCACGATTACTATTAGCCCTGAGCAGTTGATTGCGAACAGCTCAGACGTTGATGGTGAAGTGTCGCTTGAAAGCGTGACCTACACTGGCTCTGACGGCGCATTGGTTCAAAACGATGATGGTTCTGTGACCTTCACGCCGAGTGAGAACTTTAACGGTGATATCAGCCTAGATGTGGTCGTGACCGATGATGACGGTGCAACTGCAACAACAACGGCAGGTATCGAAGTTCTGGCTGTGAACGATGGACCAGAGTCTGAGGATGTGAAACTAACCACAGCCGAAGACAGCACCATCCTTATCACACAAGACATGTTGTTAGCTCAAGCTACCGACATCGATAACACCGCAGATGAGCTGTCAGCTTCTGGTCTACAAATCGACTCTAGCTTGGGTGAGTTGCTAGACAACGAAGATGGTACTTGGTCATTTACGCCAAACGAAAACTTCAATGGCGATGTGCCAATGACGTTTAACGTTAGCGATGGCCAAGAGACAATTTCAGTCGACGGCAACATCGATGTTACGCCTGTGAATGATGCACCTGAAGCGCCAATGATTGAGATGCAAGGCGAAGAAGATGTGGTCATGGTGATTGACCCAGCTTACATCGCGGATCAAGTTACAGACCTTGATGGCGATGAGATCAGCATTGAAAGCATCACAGTTCGAGCTCCAGCGAATGCGACCTTAACTCAGCAACCAGACGGCATGTATCACTTAGTGACTACGCAAGACTTCAATGGCTTGGTAGAACTGGGTTATCAAGCGACTGACGGCGAAGAAGTGGTTGATGGCTCGCTGAATGTGGATGTCATTCCGGTTAACGACGCACCATTCAATGTCGGCAACGCAATGATGACCACAGACGAAGATGGCGCGTTCACCTTCGATGCTGGCGACTTGATGAACTTGTTCGGTGACATTGATACCGCTGACCTTGTTGTTTCTCGCATTATCACCGCAGACGGTGAAGATGGCGGAGAAGTAACAGACAACGGTGATGGTACTTGGACATTCACACCAACAGGCGACTTTGCGGGTGTTTCTGACCTACAAGTTGTCGTGAGTGACGGTGAGTTCGAAACGGTTCTCGATGTTCCTGTGTACGTACGTCCTGTCGCAGATGGCGCGGTTATTTCAACTGACCATGATGGCCCATTAGTCTTCGGCGAAGATGAAACGGGTCACTTGGGACTGAACGTTGGCCTAGTCGATGATTCAGAAACACTAAGTAACTTGGTGATGACAGGTTTCCCTGTTGGATTCGAGGTAACAGATGGTGTGAATACCGTGATGATCACCGAGCCGGGTCAATACATCGACCTGTTCGATTGGGATATCTCAAACATTCAAATGACGCCTCCTGAAGACTTCCATGGTGAGTTCTTCGTAACCGTAAGCGCAACAACGGTTGATTACGGAGATGAGCCGGAAGCGTTTGAAGATGGCATCGATTCTGGTGATTTCGAAACCGTAGCGGGTGATTCCATCATCCTAACGGCGGACGACCTAATCGGTTTGGCTGAGAATGTGGATGCTGACAGCGATGATGAAGTGAAACTGGTTCATCTTGCCGACCGCAGCCAAGGTGAGATTGTCGATAATGGCGATGGCACTTGGACGTTCACTCCAGCACCAGGCTTTACTGGCGAAGCAGACATTGCGTACGTAGTTGATAAAGATGGCGTGCTTCATGATGAGCAAACTGGCGTAGTCGTGAAAGAAGGCGACTCGCAAGAGAATGCAGCACCAGAAGTTAACAGCATCACGACGACGGAAATCGCAGCGGATGCAACCTTGTCGTTCACTGATGAAGACATGTTAGCGAACCTGAGCGATGCAGAAGGCGAGAGCTTGAGCATTGAGTCAGTAAGCTTGATGGAAGGTCAGGGTGTAATTGAGAGCGATAACCAAGGTAACTATCAATTCACACCTGCTGAAGACTACACCGGTGATGTTCAAATTGGGTTTATAGCGACCGATGGCGAAAATCGTATCGAAAGCTTCTTCAATGTGGATATCCAAGGCGGAGATGAAGCTGCGGCGAGCGAAGGTTATGCCTTAGCTGATGATGGTTCACTAACTATCACTGATGCACAGCTGGTGGATGAATTGGGCGTGAGTGATTCTGCACAAGTTGTTGATGTTGCAGACGCGAACGATGCTGGCTTCTTTGCCGAATCAGGTGAAGGTGAGTGGACTTACTGGCCGAACGAAGACTTCGATGGCAACTTAGCGATGAATGTTGAAGTTAACGACGGCGGTGAAGTATCAAGTCACAGCTTAAGCATCCAAGTTGAAGATGATTCAGTACAAAGTGATGAACCACAAGTCCAAGCTGCTCAAGCAACAGAAGAGCAACAAGTGGAAGTGGCTCAACAAGCTGATGACCAAGCTCAAGATGCTGAAACTGAAGACAGTACAGCAGATGTAACCGCGGCACCGGGCGATACCATCTCTATCTCGATTCCAGATGAGGTGAGTGGTAACGAATCGGTTGATTACGCTGATATGTCTGGTTTACCTGAGGGCGCTACTGTGAGCAACGCACTGGATAACGGTGATGGTAGCTTCACAATCAGTGGCAACCTAGAGCAGCCTGTATCCGTTGAACTTCCAGAAGGTTATGAAGGTACTAGCGAGATCCAATTCCAAGGTTACGACGAATTGGGTAGTTCAATAGACGGTGCTAGCGGTTCTGTTGAGGTTGAGGTCGATGATCAATACACCATGCAAGGTTCTACTCAAGAGCAGCAACCAGACATGGCGGGTATGGAATCTGGTGGCAGCGACTGGACAAGTTCAGGTGGTCAAGATCAAGGTGTTGACTTCACGGACGACTCTGGAAGCTTCGATTCAGATTCTCAAACTGGAACCGATCAAGGCAACGACTTCGACCAAAGCTCGATTTAATCGAGAGGGCTTAGTTTTAGTCTAAACCGACATTTAGTCTAAACCAACAAGTAGATAGGGCAGCGTAAAGTTGCCCTCATTAAAGCCATGTAGAGTCATTGATGCATGGCTTTTTTATTTGTTTTGTTTCGCTAAATAAACTTGTGAACAGATAAAAATGTCCTTAATTATTAGAAGAGTTAGTTAGAAAGGAGGGACGACATGTATCGTTATGTCAGTTCACCGCAAGCGTCGAAGTACATCGTGCCACCACCTCAACATCGTGAGTTGTCGAGTGTGGATGTGCCTGAGTCCGAATTAGAGATGCGAGAAATATTGAATAATTGGTTTGCTGATGGTTTAGCACCCATTATTGAAAGTGAAGATGACTACATCTCTGCGAGCGATCACGTTCGATTTGAAAAGCTCAGCGGCACCGTTGGGATGCTGTTGAGAAACAAAGATTATTATTTTGCGGCCAAACGGATTTTATCAGTGTGGGAACAAGATTGTCTTGAAACCACTTATATCAATTATCTCATTTTACGCAGTGAGCGAGTCACTTCTCTAAGGTAAGTTAATGCTTTGGCACTTCTCATTAACCATTAGCCATTTAGGGGGCGTGAGCTTACGATCTTTTTGTTTTTCTCGCGAATCAGGCAAACAAAAAGGGCAAGCTTTGAGGCTCACCCTTAAGGTTCTTTCTTTTACTTAACGTTGTTTTTTTACTTACGTTGTTGTGTTGGCTTAACGTTATTTTCACCTAATTCTAAACTGGGTTACGACTTACACCCAACCATCAAATTTGAGTCGTTTTTGAATCCTCTCGACTGCCTCTTTCTGCATTTGTCTAACACGTTCATTAGAAACATTCACATCCAACATTTGTCCGACCTCAGACAGCGTTTTCACGTTGTTATCAAAGAAACCAAAACGGTGAATGAGAACCTTCTGTAATTTGGGTGGCAGTGTGTTTATGATTTGCTCTAGAGCTTGGGTAAAGGATTGATCTTCACAGTCTTGTTGAGGGTCGAGGATATATTCACTTTCGCATTGATCAAGCACCATAGGAGCATGGCTAGTTCCAACCGTTGTCGTCACGTCAATAAACCCACTTAACGCCACCAGTTGATCGACGCGTTCGGCCTTAACACCTGAACTGTCTGATAACTCAGAAATTGAAACCTCTTTACTCATTTTTTTGCTTACATCGAGCTTTTTTGAGGCGAGGCTGTTTATTTCTTTACACACGTGGGCTGGCAATCGAACGGTTCGACCCGTGTTCATGAGTGCGGCTTCAATGTTTTCGCGGATCCACCACACTGCATAGGTTGAAAAACGATAGCCTGGTTCTGGGTCGTATTTGTCGATGGCCTTAATCAAGCCAATGTTGCCTTCCTCGATCAGGTCGAGCAGGGTGAAATTATTGCCTTTACGCTTTAGGTAACTCTTTGCGATTTTCACAACAAGTCGCAGGTTTGATTCGATCATGATGTCACGTGCTTGCTTGTCACCAGCGCGATTCAATTTTGCGTAATACACCTCATCTTCACGCGACAGCAGATCAATCCCCACAATATCCTTTAGATAGTGAGCATAAGGTTCTGCAGTGGTAGAAAATGATTCTTTAATGGGTGTGTCATCCGTGAACCCTTGAAACGCAGCAAAACTGTCATTGTTCATTTCCTTGTCCTTTTTTAGCCGACTGAACGTTTTATTTTTTATTTTATTATTATGCCACCAAGTGATTAACGCTTGGTTTCATTAGAGTGTAGATAACAGTTTCTTCTTTACCAATAAATAAAATGCAATTTCGTATACTTACGTCACAAAAAGATCTACAAGTATTTAACCATTTTACATCTCATCGAACGTGTCGGTTTTTCATAGGAAACATGAACATGCATAGCTTATAAAGTATGTGTTATGCATTGGCGTATGTAGATAAACCGAGTGAATTTATAGGAGCGGGCGGCTATATAATTGATAGGGAAAATGAGGAGAACGTGGCAAGAGTCGAGGTTCCATGTTGCCAAAGTACCTCAGCTCTTTAACCTGTTCAGCTGACATTGTTTGCTGCGTAAAACTATAAAACTATTAGTGGAGACTAAAAGCTGTTACGGAATACTAAAAGCTATTACAAAAGCTCAGTGAATTGACTAATAGGTGCTGAGCACCTCATCGATTTGTTTGTTGATGATCTTCATTTCGCTGTAGATAACAGAAAGATCATCATCTTGAGGTGCAAGCTTATTAAGTGTGTTTTGCTCGACTCTTTCTAAGGCCACGGTGGCGGTTTCTTCGCCGAAGCTGGCTAATATGCCTTTTAATGTGTGTACGGTAAAATGAAGCTTGCCCCAATCCTGTTGCTGTACCAGTTCTTGTATCTCTTCTAATGAATTGCCATGGTCTTCTTGATACACAGACAACACAGCGAAAATCACTTCTTTGTCATTATCTAAGTAGGCATTTAGGGCATCAAAATCTAGCATATAGACTCCTGTCGGATGTATGTTGAAAATGGGCTGGGCGGCTTAGTAGAAAAACCAGATCTTAATGAATCACTGAGCCATTGGCTCCATCTTGGTGGAAGCTCTAGCTGTGCGAGCTGTTTCAAGTATTCGTGTCTAAGGTTTTCTTCTATATGAGCTTTATGGACGGCATATATATAGTCAAGTTTCGCCGCAATTGAATATGGGTAATTGTGAATGTAGTCCTTTAGTTCTTGGATGGAATCGGAATTTTCGATATTTACACAAGTAGAAGGGTCTACATCTTTTGATTCGAGTTGATGGTTTATTGTCTCCCCTCGAGCTTTTAAGCATTCTGCAACTAAGCGGTACAGGGAGTACTCGCCAAAGTGAGTCAGAAGAGGCAACAATTGAAGCAATAAGTGAGTGGGTTGGTTGTAAAAGTTATTTGCTAACAGTGTCGAGGCTCGAATCACTTTCTTGTGAGCAACTTGAGGGCTGTTCTCAATGAGTAAAATATTACTTTGAAATAGGGCAAGGCTGGCCAGAACTTGTTGCTGTTGTTTTACGGGAAGTTTGAGGTTTACCAACTCTGTGAATTGATTAGCATGTTCCAGCAGAATACGTTTGTACTTTAATTGTGTCTCACGTTGGTAGGTCGCCTTTAGTGAACTGAAGTGAGCGCTAATGGAATGAATAATATCAATGTCGGCAGACGATATATGCGTCGCGTACATCTCACCAAGCTTGATAAGCATCAGGGTGTTGTCGACGTTTTCTGCCAAGTCGATTGCTCTTATCGCACGGTGACTGATGCTAGGTGTCATTTCAAACGCTCTTATGGCCAGTTTAAGTGCGGGCAGTAACATATTATGTTTTTCATAAATGCAGCTTAAACAATCAATAACGTTTAATGACAACGGCTGAGCAATCAGGTAATTGTGGAGCTTTTCTATGGCTAGGTTCGGTTTACCCAAGCTGTCTAGAATTAATGCCTCTGCGACTAATTTGGTCGGGTGCATTTTCGTGTTCGAGTTGTTGATTGTGCTTGAAAGCAAATCCCATTCTTTGCCTCCAATTAAGTGTTCAATCAACGTCGCTTCAAACTGAACGCTATTGCCATTCGGGGAGATCGCTAACGCTTGTGTCAATCGTTCCAGATTAGTGATCGGATATAAGTCATTCAGTTGGTTGAGTTTCTTCGAAACGGACACAGCACTTTGAATCTTCTTGCCTAAAGATTGAGTATTGATCGGTTTAGAAACAAAGTGATGTGCTTCGCCAGAAAGGGCCGTCAATACGGTTTCCTGACGCATATCCCCAGAAACAAGAATCGTGGCGACTGTATGATCGATGAGCCTGTTTCGATAGAGGATCCCCAAAAGCTCAAACCCCGTGAAGGATTGTTCTAAGTGGTAATCGATGAGGAGTACATGAAATGAGTGCGTCTCGACCGCCTTGATGGCTTGTCGATAATCGGTCGCAATAAAGATGCAATCATGTGAAATGCCCAAGCTCGAGAGTTGCTGCTTAATAAGTATTGTTGCGCTCTTAGAGTCGTCGACAATCAAAACCCGCAGGTCTGTTGGTAAGGTCAAATCCATTTTCCTCAATACCAAATGTTATGTTTAATTTAGGTGTCAGGTTGCACATTGTCAAGGTGCCTATATCACATACAAACACTCAATAAACTATTGGTAATTAAAGAGTATTCGATAACATTTATGAAAGCCTTCAAACGCAGGCTGCGTTTACCTTGTTTTTGTGGGGTTATCCGTGTTTTAGAAATAAAAAAGAGGTAAGACGATAAGCTTACCTCTCTGTTTTCTTACTCGATTTTTTATCCGAAATGTAGCCTTTTTTGAAGCTTTACTAACTAAAAAACTAGCGCTAATCACGCATGTTAAAAATCAATACTGCCGCTAGAGCCAAGAACGCCGTCATCATTAAGAACACATCGTTGTAAGCCATGATGGCAGCGTCACGTTGCATTGTACCAAGTAAGCTTGCTTGCGCTTGTTGCATCGCCGTTGCGGCATCACTTCCTGACTGAATGAAAAACGCTTGTTGTTGCTGAAGCGTCTGCCAACCAAGTTGACTCACAGAAGGTAGCGACTCCTTGATGTGAGCCAGATGCTCACGGGTTTTGTTATCCAATAGCGTAGCGATAATCGCGATGCTGAAAGCGCCACCTAAGTTTCTCATTACGTTGGTTAACGTTGATGCGTCTGGCGTGTCCATTTTGCTGATGTTTTTCATGGCAACCAAAGACAGCGGAACCATAATAAATGGGCTACCGATAGCGCGCAGAACCATAGACAAAATCAGCTGTTGGCCACCAAAATCGATTGTCATGTGCGTATTCACGTAACAACTGAAACCGAACATTGCGAAGCCAAAGGTCACCAAGTACTTAGGCTTAATTATCTGTGTTAGCTTGGGCACAATTGGGAATATCAGAAGCTGTGGGAAACCCATCCACATTAGCACTTCACCAATTTCCATCGCGTTATATTGCTGAATTTGAGTGAGATACATCGGCAGCACATAGATAGAGCCAAGCAACGCCATCCCCAAAATCAAATAGGCGATACAAGACATAGCAAACTGCCCATCCCGCAATAGCCGCAGGTTAACCAATGGCTTTTTGTGTTGGAGTTCGTTTATCACAAAGTAAACCAAACTCACCGCCGAGACGATACTCAAGCCAATAATAAAGCTCGAACTGAACCACTCTTCACGGTTACCTTCTTCTAGTACCACTTCCAAGCAACCTAGCCCTAACGCCATGGTCGCGATACCAAACCAGTCGGCTTTTTTCAGGGTGCCAAGGTCGAGCTTTTCATCATCCAAACCATATCGGATCATGGTGATCACAAGCAAAGCAGGCGGAATATTGATGTAGAAAATATAGTGCCATGAAAAGTTCTCCGTCAACCAACCACCAAATGTTGGGCCGATCGATGGAGCAAAGGTCGCGGTTACGCCAAACAGTGCCATACCCACAGCACGTTTGTTAACAGGCAATAACTGAATCACTAACGAGAAAGCAAGCGGGATTAAAGCGCCACCACTGAAGCCTTGCATCGCTCGGAATACGATCATCGAGGTCATATTCCAAGAGAACGAACACAACAAAGATGAAATGGTGAAAATGGCCGTCGTCCACGTGATATAACGGCGTTTACCGAGCGCTTTAGAAAGCCAACCACTGAGTGGGATAGCGATCATCTCTGCGACAAGATAAGACGTAGAGATCCACGAGCTTTCATCTAAGGTGGCAGATAGCGCACCTTGAATATCTTTAAGAGACGAGTTGGTGATCTGAATATCCAAAATCGCCATGAACGCGCCAATCAAACCGCCAAATAGGGCGATCCAATGACGTCTTGAAACCTCGCCATCATCATTAGTGTGGGTGACAACACCAGCGTTACTCATGGTCTAGCCTCGTTTATCGATGGTCGCTACCACAGACAAACCAGGAAGCAGTCGACCTTTCAATTCTTGCTGATCTGGAATGATGATTTTCACCGGTACACGTTGAACGATTTTAGTGAAGTTACCTGTCGCGTTTTCTGGCGGCAGTAGCGCAAACTTTGCACCAGTCGCAGGGGAGAAGCTGTCGACAACGCCTTCGAGTGGTTGTCCCGGGAAGGCATCTAATTCAACTTCTACGGATTGACCTTTATGAATGCCGCTTAACTGTGTCTCTTTGAAATTAGCTTCGATCCACACTTGGTTGTTTGGTACCAAACTCATAAGTGGCGCGCCGGCTTGAATCAACAGACCTTCTCGCACGCTGCGTTTGCCAATTACACCATCCGCTGGCGCGTAAACTTTGGTGTAATCAAGGTTAAGTTGTGCTTGATCTTTTTGTGCTTGAGCTTCAGTCACGGATGCGTTTGCTTGTTCGATTTCACTCGCAATCACGATTAGTTGGTCATTACTTGCGACGAGGTTTGCTTTTGCTTCTTCAAGTTCTGCTTGGGTGACTTTTTGTTGTGCGACCATGCTGTCGACTTCATCTTGCGAAGCATAGTTACGCTTTAATAAGCTACGAGAACGCACCACTTGTTGGATTGCACGCTCGTATTCAGCTTGTGCGGAATCAACACGGCTCTCGGCTTGATTTATTTGGCTACGTTGTAACATTTGTTGAGCGATAAGGTTGTGTACGCTTGATTGAACGACGCTTAAATGCGCATTCGCCTGAGCAAGTGCAGATTGGTAATCACGATCATCAATTTGAACCAACAAGTCACCTTGTTTAACCGATTGGTTATCACTCACGTAAGACTTAACAATATAACCCGACACCTTCGGGCTTATATTCGTGATGTCGCCTTGTAGGTAGGCATTGTCGGTAGATTCAAAGTATTGGCCATAGCCGTACCAATATCCGGCACCAGCAAGACCTAATGACAGCATGATCGCAGTAGCAATAAGCGGAGCTTTTTTACGTTTTTTTGTGCTTACTGATTGCGAAGCGTTGTTGTTCTCTGTCATTTTTTATTTCTCATTTTGCTTTTATTTAGATGTAACGAATTGTAAATGAATTCGATTGATTGATAAGATAGGAAAAAAGGGAAACACTGTTGCAAAAATCTTACTAATATGGCTTTGGGAGAAGTACGATGGACTTAAATGCTGTGACTGTTTTTACACAAGTTGTTGATTGTGGGAGTTTCACGCACGCAGCTGAAGCATTGAACATGACCAAGTCGACCGTCAGCCGAAAGCTTGACGAGCTGGAGCAGCACCTAGGTGTGAGGTTGATCACTCGTTCGACACGAAGTTTAGTCTTAACTCCAGAGGGTGAGCGCTTTTATCAGTCGAGCATGCAGATGCAAGAGATCATGAACCAAGCTGAGTTAGAGGTTTCTGCCAATCAGGATTTGATCCGAGGGCAGTTGAATGTTGTGTTGCCTGTCGAATTGGGACATCAAGTATTAGCCACATACATCCACAGTTTCCTAAAAGAGCACCCAAACGTGACTTTGAACTTAGAACTGTCGAATCGAGAAGTTGACATCATTGCAGAGGGGATCGATCTTTACGCGCAAATTGGTGAGTTGGTGGATTCGAGCTTGGTTTCTCGCTACCTCACAACATCGAAGCGTGTATTGGTAGCCAGCCCTGAGTATTTAGAGCAGTTCGGTGAAATCTGTTCACCCGATGACCTTAAGCCTCCATTTAGGATGATTGAGGTGGTGAACAAGGCCGCGCGTCTACCTAAGTGGCATTTGCAATTAGAAGGCGGAGAGTCGATTTTGATCGATCTACCGTGTCAGTTGCGGGTGAATACCATCACGGCATGCCTAACAGCGTGTGTGGATGGGCTCGGCTTGGCGGTGCTTCCTGAATTCATTTGTCGGGAACACTTCAAGACAGGTAAGCTGATTCGTTTGTTACCTGAATATGAGATGCCAGAAGTTTCAGTAAGCCTAGTGTATGCAGACAGGCAGTTGATGCCGAAACGTAAAAAGGTCTTTATCGACTATCTACTGACTGCCTTTCAAAATAGGAAGCACAAGTAACGGGCTGAACATTAGCGGTTAAATAAGTGCTTAAGCTTCCTATTATTCGTTTTTGTCTAAACCGTATTGAAGCTAACTATGATTGGGCTGCCAGTCGACGACTTGCCCATTCGCTAATATAGCTTTGACCGACAGGGCCGAAATATCAATGTTATCGTGACGAAAGGTCTTGTTGGAGAAGTTGGCAATGATCTTACTCCCGTCACTGAACTCGGTTTGTTGAACTTCGCCGCTTTTGTCTAACCAGTCGAAATCGATCAGCTCTTTATCCCATAGCTGTTCGTGCATTGGTTCAAAGCCATCTTGATAGTGTTTGAGTGCTTTGATCCTTGGACTTGAACTTGATAAAGCTTCATCTCTGGTCAAGTGAACCATCGGGGGGGTGTTGTACAGCATGGCGGTTAAGTCACGTTCTGCTTGTACATTAGTGAACTTGAGGCTGTCTGAATGCCAATGGTGCGTATTGATTACTTCATCATGGAAAACGGCTTGGTAAAGTGGAATTCGATATTGAGGCGAAAACAGTAGTGTCTTATAGGGCTCTTTGACCTCGGCCGGCTTAAAGAAGAAGTCGGGCTTGTGGTCTGGGTACCAACGACCTAAGTAATAGGGAGATTGGTGGTTCTCTTTCATGTCTTTATCTGTCCAGCCAAAACCAACCGTTTCTAAGCCGTGCGCAAACGCGATGCCTTTTGTTGTTAGGCTGTTGCCGTCTTCAGATCCTAATACTAACGATGGTTGCTCGCTTAGCCACTGCATTCGGTTATTGAAGGCAGAAAGCATATCCGATTCGTTTGTATCGCCATTGCCATTGCTCTTGCTATGACTCTTGCTATGACTGTCTATAGAGCCGCTGTAATCTTCACGTGCCATAGCGGTTGCATCAACATCTAAGAACAAGCTGTTGAAGTTGCCGAATTTGATAATGTCTTGAGCGCGCTGCTTTACGTAATCTAAATGGCAGTTCGGATTTAGATAGAATCCGTTACCTCGAAACCCTTTTTTTAGGTTGCCATCCGCTAGTTCAATGGCACAACTCTCACGCATCGGCTCTGGTAATTGAGCGGTTAGCCAGTTGTCGTTCAGCTTCGCAGGAATGGCTGTGTTGTAGGAGTCATAGGTGCCGACCAGATATCCTGACTGTTTTGCCAGACCCACAGCGTTCGGTTGATAGAATGCTGGCATCCAATTATCGAATCCGAGCCAAAGTTTGCTTAAGCCTGCCTTATTTAGATTGGCGACCATATCTGAAGACAACGCTTGTCCCCAAGTGTCTGACGAGTTTAGGTAGGGGGAGGCGTGTTCAACCAACCAATTTTTCTTATTCTGCGCTGCCACGTATTGAGCTTTAATCGTGTTGTTTTCGAGTGTCGGATTACCGATTGGAAATAACACCTGCAACGACTGGCTAATAGAGTCCAACAATAACTGTTTGTGGTACTGACTGAACCAATCTTTACCCTTGGAGAGTGATGAAAGCTCTCTTTTTGCTTCCTTGGAAACGTTGAGTTTAGAGCCCTTTAGATACCAGCTTTTCAATCCCCACCAGTCGCTTACATCTTGGACGCTTAGTGGATCTTTGCCAAACAAATAAACGTGGCTCGCGCCGATCAACTTACTCACATCTGGATTGCGCTTTTGCTTTGCTACAAGTGTTTCAGACTGGTCATTATTGATGCGCCAATCTCGGTACTGTTTGGCACCATCTAACCACGAGTCTCCGAGGGTGATACGAACAATAAAAGGCTGTGACTGATTGAGCATCGTAAATTGGTGTGATGCCTTCATATCAATTTTGGTCTTTGTATTTGAGGAAGCATTAGAGGATGCATCTGAAAAGAGCAGTTGATTGTTGGTTGCATTAATCATCTGATAGCTAATGAAGTGGTCGCTCTGTTGTGCTGTCCAAAAAGGCATCTTTAGGTCTTGAGTGGTGTTGCTTCCAGAATGGTTGTCGACTAGATAACTACCCCAAAGCTTGCTATTTGTAGGTACACGCATGCCTTCGCTAAAAGGAAGAAATAGGGTCTGAGTTTGTTGTTCTGCAAGCTCAAACCACGCCAACTCTACGGGCTGGTTACGTTTCACCTGTATATTTGAAGGGAAGCTGAACTGAAAAGTGAGTTGATCTTGATTTAGTTCTGCCTCAATGTTTATCCCACTAGGTACTAAGGTCCAAGTTGCGGTCTTTGCTGAGTTAGTTTTATCGGAAAGACCAATGACTAGATTCGTCACTTTCTGTGGTTGGCTATCAACGGTGAGAGCGCCGCTGTTAACGCTTAAGCCGTTCCAATCTATCTCTAAAGTATTCACTGAAATATAGACGGTATTGTTGGTAGTGGTGTTAGCGTTGTCGCGAATACTGCTGCTGGTGTTGCTAGTGCTAATACTGGTGAGTGTTATTTGGCTCGCTTGTGCGTTGGATGCAAACAGACAAGCTGTTGTTAAAGCTACAATGGCACAAGTAGAAAGGTTGAGTGGGTGACGTACGCTGAGCATAGCTAGATTCCGTAAAGGGTAAGTACGGTTATTACACCCAAGTAGCGCTAGTGCTTTGTCACCTATATGTCTCTATTTTCTGCATTACCTAGTTTCTAATATTCTTCTGAAAGCATTCCATTAGAAAGGCACCGCGACACGCTGCACATATTGGACTTCAATCGCGCCTTGGTATTCAAACATTTCAACCGAGGCACTCAAATGTTTAGCATTAGTCCCTAGCGGGCTTTCTGTGGGAACGGGTGCTTGCGCTGTCTTGATTGGCACTTTGTAGCCTAACAGGTTGTAGTTATCATCAAACCATTGCCAACTCACATTGGCGTTAGGGCAGTTGTCGATCACCTTCGGTGGCGTGATCACGATATGTGGTTCGCTGAGTTTACTTTCGAGTGTTAACCATCGCTTGCTGTTGTCTAAAGCGACAACAATAGGATAGTGGTTTGAACCTATCTTTAGTTGATAAACACCAGATTCGGGTTTGATAAACATTTCACTGGTCTCAATCTCTTGATACTCAGTGTTAGAAGCGAGTTGTCCATCTAGAAGGACTTTGCCTTTAGGTGATATCAAAGACATAGTTTGGGTTTTCATGCCTTCACTGAGTCGTTCTGCAGCGACTTTGATTTGATAACCGTGCGACGACAGGCCGTAGCGTCGAATGAAGCTGACTTGAATGTGATGTTTCGTCTCAGTGTCTTGTCTTAGTGAAGTTCCGCATTGAGTTTGACTCAGTATCTCTTGTTTAACTGGCAACCAAAGCTCGCTAACAAGTGTTTGTTGATTGACTGCGATTTGAAGCTCTTGCCACGCGACTTGAGGTTGTTCATCAAGCAGAGATTGATACGTATGCTGTAATGGCGTGTTGGTAAACCAAGCGGCGTGACACGCAAACGGCAAAGCGCAGATCAATGCGATTAACGAAGTGACTCTCATTATGATTCCCCAGCTAAGCGATAACCAACGCCGCGATGTGTTTCGATCTTTAGGGTTGGCAGCTTCTGGCGCAAGCGCAGTATGTGATTATCCACGGTTCGGGTACTTGGAAAGGCTTGATAACCCCAAATCTTATTGAGTAACTCATCACGATGAAACACACGACTTTGGTTCTGAACAAACAAGACCAATAACTGGAACTCTTTAGGTTTTAACGTGATCGGGCTTTCATCCAAATAAGCGGTTCGTTCAGACAAGCGGACTTCAATGTTGGCGTAATTTAGTTGGCTCACCCCTAACGGACGAAGTTGGGTAATGACTCGAGCAAGCAACTCCTCGTTTGAGAAAGGTTTAGTGACGTAATCTTTGGCACCAGCCATTAAGCCTTCTACGCGTTGCTGGACTTCCACTTTAGCGGTTAACACAATCACAGGAAGCGCTTTGAGGAGTAGCCAATTCGGCAGGTGTCGCAAGCTGTCACCGTCTTCGAGTTGTCGATCCAGTATCACTAGATCGGCGCAGAACCATTGCTTACTGGCACTCTCTGAATCCTTCGCCCAAAGGCATGGGTAACCATTGGACTCAAAGAAGCTGACGAGGCCTTGTCCAAGTAGATGGTCGTCTTCAATCAGCAGTAGGGTGTTCATAAGCTATTTCCAAAATACATCGGGTTGGGTTACGAAGAATAATGAGACGGCCATTCGCTTGTTTCATCAAGTGTTCGACAATAGTAAGGCCAATACCCATGTTGTCTTGTCTGTGATTGATATTCGGTGTTGCTCGAGATACAAACCGTTGCATAAAAGAAGGGAAGTGACCTTCGTCTTGCACTTCAATCCTGAGCTTATCAGCGAGTTCTACCTTGACCAAAACCTTACCTATACCGTGCTGTTTAGCGTTCTTAATCAAGTTATCTAAGCAGATGGTTAGCCAGTAATACGGTAGGTTAAGTTCAGCATCACTTGAATCACATTGATACACGATATTGTGCTTTTCACATACATGATCGAGCCACTCTTCTAAGGATGCGTTCTGCTTTAATAAAGGCTCCGACTGATCCGCACTTAGATACACTTTACTGTTTTCAGTGAGCTGAGAGAGCCGTTGATAGTCGGATATTAAACGCCAAACCGCATTTTGAGTTTCATCAGAAAAGTCATCGTAGCGATTTCTAAACATTTCGACGGTTAAGCCTAGGCTAGTAATTGGCGTGCGCAGTTCATGAGTAAGAAGCTGTAAAACGAACTGCCTCTCTTTTCGTTGTTTTGTTCTTAGGTATAAGACTCTACCGAGTCCGGAAATCAACGTTAACAGCAATGTAAAGATCAAGGTTTTCATGATCAGATTGTCATTGCTAGGCTCGCTTAAGCACACGTTGCTGTAACGAAAAGTACAGGTTTCACCTGTCAAAGATACCTCTTGCCGCTCTGCAATAGGTTGCCAAACATCTAAGGGAATGGCTTTCCAGCCTTGCTCGCCACTTAACCAAAGCACATCGTCCTGTTGCCAAGCTCGGTATCCACTGAGCAGTGCTTCTCTGCCTTGTGCACTTAGGTTTTCTAGCTTGTTATATAAAGGGTGCTGAGGGTTGGTAAGACTCAAAAATGGGCGTATCTGCTCGGTCACATCTGGGTAAGCGGCTAAATAACGATCAGCAAAACTGCCACCCGCAGGGTGTCGTTTGGAGTGTGCTGCAAACCAAATGGAATCCAATGCTTGTTGCTGACACAAAGCGAGCTCAAACTCGATGGCGTCATCTAATGAAGGGTTATTGCTTTCAATCGCTCGGCAGTGATCTTGTATTGACGCTAACGCTGCGATGTCGTCCCAACTGAATTGGTTGAAATCAGGATAGCGGCTACGTTCATGAAGCAGAACTTTCGGATACTGAGCCAACTCTTGTTGAGATACTAGGATTGGGGATGATTGCCAGCTCAGTTGATACAGGGTTTGCCACTTGTCTTGCAAACTTTGGGCATTGGCTAGAGTTGGGAGCCAAAAGATCAAGCCAAGGGCTAAGGTAAACCTGCGCATCCAATCATTCTCGTTAAAAGTCGTGGGGCGAGTCTAAAGAGTTTTGGACGTGATTTGTAACCTGAATGTCAACAAGTGTTCCTTTAACAACAAATTGTCGAGTGGGTCATGTTTTAAAATAATAAATTAAAAATACAGTAAGTATCATTTGAATGGATTAAACTAGGTAATTGTGTACTTATTGTCATTATTGGGCGGATGGAGGGGACTATACTGGGCTCATACCTAATCAGAGGAACCACCATGAAAACACTCATTAAATCAGTATTGGCACTTAGTATCTTAACAGCGGGCTCGGCTCAGGCATTCGAATTAACGAGTAATGATATTCAAGAAGGTCACCCAATGGCGAAGACGTTTGAATATTCAAGTTGGGGCTGTGATGGCGAGAACTTGTCACCGCAGTTGATGTGGAAAGATGCTCCAGCAGGAACCAAAAGCTTTGCAATCACGGCTTATGATCCAGATGCACCAACTGAAAGTGGTTTCTGGCACTGGGTCGCGTTTGATATTCCAGCAACAGTGAGCGAGCTACCTCGTGGTGTCGACATATCTAAAGTGGGTGGCAAAGAAGGCCGCATAGATTATGGAACGGTAGGTTTCGGTGGCGCTTGTCCTCCTGAAAAAGATGGCATGCACCGCTACCAGTTCACGGTTTGGGCATTGCCAACGGATAAGCTCAACCTAGACGAAAACACGCCATCGGCTGTGGTTGGATTCACGTTGAACAGCATGGCTTTAGACAAAGCGAAACTGACTACAACTTACACACGTTAGTAATTGACACAAGCTAATAAAGCGACCAGTTATTGATGCGAAAGCTGGTCGTTGATAATAAGTAAACAAGGGAGATGAGATGAATCATCAATATCAAGTGACGATCTTTCGTGCAGAGCAGTTACAAAAACTGCGCAATGTGAGGATTCTATCTCCTAGTATCATTCAGATCATTACAGGCAGTAAGCGCCTGTTTTGGAAAGACTCAGCGGCCGAACTCTCACATTCTGAGCTGTTATTGTGTGAGGCATCAGCGTCACTAAGCTTTGAGAATATGCCCCACAAAGGACGTTTCTTGTCGCGAGTATTCAGCTTTCAATTCCAACCTTCTCAAGGGATGCTTGATTTAAGTGAGGAACGCTCGAATGATCTGGGGCTGCCTAAAGTACAAGCTGATCGTAGCTTACAAGATTCACTCAATGCTCTGTTTTCCTTTGATAGACAAAGCATGAGTAAAGAGACCCAACAATTTTGGTTGCAGGGTTTGTATCAGCAATTAGCCGAGAAGGGCGTACTGCATCGGTTGTTTATTAGCTCAAACGTCTCGTTTAGCCAGAAACTCAGCCACTACCTTTCGCATTCACCGGACGAGAAACACCCGTTAGAGTCGGTAGCAGAGCGCTTTGCGATGAGCCGCGCCACGCTTATCCGTAAATTGAAACTTGAAGGCATGCAATATCGTGAGGTACTGGCTGAAGTTCGCTTGAGTCATGCGCTTTATCTGATGCAAAACGGGCAGCAGAATGTGGCGATGTTAGCTCAGTCTTGCGGTTATCAATCGGAAGGGCGTTTTAGCCAGCGCTTTAAAGGGAAGTTTGGTTTGTCGCCAAGTGAATACATCAAAACCGTCGTCAGCCATAGAGTCGCGAGCAAATACAGTCGCGAGCAATAAAGTCGCGACGCCATAACCATTCTGTTTGTCCTAAACGCTCACCTTTTTGTCTCGTGCTGCCAATGCCGCGAAAATCGTGCACGCAAATGCAACGGATGCGATCAGCAGAATGGGAACACTCCAAGAGTCGGTTTGAGCATGAAGCTTACCCACCAGCGTTGGACCTGTTGCCGCTAAAGCATAACCAATTCCTTGCGCCATACCCGACAGCGATGCGGCTTGGCTGCTATTCGATGTTCTCAGGCCAACAAAAGAGAGCGCAATAATAAACGTCGAGCAGTTGGCTAATCCAAAGAGTCCTACCCAAAAGATCGCAAACTCAGGCAAATACAGCAGCCCAATCAATCCAATAAATACACTCGTAGTACAAAGCGTAATGAGCCATTGTTGGTTATCGCTTTTACCTAAGAACGGCAGTAACAGTAATCCCGGAACCATAGTCGAAAATTGTAGAAATCCGTAGATATAACCCGCATCGATTTCGCTGTAGCCAAGGTCGTTCAAGATCTGTGGAAGCCAGCCTGCCAAAGAATAGAAGGTAAATGAGTTAAGCCCAAGAGCTAGTGTCACTTGCCATGCAACGCCACTCTTGATCATCTTCTTCATCGGAATCGGCTTTTCTTGATGCTTGTTATTGGTCGATGAAGAAGAGCGTTTTCTGATTTTAGGCAACCAGATCATCAGAGCTAATATTGGGAATATTAGGTTCATTAACAGCGCTAATTGCCAACCCGTGACCGTGAATAAGGTTAGATTTGAAAACGGCACCATCAAACTTGAGCCTAACGTCGAACCGATGCCCATCGTAAAAATGTACAAAGAAGTGACTGTCGCAATACGAGTAGGGAAGCTAATTTTCACTACAACGGGCAACAACACGTTACCAATCGCGATACCAAGTCCAATCATTACTGTGCCGATGTATAACGTCGGAATTGCTCCAAAAGAGCGCAGTGTAATACCCGAAGTGATCAAAACTAAGCCTAAGAGCAGGCTAGGTTCTAGACCAATTCGTTGAGATATCTTGGTGACTAATGGTGAAAATAAGGCAAAAGTTAACAGTGGCAAAGCTGTTAAGAATCCAGCAGCCGACGACGTAAGGTTGAGGCCTTCCATAACCTGAGAAAGCACAGGAGCCAAGCTCGTAAAAGGCCCACGAAGGTTAAGTGCTAGGAATAGAATCCCTAACATGACGAAAATGCTATTACGAAGAGAGGCGCTCATAGGTTGTTCTACTGTTTGCTTATGAGAAGAAAAGCTAGCCTACAGGTCATTGAATGATTACACAAATACCGTTTAAATAGGTTTACTAATGACTGAACCAGCGTCGCGCGCGCTTTACCAAAGAAGGTAATCCATGACCGTATTGAATATTCATAAACTCATCTCAGATTTCCCACTACTTCAACAATTGATTGCATTGGAAGAGGTGGTTTGGTTTAACCCAAATGTGGCGACTCTGGAGCGCGGTTTACCTTATGTGGGATTAGGCGAACAGGATATTCATGATGCGAGTTTGAGGTTACAAAGGTTTGCCCCTTATCTGGCGAAGGCATTTCCTGAAACTCATGTGACGAATGGCATCATCGAATCTGAGCTTATCGATATCCCTTCAATGAAGTTAGCATTAGAAGCTCATTATCAGCAGCCAATAAAAGGGCGTTTGATGATGAAGAAAGACAGCCATTTACCGATTTCAGGTTCAATCAAAGCGCGCGGTGGTATCTATGAAGTACTAACGCATGCCGAAAAGCTTGCGATTGAAGCGGGGTTACTGTGTGAGAGCGATGACTACAGCAAGTTGCTCGAGCCTGAGTTTCGTGACTTCTTCCAACAATACAGCATTGCGGTAGGTTCAACGGGTAATCTAGGCATGTCGATCGGTATCATGAGTGCAAAATTGGGCTTTACGGTCTCTGTTCATATGTCGGCAGACGCGAGAGCTTGGAAGAAAAGCAAACTTCGTGAGCACGGTGTTAACGTGGTCGAGTATCAACAAGACTATGGCGTTGCAGTAGAACAAGGACGGAAAGAAGCGGAGCAAGACCCGCGTTGTTTCTTCATTGATGATGAAAACTCACAAACCCTGTTCCTTGGCTACTCGGTGGCAGGGCAAAGGCTCAAACAGCAATTTGAACAACAACACATTTCAGTGGATAAAGAACATCCATTGTTTGTTTACTTGCCATGTGGTGTGGGTGGCGGCCCCGGTGGTGTTGCATTTGGATTGAAGATGGCTTTTGGTGACAACGTACACTGTATTTTTGCTGAACCGACCCATTCACCTTGCATGTTACTCGGTGTTCATACTGGATTGCATGATGAGATTGCGGTGCAAGATCTTGGTATCGACAACTTAACAGCTGCGGATGGTTTGGCGGTTGGACGGGCATCCGGCTTTGTGGGTCGCGCGATGGAGCGCTTGCTTGATGGTTATTACACATTAACCGATGAACGTATGTACCAATTGTTAGGCGAACTGAACCAAGTAGAGGGGATTCAACTTGAGCCTTCAGCACTCGCAGGCATGCCGGGTGTGATTCATGTTGAGCAGAATAGAGAATATCTTGATCGTCTAGAGATTGATGAGTCGACGCTAGCGAATGCAACGCATCTTGTGTGGGCGACTGGCGGAGGCATGGTGCCGAAAGAAGAAATGGCCGCTTACTTGGAAAAATCGTCGGTTTAGCCCTAAAGCGTTTATAAGCTAGCTGTTTGTAAACTAGGTGTTTATAAGTATAAGCTGTTGTAAATATCAGCGGTTAAAAGATAAGCCATGTAGTGGTCTAATGATCCCGGACACCAAATTAGGTGGTAAAGTCTCCACCATAAATGAGGTGTTCAATGACAAAACGACAACGACGTACATTTTCTACTGAGTTCAAACTAGATGCTGCAAGTTTGGTTCTTGATCAAGGGTACTCCATACCTGAAGCAGCTAACTCTATGGGCGTAGGTGAAACGGCTTTACGGCGATGGGTCGACCAACTCAAAGTTGAGCGAGGTGGGATGACTCCAACGGCTAAAGCCCTCACGCCTGAGCAAAAGAAAATCCAAGAGTTAGAAGCCCGGATTAACCGGCTAGAACGAGAAAAATCCATATTAAAAAAGGCCACCGCTCTCTTAATGTCGGACGAACTCGAATGTTCTCGTTAATAGACAAGTTGAGGGGGCATGAATCGGTCAAAATGCTTTGCGAACTGTTCAACGTAGCTTCGTCTTGTTACTACGAGTTTAAGCAACGCAAGCCGGATGCCAGTCGCATTCGTCTAGCTAGCCAAATTAAAGAACTCTTCAACATGAGTCGAGGCTCTGCTGGCAGCCGTACTCTTGTCTCGATGCTGAGCGAAGAAGGCATAAAAGCCGGACGATTCAAGGTTCGCCAGATAATGCGTGAAGCTGATTTAATGAGTAAACAGCCAGGTTCGCATCGATATAGACATGCAAAAGTAGAAAGGCCAGATATTCCAAATCTACTGAAGCGTGAGTTTTCTGTCAGTACTCCGAATCGTGTTTGGTGTGGCGATATTACTTATATTTGGTCAGGTTCGAAGTGGACCTATTTGGCGGTAGTGCTTGACCTATTTAGCCGACGCGTTGTGGGGTGGTCTTTATCCGATAAGCCCGATACTGGATTAGTATCTAAAGCTTTGGAGATGGCCTGGGAGCAACGAGGATGTCCGAAGAACGTGATGTTCCATTCAGATCAAGGCTGCCAATATAGCAGCCGTAAATATCGCCAAAGACTTTGGCGATATCGTATAACTCAAAGCATGAGTCGTCGTGGTAATTGTTGGGACAACGCTCCCATGGAGCGGCTATTTAGAAGCTTGAAAACCGAGTGGATACCAGCAACAGGTTACCTGACACAAGCTCAAGCTAAGAAAGACATCAGCCATTACCTGATGAGTTACTATAATCGGCAACGGCCTCATCAAGCAAATGATGGGCTGTCGCCAGTAAATGCCGAAAATCGGCTTAAGTCAGTGTCCGGAATTTGTTGACCACTACACCATGATAGAAGAGTGCTGTTTATCGGCTGAACGCACTCTTTTTTACTCCTAAATCCAGTCGTTATTCAAACAATAACTTGCGCAGATCGTTACCCGAAACACATATTTTATAAATTAGGCTTCTTAGATGTTCTAACTATCAGTTAGGTTGAGTGGCATTCAACTTGATAGGGATTTAGCAATGCAGACGGATAAAGTGATGCAGACAAGACACATAAACACACCAGAAAAATTACTCCAGCGTTTAGATGCGATTGGGGAGTCTTTGGAAGCATCGGGTAAGGCTCATGCTTTACTAGGATTGGGCTCGGTAGGTATTGAAACAGAACGACTTGATCAGTATTCAGATGTCGATTTTTTCGCGATAGTACAAACGGGGCACAAGCAATATTTCTTAGACAGTTTACATTGGCTATCTGATATTCACCCAATCGACTACGCGGTGAGAAATACCGTCGATGGCTATAAAGTTCTATACGCTGACGGAATCTTTTGCGAATTTGCGGTGTTTGAATCCCACGAGTTAGCGCATATTCCATTTGCTGAAGGGCGCATTGTTTGGCAGCAACCTGAATTTGATACTCAGTGCTGTATCCCACCACAAAAAAGGGCGGCAGAAGCTAATTCGCAAGAGTGGATCATTGGTGAGGCTCTAACTAATCTTTATGTGGGTATGTCTCGTTATAATCGAGGCGAAAAGCTGTCGGGCAGTCGGTTCGTTCAATCTTACGCACTTGATCGTTTGATCGATCTTGTGGATCAAACTGAACATTCTGAGCCTGAATTCGTTGATGAATTTATGTCGGATAGAAGGCTAGAAGCGCGCTTTCCTAAGTTTGCTCAATTGCTACCAACCTTTACACAAGGTTACGAGCGTACGGCTGAATCGGCACTTGCCCAATTAGCGTTCCTCAACACCCACTTCACAGTCAACCAAGCCATGTGTGCTCGAATCACTGAGCTGTGTTCCGTTAAAGATTAAGCCTATAAACTGTTAATCTTAAACCTATTTTCTTGGTGCGCGTAAATAACAGTTGTCGCTCGTCTGTATTGTTGATAGGTTTTAACCATGAAATTTAATTCTGCTTCAACTTCAACTTCAATTTTCTTTTGGTGGTGCTCTCAATAGAGCAGCACGGAATACTTACATTCTTTAGCTGCTGGACGGTAGCTAAGAATGTCATCAAAAATGTCGCCTCTTTTTATCTCCAGTAGCCTTTTTAACTTGGAGATACACCATGAATACTAACTCAAACAGCCATACCGACAGCAATAATATTGGCAGTAAGAACAATACCAACAAGCCTGAAATCATTCTGACTGGCGATAGAGCTACTGGGCCTTTGCACTTGGGTCATTACGTCGGTTCACTTAAACAAAGAGTCTCTTTGCAGCATATTCACGACCAAACGATATTGGTCGCTGACATGCAAGGGCTTACCGACAACGCCCATAATCCTTCGAAGGTTTCTTCCAACATTCTCAATGTAGTCGCTGACTATCTTGCGGTGGGTATCGACCCGACCAAGACCACGATTTGTCTGCAATCACAGTTGCCGGTGTTAGCTGAGCTCACCATGTTCTACAGCAATCTTGTTTCTATCGCTCGCTTAGAACGGAATCCAACGGTCAAAAGCGAAATTAAGAACAAGGAGTTTGGACGTTCAATTCCAGCAGGCTTCCTCACTTATCCAATCTCACAGGCGGCAGACATCACTGCTTTTAACGCGACTTTAGTGCCTGTCGGTGATGATCAACTGCCGATGTTAGAACAAACCAATGAGATTGTAAGAAAGGTTAACTCGCTCGCTGGCAAACCAATCTTAAATGAATGTAGGCCGCTTCTCAGCAATGCATCTCGCCTCCCTAGTACTGATGGTAAAAGTAAGATGTCTAAATCGATGGGCAACGCCATTAATTTGGGTGCAACAGAGAAAGAGATCAGAGCTGCAGTCAAATCCATGTATACCGACCCAAACCATCTGCGAATTGAAGACCCAGGTAAAGTAGAAGGCAATATCGTGTTCACTTACCTTGATGCTTTTCACACAGACGCTAACTATGTCAGTCAACTAAAAGAGCATTACCAAAGAGGTGGGCTAGGCGATGGACAAACTAAGAAAGTGTTGGAAGAGTGCCTGCAAGAGATGCTTCGTCCTATTCGTGAAAGAAGATCTGAGTTGCTGGATGACAAAGCGCAGCTCATCGATATTTTGCGAAATGGTAGCGAAGTCTCTAGGGAGAGAACGCAAAAGGTACGGTTCGATGTAAAAGGCGTCTTTGGTTTGAATATTATCTAGCGCTGGCTACGTGTAAATAAAGTCAATTAATTTGAATGCCGAGTACGATTGATTTATAAAATAGATTTCGGTGAATGGAAATGAGGTTGTATGGCAACGCGTAATCTCAAACTCCAGATTTCAAGTTATGGTAATTAAATGAAAATTAACGTTTTATTCTCTGTCTTATTTTCGGCTTTGGTTTTAATGTCTGGCTGTTCAGATGTGGTCAGCGATGAGTACTCGACTTATGCGCAAGCCAAACAAGAGCGATTGTTTGACAGAGGTTGGTTACCCGACATTTTGCCTAAATCTACCGTGAAGATTGAAGTGAATAACGATTTGGATGCTAATACTTCAGAAGGAAGCTTCATCATCAACGAGCCAGCATTGTCTGAATTTATTGGGAAATTAAAGCTGACTGAATCAACCAATCAATTTCAGTTTGTGGATGGCGAGAATGTTTGGGTGTTCAAGATTGGTGATGATAGTCTACTTTCCTACACGCTCAGTAAGCGCAAAGGTTAAGTTAAGTAATTCCAACCTACATTTCTGTTATGAGTTATGTGGGTTGTCGAATGACATTGTTCACCTAACTTGCCTAGTCACCGCCAATAAGCCCTTATCACTCTCAATTACAGGCAAGTAATGATGGAAATCAGTCATTTAGATCATTTGGTATTAACCGTGACAGATTTACAAGTTACGGTCGATTTTTACCAACGGGTACTGGGAATGAAGCCTATCGAATTTGGCGAGGGCAGGTTGGCGTTGTCATTTGGAACGCAGAAGATCAATTTACACCTCAGAGGTAGCGAGTTCGAGCCAAAGGCAAGGCGTGTGCAGGTCGGTAGTGCAGATCTCTGCTTTATTACCAATACGCCAATTGCTGAAGTTGCCGAACATATCCAAGCGCAAGGCGTCGTGATAGAGGAGGGACCAGTACAGCGAACTGGTGCGACGGGAAAAATTGTTTCCGTTTATATTCGAGATCCTGATGGCAATCTGATTGAAGTCTCGAATTATTAGTTATAGACCTACAATCGTACGCTTTTCTTTACTCTTCAAGTACATGACATTTCACTTTTACGCTGCTTGGTGCTGGATGTAGTCAACCAAATAAATTACAATCGAACGATGTTTTATTAATTCGTGCTTTATCACTATGATGAGAAACTTACTCATATTCATCGTTAGCCTATTTTTCTTAACAGCTTGTTCTTCAACGAGTAATAATCAGCTAGGCGACAATACATTGAGCAACGAAGACGCAATGTCGAAAAGCTTGGAAGAAGAGAGCAATATCGATGTTGCAATTGATACAAGTGCTGAGACCAACGTTGAATCTTCCCATGAATCGTTCGTTAATCATCAACCAATAACTGATCATGAATCAAACTCAAACGCAAACCTTGATTCAAATAAAGACACGATAACTCACGCCAATGCAGAGCCAGAATCAGTGGAACCTTCTCAAGTAGCAGCGACAGATACAGCTCAAAGCGATGCTAAGAGTGGCGGTGAAAAAGGCATCGGAAGCTATTTTATTCGTCATAACCAACCGACTAAGACCGTGATTAAATCACTAGAGGGCGTGACAGATGCATTAAACGTCATGACGTTTGGGATATTTGCCACCGGTAATGGTTAAACCGTTAACCAAGAACACCACCCTAATAGATAGAATGAAACGTGAAGGCGAGCCCAGTGGTTCGCCTTTTTTGATCCTAAATCTGGCCATCACTGTGCTTAATAATCGAGTTCACTTATCTGAGCGTTTGAGTCAGACAACAGTCAACAAAGTCGGAAATTATTAGTTCTGGAAGGGACTAGCCGAATTTAACCTGTTTGACTTGTTATATGCATCAGGGGTTCTAATACTCATCCTAAAGTAAGCAATGAAATCTAATCTTACAAAGACAACTCTTATATTCATATGTGAGCATAGTAAGATGTTTGCTGTTAGTTTAGGTTTAGTTATCAATATTCTAGGGAAGAAAAATGAAGAATAAGAGTGTTTTTTTAAGCATCGCGGTGGTGATGTTATCTGCTCAAGCAAATGCATCTGACACGAACCATGAGTCTGTATCCGATGGTGTTATCGCAGAACAAAGAGCTAAGCTGTCTGAAAACACCCAAGGGCAAGGTTTTGGCCCGCAAGCCCCACGAGATTTGGGTTCATTAGAAGGAACAAATACCAGACTGTTTTCGGATGCCCCTGATTCAACAGCAATGAACTTATGTAATATTCACTTCCATAAGAACGCTGAGCATAAAGGCGGTGAGTTTACTCAATACGCTGGCAACGGTGATGGTAAGGGATTCCAGAGTGGATTTAAATACACAGGCAAGTTGAGTTCAGCTGAGCTGAAACCATTTGAGGGCAAGGTTTGTCCGAGCGATCATGGCTCTTTGCATTCGGGTGACACCATCGAAGTTCACTATGTTTATTCAACGGCGCAAGTTGAACCGGGTGAAACATTGGGCGCTTGTTTTAACGATGCGATTACCAATCCACAATTGCGTGTTGAAACTCAAGTCTATGTATTAGTTAATGACGACAAAGCTCTCGACTTCGAAGCATTAGCGAAACACTCTAAAGTCAACGGTTTAAACCAAGCCCCGAACATTCCACAAAATACGGGCTCAGCGATTCAATACGCAGGCTCTACAACTGGCCCTGGCTACAATGAACAAGGTTCACCGTTCCAAGTAACATGGAGCGTGAGACCACAAGTAGCGAAAGTAAACATTGCGACGGTTGGCAGCTGGTGTGAAGGCAATGACTTCAACGAAGATCACGCGCATGGGGTGAGAAACATAGTTGTAAACCCAGAGTTGTTGTCACCAATAGCGAACTAATCTTGTTACGTTGATTTGTAATCAATATTTTTCAAAGGCGAGCCACTAGGTTCGCCTTTTTTGTGTCTTAACGAAAAACGCTCAGTTTCAGTTTCAGGCTTAGCGGGGAAATTACGTGTGACACTTATTCTAAACATGAGTTGTGTTAAACGTGCTTAGTCAAAAACGTTCTTTACCCGAATCGAAGCTCCATGATACGTTCATGATCAATTATGTTGGGTTATAGATAAGGACAGTCCAATGTCATTAGAAGGTGCGATTACATTCTTTATTGCCATGTTTATATTTGGTATTACTCCGGGGCCTGGCGTATTTGCCATTTTAGCTCGTGGTATGGTTAACGGTTGGCGAAAGTGCATCACTCTCTCGTTAGGGATGATATGCAGTGATCTTATCTATCTTGCGCTTGCCTGTTTTGGTCTAGCGACGATTGCTGAGAACTGGTCGTTTGCTTTTGAGGTAATTCGCTACGTTGGTGCGGCTTATTTGATTTACTTAGGCTACAAGATGTTTAAGAGCCTACCGGAAGTGCAAGGCTCAGCGGAGCTCGCTGCCAAACAAAGTCAAAAATCAGAACTCGCCAGTTTCGCACAAGGCTTTTTGATCTCAGCATCAAACCCTAAAGTGATTCTCTTTTATATTTCATTTTTGCCGACCTTCGTCGACCTGACTGTTTTGCGCTCACAAGACATCGTCTTGGTTTCTGTTTTGGCAGCTGTTGCGCTGATGTCTGGTTTAATGCTAATTGCAATGGGCGCGGGCAGAATGGCCAGTTTACTTAAAACGCCACGCGCACATAAAAGGTTAAATCAAAGTGCAGGTGGAATAATGATTGCTGCTGGCTCATATTTGGCGATAAATCGATAAACACGACTTTTTAAGCACGACTCTTTAAACAAGAAGGCGAACCGAATGGCTCGCCTTTTTTGTTAGAGAGAAAAGGACTATGTGCTTGTAAAAACTATTCGTATAAAAAGCTAGCGCTTATAAACACGGTTCATTTGCTAAATCTAAGCATCTACAAAAATCACTTCACCGGTAATGAAGCCATCGACAGAACGCTCGAAGGCTTTACCGACTAATTTGCTCGGTACAGGTTCAAAGCCTGGCATCATTTCACCGTAAACATCCCATGCTTCAGCAAGAACCGTTGGGTTGATTACATTGATACGTGTGTTTCTTGGCATTTCATAAGCGACACACTTTACGAATGTATCAATTGCGCCGCTGGTGGTTGCGTCAGCAATAGCGAAAGGGATTGGTTTAACGTTCAATATGCCACTAATCAGCGTAAATGAACCACCGTCAGCGATGTACTTTTGGCCGATACGAACAAGGTTAATTTGTCCCATCATTTTGCTCATTACCGTAGTCATCCACTGTTCTTCCGTCATATCTGCAAAGGTATTGTATTCGCAAAGGCCGACGGTGTTCACAACCGCATCAAAGTGTCCCACCTTTTCGTAAAGTGCCTCAATTGATTGCGGATCAGTGATGTCAACAATATGGTCGACATCGCCAGAGCGACCCGCAGTGATAACGTTATGATTGCCTAAGCCCATTAATGCTGCTTGACCCATCTTGCCACGTGCACCAATTAGAATGATTGTTTTCATGTTGTTCTCCGATCTGTATATGTTTCGTTTCGATGGAAGAACTTTAACCAAATAGCCAAACAAGTAGAAACAAAGCTTAGTTGTGAGTGTTACTGGTTCTATTTGTTGAGTGTTACACTGACATGGAATCCAACTTCACCGAAGCGAGTGCGTGTGAGCAAACTAGACCGACTAGACATAAAGCAACTTAGAGTTTTCCAAGCTTTAATCCGTGAAGAGAACGCGTCTAAAGCTGCGAATCAATTGGGGCTGACCCAGCAAGCGGTTAGTGAGCATTTGAAGAAGCTGCGAGAAGTGTTCGACGATAGGCTGTTTGTGAGGAAAACCAACGGCTTTGTTCCGACCACCTTCGCACAAGAGTTATCGGTTGGTGTTGATCGTTTACTGATCGATTTCAATTTGTTGTTATCTAGAACAAATTTCGTACCAGAGAAAGCTAAAGGGACGTTTGTGATTGCGGCGACGGATTATGCCCAGCAGATCATCTTACCAAGCTTAATTGCAAAGCTAAGGGAACAAGCTCCAGAGTTAAAGCTAATTGTGCGTGACTTCGAAATCGACAACCTGCACGAGCTAATGGAAAGCGGCAAGGTTAACTTAGCCATCGCGTTTCCGGACTACATTCCAAGCAGCTACAAAGTAATCAAGCTGTTTGAAGAGCACCATGTGTGTGTTGCATCACCTCATTCTTCAATAGCACAGATCACGCCTTCATTAGAGGAGGTGGCGACCTATCCAACCATTATTGCTTCACCATCGCGTCCAAACTTCAAAGGGTCGATTGATGAATGGTTTGGTCAGTTTGGGTTAAAGCGTAACGTGGTGGTATCTGCACCGTGTTTCTCTATCGTACCTATGTATTTAAACACTACTGACTCTATTGCTTTCTTACCATCAAGGGCAATCGAAGGGCTGAACTTGGTGACTATTCCAATGGAACAATCCCCCGAGAGTTTTGATGTGATAGCCGCATGGCACCCAAGGTATAACGATGATCCGCTACAAAAATGGGTGACGTCTTTGTTAGAAGTCGATTAATGGGAAGAGTGTTTTTGTATCGCAGCGAACTAAAGAAGGCTCTTATTGGGCTGTCTATGTGATTGGATTAGATTCGATTAGATTAGGTATTTCGACCTGGACCGACGCTAATTTAATTGGTGTTCTTGCACTTATTTGTTCATCGATATTTTTTCTTCTAACCTGAACTCCAACTACTTGATTTCCAGTTAATTGACCTTTATTGAATGATTTTGCGTGTTGCATAAACGTGATCAATATATGTTTTTTGTATTCTTCGGCTAAAGTTATCGAGATTTTGACAGATAAAGGATTAGTGGGAGCTCTAACACGAGACAGAACGTGCGAGCTTTGGTTTCAGTTATTGAAACCTTCAGAGAATTTTTAACAAACTTGCGTCGAGACAACCTAAATGAAGAAAACAATCCTATTTGCCGTTTTTATTATGTTTGGCATTGCAGTCGCTGCGAGTATGGCGTCAACCTATTTCATTTCAAGTGAAAAAATCGATGAGATAATATTGAACAAATCTCAAGTTCAAGCTGAATTCTTGGCTGGAAATGCTGGGTATATCTTAGAGAATTCGGACAACCCAGTTCAAGATTTACAAAAGCTGGTGGGTGAGCTGAAACAGCGATCTGATGTCACTTATGCCATTGTTATTGATAGTAACGTAAGTGCTATTGCTCACAGCGATAAAAATAAACTTAATAAGGTTTACGAAGATAGCTATACCGTTAAAGGTGCAACCCAAGGCGTACAACAGTATTCAAAATGGTACGCTGATGTTCAACAAGTGTGGGTGTTTGACATCATGGCACCTATCTACGTCAACGGTGAACTGTACGGCACCTTTGATATCGGCATTCCTATCACAGAGGTTAGCCAAGCAACGAACGGTATTATTAGCTACCAGCTCGCTTCAATGGTTTTCATTTTTGTTGTTTGTCTCGTTGTTCTATCGCTTCTTCTTAGCAAACTGATGCAGCCTCTCTTGGTATTGAAAAACACATTACACGATATTTCTGAAGGTGATGGTGACCTATCGGTACGTTTGCCTATCAAAGGGAATGACGAAGTTGCTCAAATCTCATCGGCTTTCAATGTGTTTGTTGGCAAGGTGCACGAGATTATTACTCAAACAGTGAATACGGGTGTTGAATTAAATAGCACCGCTATTGGGCTTCGTGAACAGTCGCAGCAAGCATTGCAAAGAGGACAAGAGCAGAACGAACAAACCATGTTGGTCGTGACATCTATGAATGAAATGATCGCCACGGTTAATGAAATTGCTTCTAGCGCGGCTGGTGCAGCAAGCGCGGCAAACATGGCGGCGAGTGAAACTCAAGAAGGTCATAAGACGATCGAGAAGACCACAAATTCGATTGCAAACCTTGAAGCCGAAATGAATAGTGCTTCTAACATCATCGTGAGCCTTGCTGATAATACTCAGTCGATCGGTACTATTCTTGACGTTATTCGAGGTATCTCTGAGCAAACAAACTTGCTAGCACTCAACGCTGCGATTGAAGCTGCACGTGCTGGTGAAGCTGGTCGAGGCTTTGCGGTTGTTGCTGACGAAGTTCGTAACCTTGCGACAAAAACAGCACAGTCGACCGATGAAATTGACACTATGATCAACCAACTTCAAACCGAAGCTAAGAATGCTGTTAGCTCGATGAGTAATAGCAAGAACCTAATTGAAGAGGGTACGACTGAAACTGAAATGGCTCGCCAAGCTTTGGAAAAAATTTCAACGCAAGTTTTGGCTATTCTCGATATTAATACGCAAGTCGCAACGGCAACGGAGCAGCAATCAGCGGTAGCGAATGAAATTAATATGAATATGGATACGGTTAATAGCTCAGTCAAAAACGGTTTGAGTGCCAGTGAGAAATTAGAGCAATCAAGCCAGCACCTGGCAGAGTTATCACAAGTTCTCGATCGTTATGTCGGTTCATTTAAAATCTAGAATTCCCAACATATCTCATTAAGAGATGTGTTGAGCCTCCAGTAATTTAATAGCGCTTATGTCATACATGAGCGCTATTTTTTTGCGTTATGCAGACGCAGATACTCCGATAGAGCGCAACAGAAATGAAGAATGTACCTGCAGTGTAATATCGTGACAATTTGGCCTATTTAGAACAACGCGATCAAATAAGACAGTGACAGCAGGCACTTACTTTTATTTCCGCATGCGTAAGGTCAAAAAATCGACTAAACAACAGCTCTGACGTGACACATAAGGTGTTCCGCATCTCATCACGATGTATAGTTATTGATAGTTCATTCAGTAGTTGTATCTGTAGTTGTCAGTTGATGTGGGTGTTATGAAGAAAAACGGATTTACTTTAATGGAATTAATCATTGTGATCGTGATACTTGGAGTATTGGCCGTTACAGCAGCCCCGAGGTTCCTCAATATTCAAGAGTCAGCAAGAGAAGCGGTACTTGAAGGTGTTGCTGGGGCGATGGAAGGCGTTATCACGCAGGTGACTTCTAAAGCCATTATTGTTGGGCTTAATCCGGACGCAACAAACCCAGGAGATCAGAGCAACTATGTAATCGATTTTGGCATTGGTAGCGTTGAAGTAGATTGGGGAACACTTTGCCCTGAAAGTGAAGGCGAATCAGGAGATGCGTTAAATATGCTCGATTTCCTAACTTTGTCGGATGATGACAGCATCATCTCTGAATTAGGTAACAGACACACGGTTGTGGGATATACTCAGCCATTTAGTCAAGCTGACCTTAACAGCAATAATATTACCGACGATGCCTTACCTTCGGGTTGTTATGTTATCTATGATTCTTTTGGCGGCAGGACAAGTGGAGACACATGTCCAGTAGATGGTTGTGAGTGTACAGTTCGTGTTATGAACGATGAGTGTTAAACCAAGCACATCATCTGGTTTATAGAAATTCAATAAAAAAGCGCGTTATTGCCGAGTAGCAATAACGCGCTTTTTTCTATTAGCTTATTGGCCTATCTTAGTTTGCCAATGGAGCACTTGCTGGTGGCAAGTCACGTTTCTTAATCACGTGTCGTAAGCGAATTAACATCAGCGTCGCTGAAACGCTCAAGCCCGTCAGGATACCAATCCAAAAGCCTTCTTCACCCATTGCTGGAACAATGTGGTCTGTTAAGCCCAACACCATACCTAATGGTAGTGCTAAGCCCCAGTATGAAGCGATAGCTAAGATCATCGGGATCTTAGTGTCTTTATAGCCACGCAGTGCGCCGTTAGCAGACGTTTGCAATGCATCGCTGAATTGGTACATTGCCGTAAAGGTCAACAATACTGCTGCTGTTGCGCTAATTGCAGGGTCGGTTGTGTAAAGCCTAATGATCCACTCTGGGAACAGCAAGAACATCGCAACCGAAAGTAATGAAATCAACGCGGCAACCAAGATACCGACTTTGCTGCGTTCAATTGCGCCTAGTTCGTCTTTCTCACCTAATGCGTGTCCGACACGAATCGTAATACCAAACGAGATACTCATTGGAATCACGTAAGTTAGGCTCGATATATTCAGTGCAATTTGTGCTGCTGCTACGTTCTCTGCACCAATACGGCCAATCATCAGAGCGATTACCGCAAAGATACTGCCACACACAGCGATGTTCATCCCGATAGGTAAACCTAATCTTAGAAGGTGAAGCATCTCTTTTGCTTTTGGCTTCGCATCTGAAAAGTTGATGATGGTCTTGTAATGGTGATGACCTTTAATGTAGGAATACAGCATTCCCGACATTAGCCAATACACCAAGCTTGTCGCCCAGCCACAACCCACAGCACCCATTTCAGGGAAGCCGAACTTACCGTAAATAAGCACATAGTTGACCGGAATATTCACCAACAAACCAACCACCGAAATGATCATTGGCACTTTGGTGTTGTTCATACCCTCACAGAAGCCATTCAAGGTGTAGAACAGGGCAATACCCGGCACACCAAAAGCTAAGGCAAACGCATAATCGCTACCAATAGGAATGATCTCAGCGGCAACACCAATCCATTCTAGGATCGGTTTCGCACTCACCAAATAAGCGATGAGTAATACGCTAGCAATTAATGCCAACCAAACCATCTGGAAGAATTCAACAGAGATGCTTTGAAAATCACGTGCGCCACGGTGGTAAGCGACAACAGGCGTTAACGCCATAATCACGCCACGTAGTAGCAGCAATACAGGAATCCAAAGGCTGGTGCCAAGTGCAATAGCGGCGAGGTCGGCAGGGCTTACTTGGCCAGCCATTGTCGTATCGACAAATCCCATCGCTTGGGTCGCTATTTGAGTCAAAATGATTGGAATCGAAAGATGCATAAGCGCACCCGATTCACGAGTAAAAGGACGAAATTTCGTTAGCATGGAAGTTCACAACACCAATATAAATACACGAATGATGGCAGGATGGCCGGTGTGTATTTTAGGATGTGCCCCGTTGGGCGGGCGACAATATAAACACCTTACCGTATAGGGTCAAGCATTGGATTACTCGAGGGCTATATGACGATTCGTAATCGTCATTCATCACTGCGTTTTTGCTATTTTGTATAATTAAGTTGTTGATTTGTATTTACATACTGTTGGGTGGGAAAGTCGCGCATTTACCAGGTAGATCACTAGGGATATAGTATAAGTTATTGTTATTAATCAACTAAGGGTAGTACAATAGGTGTCATAAGACGCAGGCTGGACATTTCTGCATTTAAATACAATGTTTTTAATGAGTGTTAAATATGAATAAAGATCCAAAGGAAATTATGGTTGAACTGCATGAAAAGTTCACTAACAATTTCACTGAATGGAAAGTTGTGGAAGACGTACAACTTGATAGAACTTTTACTTGTCTTAAAGGTATTGCCGCGGTCGGGGAGCTGTTAAGAGAACATAGCAAATCAAAACATCATGAGATTTGCTGCAAGATCTATGATGAGATATTTTCAGATGGAGCCTCAGCATTATATTTAGCATCTACATCAATGGATAAACCAGCAAATATAGTATTAAGACGAGTACTTGAATTAGGTGTTGCAGCCCTTTATCTTTGGGATATGCCTCATATGGCACATTCATGGAACAGTCATGATCAGGATCTTAGCTTCACTGAAATGCTAAATCATATTAATTCAAAAGGTTACTTAGAATATGTCAATATTGAAAACTCCATAATTATAGATAAAGAGCTCCTTCCAGGAAAGCGACTCCAGAAAATATATGGTGATTTGAGTGATATTGTCCATGGGAAAATTACTACTTTTGAAAGTTCGATGCCTGATAGATTTAAATTTGTCGAGCGAGAGTGGTTGGCCTTTATAGAACTAATCGAAGAAATTCTCGAAATTTTACTTAAGGCCGTTGTTATTAGATATGATTTTAAAGACATGGTTTTTATTCAAGTGCCACAATTAAAAAAGGAGCTTAATTTATAATGTCAGCCAAAGATTTTGATTTACTACATGCAGCAAGAACTGAAGATCTAGATGATTCACAAATTGCTAATTTAGCAGTTTTAGGGAAATCTGAAAAAGAAATTATAGGAAAACTTAAATACAGCGGTTCACACCTTTTACAAGGGGCTAGGGGTGTTGGTAAATCAATGCTTCTTAAAGAAACAGAATCTGAACTTGACAGTGAGTTTAAAGATGAAAGAAGTTTAGGTGTTTATGTCAACTTTAAAACAAGTACCCTTCTTGAAGGGGTAAAAGCCGACAATAAAAGTGCTTTTCAAATATGGGTTGGTGCTAAAATATTGCAATCGCTATATGAAAAACTTATTGGTATGGGAGTGATTAATGAGAATGACTCTTCAGATCCTTTTAAAAAAATATTTGGTGTAGAAACAATTTCTTCTATGAAGAGAACTCTTCAAGAAAAAATCCATTTATTACAAAAATTATCTAAAAATGACAGTAAAGAACAAATTATCGATGAAATTGGAGATGATTTCTTAGATAAAGTTAATGATATCTCTTATGTTTCGGGAATAATTAAAGAAATAATTGATGAGTATAAATTAAGTAAAGTTATATTCCTCTTTGATGAAGCCGCTCATACTTTTATACCAGAACAGCAAGAGATATTTTTTGAAATTTTCAAGCTCATACATGGCGGTAAGGTTGCGGTAAAAGCAGCTGTATATCCTTCTATCACCTCTTATGGTAAAAACTTTGAAATAGGGCATGATGCAATTTTAATACCTCTTGGTGAAATTGAGACGGGAGGTAACGCAAGAAATTCATCGAGAAAACTATATAGAGAAATTATTGCAAAAAGAACTCCTGAAACTGGAAGTCTTAGAAAGCAAATTTTTGCAAAAGGCGAAGTGTTAGACCAATGTATCCATCTCTCGTCAGGTAACCCTAGAGCATTCTTACATTTATTTAATAGACTATGGGATCGAGGATATACAGAAAGAGCATTATTATTATCGACTCAAGACTTTGTTGATCAGGAACTTTTACCTTATCATATGGGTTTAAGTAAACGTCTCCCCAAATATTCCCATCACGTCAAACTAGGCCTTGATGTTTTACGAGGTTACATTATACCTGAAATCAAAATTAGGAATAATCGCGAAAAGAAAGTGAACTATCAGTCAGCTTTTTTTACAATTCAACGTGATATGTCACCGAATTTAAAACTCGCTTTAGATCTTCTTTGTTATTCAGGCATACTCTCTAAGCAAGGGACAGTGAAAATTTCAGCAAAGAAAACTGCTCAAAGATATATGATCCACCTTGCTCTATTATTTACTGAAAAAGCTTTTGTATCGAATAAGTTTAGCGAAGTAATTGATATGATTAGCCTTCAAGATTATAGAGAGTTTGGTGCAAATGACCCGATGTTTACTCCATACCTTGAACAACTTAAGGTTACATCAGAAAAGTGTCAAGAATGCTCTTCAGATATATCAGCCAATGCCAAGTTTTGTCCTGAGTGTGGAGCGAAAATACCAGAAAAGTCTATTGTCGGCTCGTTGCTTGATGATACAGTCCGTAATATCTCGATAACGAGAAAAATATCAGATCGCGTAGAACCAGTATTCCCTTTGGTTGGAGATGTTATTCATGCCACTAGAGAGGATTTGATGAAAATTGCTTACATAAAGGAAGTAAGATCCAAAATAATTAAAAATGCAGCGGATGAGTATATCTCAGGTTAAACACTTAATGAGGTTTTCTGGCGCCAAATAAATAATTTGGCGCTACCTCTACTGCCACAAAGCCAGCAGAAAAACAAAAAGACCAATCCCAAGCGTTACTTTTAGAAGTAAGCCAAGAGGGGCTCCACCTTTTGGCGCTTTATTACAACATCCCATAATTATTTCCTAATTCATCGTTGGTTTCACTCAACCTTAAACCTTTCCCTTACGGTAAGGTCAATCTATTTATTGATCTTGAATTTCAGAAAACAAAAAGGCGAACCGTTTGGTTCGCCTTTTGTTATGTTTAGCTGCTTAGCGCCGCTACGAATTAGTCTTCGTAGTTGTCGATGCTTGGGCAAGAACAGATTAGGTTACGGTCGCCATATACGTTGTCTACACGGTTAACAGTAGGCCAGTACTTCGAGTTCTTGGTTGCTTTCGATGGGAAGCAAGCCAGTTCGCGAGAGTAAGGGCGATCCCATTCTGCGCCTGAAAGGTCAACTTGTGTGTGCGGTGCATTCACTAGAGGATTGTTGTCTAGTGGCCATTCACCCGCTTTCACTGCTGCCATTTCGTGACGGATTGCGATCATCGCTTCACAGAAACGGTCTAGCTCTTCTAGGTCTTCAGACTCAGTTGGCTCAACCATTAATGTGCCCGCTACTGGGAAAGACATCGTAGGCGCGTGGAAACCGAAGTCCATTAGACGCTTAGCAATATCTTCTTCGCTGATGCCTGTGTCTTCTTTAAGCGGACGAATATCGATAATACATTCGTGCGCTACGCGGCCGTTAGTACCACGGTAAAGAACAGGGTAGTGAGGACGTAGTTTCTCCATCACGTAGTTCGCGTTCAGAATCGCTACTTTCGTTGCGTCTGTTAGGCCAGGTTCGCCCATCATCGCGATGTAAGCCCAAGAGATAGGTAGAATTGAGGCACTGCCTAAATCTGCTGCTGATACCGCGTAGTCAGAACCTTGTACACCGTTTTCGATGTGACCTGGTAGGAAAGGTGCTAGGTGCGATTTAACACCGATAGGACCCATACCCGGACCGCCACCACCGTGTGGGATACAGAATGTTTTGTGTAGGTTCAAGTGAGATACGTCTGAACCGATGAAGCCAGGTGAAGTTAGGCCTACTTGAGCGTTCATGTTCGCGCCGTCTAGGTAAACCTGACCGCCCGCTGCGTGAACTTGTTCACACACTTCTTTCACTTGCTCTTCGTATACGCCGTGCGTAGAAGGGTAAGTGATCATGATGCTTGATAGGTTTTCTTTGTGCTTCTCGATTTTCGCTGCTAGGTCTGTCATGTCGATGTTGCCATCTTCATCACACTTAACAACCACTACCTTCATTGAGACCATTGATGCTGTTGCAGGGTTAGTACCGTGCGCAGAGCTTGGAATCAGACAAACGTTACGGTGAGCTTCACCGCGGCTTGCGTGGTAACGTTGAATCGCGATTAGACCTGCGTATTCACCAGATGCACCAGAGTTAGGCTGTAGTGAGAAATCGTCGTAACCAGTGATTTCACATAGCTTCTCTTTTAGATCTTTCGCTAGCGCTGTGTAGCCTGCTGCTTGATCAAGAGGTGCGAATGGGTGAATTGAACCAAACTCAGGCCATGTTACTGGAATCATCTCAGCAGCAGCGTTCAGCTTCATTGTGCAGCTGCCCAGTGGGATCATGCCGTGCGTTAGTGAGAAGTCTTTGTTCTCAAGCTGTTTTAGGTAACGCATCATTTGCGTTTCGCTGTGGTGCGTGTTGAATACTGGGTGAGTTAGGAACTCTGATTCACGACGGCAGTTTTCTGGAATTGCTGCAAACTCGTTTGATGCAATGTCAGAAGAGAGTGCTTGAACGTCTTCTTTAACGTCGAAGATTGCGAACAGTGCGTTCACGTCGTCGATCGTTGTTGTTTCATCTAAGCTGATACCGATTTTGCCAACAAGTCGACGAAGGTTGATGTCTGCTGCTTGCGCTTTCGCGTACAGTGCATCTGTCTTCTCTTCAGAGTTGATTGTGATGGTATCAAAGAAGCTGTTGTTCGTTAGCTCGTAACCCGCTTTAGTCAAGCCAGCCGCTAGGATAGCTGTCATGTGGTGTGTACGACGAGCAATAGTACGTAGGCCTTCTGCACCGTGGTAAACCGCGTAGAAAGACGCCATGTTTGCTAGAAGTGCTTGAGCTGTACAGATGTTCGATGTCGCTTTCTCGCGGCGGATATGTTGCTCACGAGTCTGCATTGCCATACGTAGCGCTTGGTTACCGTGAGTATCGATAGATACACCGATTACACGACCTGGCATTGTACGCTTATGTTTTTCACGAGTACCCATGAATGCAGCGTGTGGACCGCCGTAACCCATAGGAACACCGAAACGTTGCGCTGAACCGATGACTACGTCTGCGCCCATTTCACCAGCAGGCTTAAGTAGAGCAGAAGCAAGTAGGTCAGTAGCGACTGTAACCAGTGTTTTGTTAGCTTGAGCTTTCGCAATGATGTCTGTTAGGTCACGCACTTCACCCGTTGTACTCGGGTATTGAAGAAGCGCACCAAATACGTCTTGCTCTGGAAGTGTTTCAAGAGCACCAACCATTACTTCAAAACCGATGTACTCAGCACGAGTTTTAACAACTTCTAGTGTTTGAGGGTGAACATCGTCAGCAACGAAGAATACTTTGCTCTTGCTTTTACCAGCACGCTTACACAGTGTCATTGCTTCGCCAGCCGCTGTCGCTTCATCAAGAAGGGATGCGTTCGCGATTTCCATACCGGTTAGGTCCATTACCATTTGTTGGTAATTGAGTAGAGCTTCAAGGCGACCTTGAGAAATCTCTGGTTGGTATGGTGTGTAAGCTGTGTACCAGCCTGGGTTCTCTAAAACGTTACGTAGAATAACGTTTGGAGTGAATGTGTTGTAGTAGCCTTGGCCAATGAAAGTACGTTTCACTTGGTTTAGGTTAGCGATCTCTTTAAGAGAGGTCAGCATGTCCATTTCGCTCAGTGGCGCAGCAAGTGTCATTGGTTTTTCAAGACGGATTTGTGCAGGAACCGTTTCGTCGATCAGAGCGTCTAAGCTAGTCGCGTTGATCGCATCAAGCATTTTTTGCTGGTCTGCTTTATTAGGGCCGTTATGACGAGCAACAAACTCGTTTTGAGTACCCAAGTCTTTTAGTAATTGGCTTTGAAGTAATTCAGTCATGATATGTTCTACTTTCTCTTTGGAGCCGTGAGCTAGCCCCTAAAATTAAGCTGCTCTAAAGAGCAGCTTTATCGTAATGAGGAACCTATTAGTCTTCTTCGATAGAGCTTAGGTATTCTTCCGCATCTTTAAGGTTGTTTAGTTCAGACGCATCAGACATCTTCACTTTAACAATCCAACCACCTTCATAAGATTCTTCGTTAATCAACTCTGGGCTATCTTCTAATTCTTCGTTGATTTCTACGATTTCGCCAGAGATTGGTGCGTAGATATCAGAAGCTGCTTTCACTGATTCAACGAGAGAGAAGCTTTCGCCAGCTTCGATTTCGTCTCCAGTGTCAGGCAGGTCAACAAACACAACGTCACCTAGCATCTCTTGAGCGTGCTCAGAAATACCGATTGTTACAGTACCGTCACCGTTGTCTTTTACCCACTCGTGGCTGTCTGCAAACTTTAGTGTATTGTCCATTGCTTATTCTCCAAAAATTTATGAGGTTTTAATTTAAATCTTAAAAACGGTTTAACGGTAAAGAGGGAAGCGCTTGCAAAGCTCTTTAACTTGCTTGCGAACACGTTGCTCAACTTCAGCATTGCCTTCAGGGCTTTCAACTAAGCCATCAAGTACATCGCCGATCCATTCACCGATAAGTTTGAATTCTTCAGTGCCAAAACCACGAGTGGTTCCAGCTGGCGTGCCTAAACGGATACCAGTAGTAATCATAGGCTTCTCTGTATCGAATGGTATGCCATTTTTGTTACATGTGATCCCTGCACGCTCTAATGCTTCTTCAGTTACGTTACCTTTCAAGCCCTTAGGACGAAGGTCAACCAGCATTAGGTGCGTGTCAGTTCCGCCTGTCACAATGTCACAACCGCGAGTTTGCAACACTTCAGCGAGAACTTTTGCGTTGTCGATCACTGAATCAATATAAGTATTAAATTCTGGGCCAAGTGCTTCGCCAAACGCCACTGCTTTAGCCGCGATAACGTGCATTAGTGGGCCGCCTTGAAGGCCAGGGAACACTGCAGAGTTGATCTTTTTGTTGATGTCTTCGTGGTTCGTAAGAATCATACCGCCGCGTGGGCCACGAAGTGTTTTGTGCGTTGTTGTAGTAACAACGTGTGCGTGTGGTAGTGGGCTAGGGTGAGCACCTGTCGCGATAAGACCCGCGATGTGTGCCATATCAACCATTAGGATAGCGCCAACTTCGTCAGCGATTTCACGGAACTTAGCGAAATCAATAACGCGTGGGATAGCACTACCACCAGCAATAATCATTTTAGGTTGGCTTTCGATTGCTAAAGCGCGAACCGCTTCGTAATCGATTTCTAGAGTTTCGCGGTCTACGCCGTATTGAACTGCGTTGAACCATTTACCAGACATTGCAGGGCGCGCACCGTGTGTTAGGTGGCCACCAGCGTCAAGAGACATACCTAGGATAGTGTCGCCAGGTTGAAGTAGCGCAAGTTTAACTGCACCGTTTGCTTGAGCGCCAGAGTGAGGCTGTACGTTTACGTATTCACATTTGAACAGCTGTTTAGCGCGTTCAATCGCGATAGCTTCAACGGTATCTACGTGCTCACAACCACCGTAGTAACGACGGCCTGGGTAGCCTTCTGCGTATTTGTTGGTTAGGCAAGTGCCTTGAGCTTGCATTACTGCTTTAGAAACGATGTTCTCAGAAGCAATAAGTTCGATTTGTTCGTTTTGACGAGTGTTCTCTGCTTGGATGCCAGCAAATACTGCGTCGTCAGTACCAGATAGGTTCGTAGTGAAAAAACTGTCTAAGCTATGGTTTTGGTAAGCGTTCATTGTCGAGACCTTTCATTAAGCTAATGGTGATTATTTTTATAGTCCATTAGGTCTTACGTTGATTTCTGCATCGGTATCGTTTGCGCTATATAGGTATAGATAAACGTGATTTGCGTTATAAATATACTCTTACAGCGTCTAAGCGATCGTTGTAGGGTCAATGCAGCACGAATTGTTTCCCAAAAAGTTCGGGTAAAAAACAGCTCTTACAAATGTTAAATCTATCATTTGCTGCAAGCCGAAGTAGCATCTCTTCATCTAACAAGTCGATAACATAGCTCCGATAAAATCAATTTTCAACAAAAATTTCCAATAGGAAACAACTTTTCTTGTTTTGCTACGGGGAGCACGCTTTATTTCTCTGTGTGCTCTTTAATCAACAAAGCGCTTCATGCAACAATGAAATTAATAGACAGGAAGCAAGAATTTAGTGAGGGACCTATGTCAGAAGACATTTATGATGAGTACCCATCTTTAACGTTGGCGAAGGAAACGTTAGACCAGAATATCGAACCACTTAGGCTTGGCCAGCGTATTAAAGATATCCGTGGCAAGCTTGGGATTACGTTAGAAGAAGCGAGCCAACGTACTGGTTTAGCTCGCTCTACGCTCAGCAAAATTGAGAACGAGCAAATCTCTCCAACCTTCCAAGCGATGCAAAAGCTAGCGATGGGCTTACAAATAAATATGCCCCAACTGTTTGAGCCACCAAGGAAAAAGGTCGCAACAGGGCGTCGTGACTTAACTAAGGCTGGTCAAGGTAAACCTCATCCAACCCCAACGTACGAGCATGAACTGCTTGCAACAGAGCTGTCTAATAAGAAGATGATGCCCTTTAAGAGTCGCGTGAGAGCGCGTACTTTTGAAGAGTATAACGATTGGGTACGTCACGACGGTGAAGAGTTTTTGATGATCATCTCTGGTGATGTGATGTTCTACTCAGAATTCTATGAACCTGTGCCAATGAGTGAAGGTGATAGCATGTATTACGATGCCAATATGGGTCACATGCTTATCTCGACCAGCGCAGAAGACGCGCTCATTTTGTGGGTGACAGCAAAATAAATTAACAAAGTTGGAATTTCTTATAGTGAATGCAACCGTTTGCTATTGTTTCTAACGTTAGCCAACAGACGCGATATTGATGTGATAATCATCAATATCGCGTTTTTGTAGGCATCGAAAAATTGTTTTTAAATTGTTAAATGTCACATTTTGAACTGTTTTACTATTGTTAAGGGTGTAAAACTGACTCAGGCTTGTTTATTATAGTAAACACGGTTTACTCATGTTGATTGAAGTTTACTGAAGTGAATTCTTAGAAAGTGACTTGTAGAGCTTTTGTACAGCTAACCTGATTTATCAAGCTAACGATATAAGCCTATATAAAAGACATCACTTTTTACTATCTACTGTTTCTAAGGTTAAGACGTCAAGGTGACTAACGCGAATACGCAGAGGTGACTAATGATGAGACTTATCGTTAGAGGCGACTCTAAATAGAGATATAAGCGGCAGACTCGACTTTGGACAGCCTGCAACGCTTCATGGAGAAGAAAATGACTCAAGAACACGCTAATCAAGACCTACTAACAACACCACTGCATGCACTTCATGTTGAAGAGGGTGCAAAAATGGTTCCTTTCGCTGGCTACGATATGCCAGTTCAGTACCCACTAGGTGTAAAGAAAGAGCATTTACACACTCGTGATGCTGCCGGTCTTTTTGATGTTTCTCACATGGGGCAACTTCGTCTTCATGGCGCAAACGCAGCAGCTGTCTTAGAATCTTTGGTTCCTGTAGATATTATTGACCTTCCTTCTGGTAAGCAGCGCTATGCGTTCTTTACCAACGAGCAGGGCGGCATTATGGATGACCTGATGGTGGCTAACCTAGGCGATCACCTGTTTGTTGTTGTGAACGCGGCTTGTAAAACACAAGATATCGACCACCTAACTGCGCACCTTCCAGCTGACGTAGAAATGGAAGTGATTGATGATCGCGCTCTATTAGCACTTCAAGGCCCTAAAGCGTCTGAAGTTCTTGCTCGTTTCCAACCAAGTGTTGCAGACATGCTGTTCATGGACGTTCAAAAAGTCGATATCGACGGCGTAGAGTGCATCGTTAGCCGCAGTGGTTATACCGGGGAAGACGGCTACGAAATCTCAGTACCGAACGATCACGCTGAAGCACTTGCTCGTAAACTAACATCAGAAGCAGAAGTAGAGTGGATTGGCCTTGGCGCTCGTGACTCACTTCGTCTTGAGTGTGGTCTATGTTTATATGGTCACGACCTAGACACAACGACAACACCAGTAGAAGCTAGCCTTCTATGGGGTATTCAAAAAGTTCGTCGTACTGACGGTGAGCGTGCAGGCGGTTTCCCAGGCGCTGATATCATCCTTGAGCAAATCGTAACGAAAGACGTTCAACGCAAGCGTGTTGGTCTCGTGGGTCAAACTAAAGCACCAGTACGTGAAGGTGCTGAATTGTTCGATGCTGAAGACAACAAGATTGGCGTTGTAACAAGTGGTACTGCTGGCCCTAACGCAGGCAAGCCAGTTTCTATGGCGTACGTTCGTACAGACCTAGCAGCAATTGGCACTGAAGTATTCGCTGACGTTCGTGGCAAGAAGCTACCAATGACAGTAGAAAAAATGCCTTTCGTACCTCAGCGTTACTACCGTGGCTAATCTCTTTTAAGAGAAAACACCAAGTTTAACGAAAGCCTATTGTTTACTTCTCTTTATTGGGAAGCCTAACGGTAGGCTTTTTTGTTTTTGGTAGCGTATGTTTTGCGAGCGTATTAGGTTTAGCGTTACCCACTAACAACGGTTACTTAAAATTCGTTTATAAAATGAGATATGTGGCGATATCGTTACAAATACTTACTATAATCACGGTTGTGACGTGTTATGGTGACGATTCATCATTTTTGTAAATAAGTAGTAGGGGTTACAAGGAGTTAACTATGAACGTAAACCATACAATGAGTCCGGTTCGTAAAGCCGTTTTAGGGCTTTTAGCGCCATTGATTTACACATCAAGTGTTATGGCGACAGAAAACTCGGTCGAAAGTACTCCTAATACGGGTGTAACACCTTATATCGTGAACGGTAGTGACGCCACAGTAGCTGAATTTCCTTCAATGGCTAGCTTGTTCATTGACCGCATAGATTATGACGGTGTTTACTCTACAGGCCCTTACTGTGGAGCAACAATTTTAGATCCAACGCATATTCTGACGGCAGCACACTGTATTTACGGCAATGAAGAAGGGCAGTTATTTACGGTTGTCGTTCCTCAAATTGAAGATACTTCTCAGTTTCCTAATGGGAACATCCAAAAAGCGCGAGTCTCAGAAGTTTACTATCGCAGTGACTATTCAAATGCGTTGAGTGATCTATTACGCAATGATGTTGCTATTCTTAAGCTAGAAAGCGCACTTAATATCGATTCAGTTAACGATGTGGTTAAGCATCCTTCCGATGAGAGTTACCGTGTTGGTGTTAATGACTTTGTTGCTGTTGGGCATGGTGATACACGTTCAGGCTTTGACGGGACAACTTTGTTGCAGAAGGCTGACCTGAATTACGTAGACAACGCTACTTGTACTTCAGCCTTTACTGACGGCTCAGCGTTAACTGATAATCAAATCTGTTTTAACGGCGATTACAGCGCATTTACCGGGCTATTTAATGGTACGTGTCAAGGCGATTCAGGCGGCCCAGTGTATTGGAAAGATGGTGCTGACTACAGACAAGTTGGTATTACCAGCTTTGGACCAGATACTTGTGGTGGTAGTGCTACTGTGACATCGGTATTCACTGAAATCCATGATTATGAAGCTTGGATTGACAGTGTTATTGCTGGTACTGAAACCGCTAAGTTTGTTTCTACTGATGCTAAGCGAACAGCTTACGTGAATGCACGTACATCGACTGGCTCTGGTAGCAGTGGTGGTAGTGTTTCATTTGGTTTTTTAGGCATGCTGATGTTGTTCGCGGGTCTTAGAAAAGCCGTGTTACATTAAAACTTCAATGTTTTGAACAAGTCGACGCTGTATCTAACGATAGCGTCGACTTTTTTATGTCTGCAGGTTTAGCTGTTTAGTTATTTACCCGCTTAGTTGCTTAGTTGCTTAGTTGCTTAGTTGCTTAGTTCTACAACTGCTTTGCGGCTGTACCTTTCTAGAATCTCATCCATCTCTTTTATTGCATCGTTGATGCTTTTAATACCGCCTTGCGCGACATCTTTTTCATTTTGGTTCAACGCAGAAAAAGCCTGTCTTAATTCCTTGTCTTCCAACATGTTCCCGTGCAACAACACTTCTTTGTAAGTGAGTAGCCTATGCTGTACCGCGATAATTTGATTGCGGGTATTTTCTGATTCTAATGCGTGCTTGATGCAAGGAAATGCCAATGTATAGCGATTCGCAATTTCCAATTTGACGTCTTCATTGTTCGCAATTTGCAATTTTTCTTATTTCCCAACACTTGAATATTCAAGTTTAGTAGCCTGTACGCTCACGACCGATCTAAGTGTCAAAGTTTATGAAACGTAACGTTTTTTAATAATCGAATAATATGCCTTTAATGGCGTATGTAAACCGTAGCGAGTCAATATGGTCTGCTTCTTGCTGAAATTAGGTCATAACTGTCTATTGAGGATAAGCTTATGTCACAAGAACCCATAATCATGGCGCTGATTGATCGCAGGAAGCTCGCTAATTTGTCCCAGGAAAAATTAGCCTCAAGTGCGGGAATGAGTTTAAAAACCTATCAACGAATCGAACGTGGTGAAGCTGATATCAAAATGTCTCAGTATCGTTCGCTCACGAGGACGTTGAAAGTTACCGATTTGGATGTGGTACTGGATGTTGTTGGCGCATCACAAGCGACAGCGGAAGACGTAGCGGCGGTCAGTCGTTTACTGACCAGCGAAGAGCGCATGTTGTTAATCAAGCTGATTTTGTCGGTCAAAAAACAGCAGTAGAGTTTTGTTCCATTAGGTTATTTTGGAATACCTAGCTTTCTAATACCTAGACTGCGAATGCCTAGCGTTCGAACTAATAGGCTTCCAATCAATACTTCGAACAAATAGCCTGCGAATAAATAGCGTTAGAACGGTTGTTTGATGGGTGACGTGTTCACTGATGAAATCAAAAACTATTCTACTCTTCCACGCAGTTGCTTGGTGGTGCTTCTTTGTTTCTTTCCTTCTAAACGTCTTTTCTGAGAGCCACGTGTCGGCTTAGTTGCTCGTCTTACTTTTTGAACCTTTGTTGCTTCCAAGATCAGTTCTTTCAAACGCACCAAAGCGTCATCACGGTTTTGTTCTTGAGTTCTATACTGCTGCGCCTTAATGATAATCACGCCATCTTTAGTGATGCGGCTATCTTTGTGTGCAAGCAGTTTCTCTTTATAGAAATCTGGTAGGGTGGAGTGCTTGATGTCAAAACGCAAATGTATCGCACTTGATACTTTATTGACGTTTTGGCCGCCTGCTCCTTGTGCTCTGATCGCAGTTAACTGGAGTTCCCAGTCTTGAATCGAAACAGAGTTAGATATTTGTAACATAAACATCCATTTTGAACGGTAATATGGGGTCATGATACTGAATATTGGTTATGGTATCAGTAACTTTCTCAAAGAGTGGTAGTAGTGATGAAAATAGATTTAACGGCATATGATGGATTAATCTTTGATATGGATGGTACGTTGATCGATACAATGCCAGCACATGTAAAGGCGTGGCAGCAAACGGCTGAAGAATTCGGTTTTCATTTTGAAGCGTCTTGGCTGCATAGCTTAGGTGGCATGCCGAGTTATAAGATCGCGGGTGAGGTGAACAGTAAATACGGTTTATCGCTCGACCCACAAGCGGTTTCTACGTTTAAGATGGCGTCGTTTGCTGCGATTGAAGACAAAGGAGATATCATCCCTTGTACGCATTCTCTGTTATTAGAAAATTTAGGTAGCAAGAAGATTGCCGTCGGGACGGGTAGCCAACGTAAAAGTGCAGAACAGTTGTTGGACAAAACAGATATCTTGAGCAAGCTCGATATCCTAGTGACAGCAACAGACGTTAAGAATCACAAACCCAATCCAGATACCTTCTTAGATGCGTGTTTTGGTATGGGATTACAGCCAAAGCAGTGTGTTGTGTTTGAAGATACGAACTTAGGTAAACAAGCCGCTCATGCTGCGAAGATGGATTGTATTCTGGTGATAGAAGGGAACAAGTTAGAGTTTTACCCGGCCCCAAGCTGATCGAGAGCCTAACAAGAGTGCTTGTACTGTCTATTGTTAGGCTATTTCACTCATTTCTTTGTCTAGGAATAAGCATACATTGTTTCTACCTGCTGCTTTAGCTTCGTATAACGCTAAATCAGCGCACTTGTAGTTCAGCGCTGGATCATTGGTGATGTTAGTAATGCCGCCACTCACAGTGACTACGTTATCGAGTTCAAGGCTGACAGCAATTCTCAGCCTGTTGAGAACGTATTCAGCTCCTTCCGTTGTGGTGTGAGGCAGAATAACACCAAACTCTTCGCCACCAATGCGAGCAACAAAATCTGTTTCACGGCATTCACGCTGAAGTACTTGAGCGACTGTTTGAATGACTCGATCACCGTAATCGTGCCCAAATCTGTCGTTAATGCGTTTGAAGTAGTCAATATCCAAGATAGCTAAGCAAGATTGCTCGCGAGTAGGGTAACGATTAACACGAGAACATTCGTCACGAAGTTCAAGGTCAAATTTTCTTCGATTCCAGCAACCAGCTAATGCGTCTTTTTCACTTAGATTTCTGAGCTTTTTTTCGAGTTCTTTGTGTTTACTAATATCGACAAAAGAAGCGACGTAAAACTGAATCACATCTTTCGAATCTTTGATGGTTTGGATTCGTAGTATTTCAGTGATCAAAGACCCGTCTTTACGGCGATTGACCACTTCACCTTCCCAAACTCCCGTCTTAGTGATAATGCTCCACATCTTGATGTAGAACTCTTGATTGTAGCGACCAGAGGCAAACATCGAAGGCTGACGTCCTTTTACATCTTCCAAATCGTAACCACTCACGCGAGTAAACTCTTGGTTTACTTTGATGATTCGGTTATTTCGGTCAGTAATTACCAAGGCTGACATGCCATTCATCGCGGCTTTAGCCAGTTGGCTATCGATGCTGTTCTTTTTATGGTTACTGTTCCAAAGCACAAAACCTGCTGAGATCATCGAAATTAAGAAAGATAAGGTGATGATCTGTACGAATATGGCTTGTTTTTCTTGTCGGTATTGGCTGCTAAATTGTTGGTTTTCAACATGAAGAACCAAATAAATTGGTCCTTTAAATTGCTTTATTTTAGGGCTGATATCTGAGTGAAAATACCAGTTTTTACCATCAAAGTAGCTAGAAGAGGTATTTTCTTGAATGGCTTTCCAAAGCTCTGGGTAAAGCTTCGCATAGGTTTTATCTGAACGAGATTCAATAAGATGCCCAAACGATTCTTCGATATCAGGGCCCATGATGACATGTCCGGTTCTGTTAAGAATGACAGGGACGGCTGATGATGTACCGATTTGATAAAGAAGGCGGTCGTAGACCTCGAGCATATTAAGGTTAGCAATAAAGTAGCCAATAATACGATCTTCTGAGGCGACGGGTGTCATTATCCTTAGGGCTGGCATCAAAGGGTGGACGACTTCACCATTCTCAATCTCTAAATCGATACCGTTGGAGCTTACTTCTCCAATCTTCAGTCGGTGGAGATCTTTAAAGTAGCTACGAGCTGATTTGTTCTGCAGTTTATTCTCAGGAACTATTGTCGCTTTATTGTTGTTGTAGTTGATACGGTAAACCTCGTTACCTTCTAGGTCGAGGTAGCGAAGTTGAGAATAGTATTGTTGTCCGCGAGCTAACATCACCCACAGATCTTGCAGAGCTTGTTTATGAACAATTGATGGTTCTTCAATTGCTCGAAGTAACGTTTGAGAGTCTGCGATAGAAGGAACAGAATTAGATATTTGCTCAACAATAACGGCCAGTTCGTGAAAACTGTATTCGATTTGGTTTTGGCTAGACTGCTTAATATTTAGAGTATGCTGAGCATCAATTCTGTCAAGTTCAGAATTGATGTAGAGGGCAGGGACTAATCCTAGGGCAAATATGGTGCATAGAAATTGGCTGACTAGTTTTTTTATACTCGTATTCATCACTGTCCTCAAAGAATCAGCGCAATACTATATATTTTATGGGGTTTTTAATGTGATCTTAACCCAGAACTTAAAACAAGATTTGCATATAACTACGATTTTAGTGCAACTTTTTGCATTTAAGCTTGATTGTTGAGCAATCACTTCGTTAGGAAATTATTGCTCAATATAGAACGCCGCTCTGAAACTTGAACCCAATTAATCGCGACTAATTGGCGTTTATCTAGCTAAGGACACCTAGCTTAGGCCGATAATATTTCCATTACTATCAATATCTAATGACATGAAAGCCGGTTTGTCAGGTAAGCCTGGCATGGTCATTACGTTGCCGCACAAAGCGTAGATGAAGCCGGCACCAGCACACAGTTTCAACTCTCTAACGGGTACGTCAAACTGAGTGGGTGCACCCTTTATTTGAGCTTCTGTTGAAATCGATAATGGCGTTTTTGCCAAACAAACCGATAGGTCGCCATAGCCGTGTTGGTTGAACTCAGTCAGTTGTTTTCTTGCCAGTGGTGATAGTGAAATACTTGCTGCGCCGTATCCGACTTCAGCGACTGCCATCAGTTTCTCTTCTAAGCTTTGCTCAGAGTAGTACAAAGGCTTAAATTTACTCTCTGTTTGGCATGCTTTTACCACGGCGTGAGCCAACTGAATTGCACCTTCGCCACCTTGACCAAAAGCTTCACTTACTTCAACGCTGACACTTGGGTCAAAGTCGATGATCATTTGTTTCAAAGCATCGAGCTCTTGAGCTGAATCTTGTGGGAATCGATTGATCGCAACGACAGTAGGCACTTTGTATTGTTTAACGTTGTTGATGTGCCATTTAAGGTTCTCAAAGCCTGCAGTGAGCGCGTCTTGATCGTCATTAAAGATTGAATCAGGTAATGGAGTACCCGGTCTCAAATCGTATAAACCAGAGTTGGCTTTTAATCCGCGTAATGTAGCGACAACTACGGCGCAATCGGGCTTCTTGTTCGACGCTTTCACCTTGATGTTACACGCCTTCTCAAAACCCATGTCTGAGCCGAAACCACCTTCAGTTACCACAAAGTCACTCAGCTTTAACGCTATCTTATCAGCAATAATAGATGAGTTACCGTGTGCGATGTTAGCGAAAGGCCCTGAGTGTATTAGAGTAGGAACACCTTCAAGGGTTTGCATCAATGTTGGTTCAATAGAGTCCTTCATTGTTACTGTCATAGCGCCCGCGACGTTGAAGTCTTCTGCGGTTAGTGGCAAGCCTTGTCTATTGTAAGCAAGTACCACTCGTCCGATGCGCTTTCTTAAATCTTGAAGGTCATCTGCTAGAGCGAGAATAGCCATCAGCTCTGAAGCGGCTGAGATATCAAAACCATCTTCGCGTTCAAGGCCATTAATTGTTTTGTCTGCTTCGTTTTTGCCTACTGTGATCATGCGCAATGCACGGTCATTATGGTCCAGTACACGTCGCCAAACGATTCTACTAGGATCAATGTTGAGCGCTTTTAAGCCTGAACGTGCTTCAAAGGCTTCTAATCCTTCACGGTGTTCATGATACAAGCGTGCATCAATGGCTGCAGAGGCGAGGTTATGAGCGGCCGTCACGGCATGAATGTCGCCAGTGAGGTGAAGGTTTAATTGCTCCATAGGGGCGACTTGAGAGTAACCACCGCCCGCTGCGCCGCCTTTTACACCAAATACCGGGCCCATTGAAGGCTGACGAATGCAGGCCATCGCTGATTGGTTAATCTTTGCGAGGCCTTGTGCTAATCCAATAGTAGTGACTGTTTTGCCTTCGCCAAGAGGCGTTGGTGTGATAGCGGTCACCACGACCAATTTACCATCTTGTTGGTTGGCGAGGCGTTCAAGTGATGTCAGAGACACTTTAGATTTGTATTGCCCTAATGGCTGATGTTCGTTGTGTTGCAGGCCAGCTTGTTTGGCAACTTCACTGATGTTTTTAAGGGGAGTAGAGCGACAAATATCAATATCAGACAGCATATTTGATCCTTATATCAGAACCGAAAGGTGGTACGTAAACGTTTGCGTGGCGATAGTACTGTATAAATTTGCCAAGTAAAGGCAAACCACACGAATTATGTGCTGGAAGATAACAGATCTAAAGAGTCATTGCGCGAGATCAAATCTTAAACGAGCAAAATATTCGATCTGACTGCCTTCAGCTGCAGTTATATTAGTGCTGAATACAAAAAGGGCTGCATATAGCAGCCCTTCAGGAATGGATAATCTAGCTGGTCATCAACCTCAATGAGTTAACAACCTGGCATGGTTGATTAACGATCCCAGTATGTTTCTTCTAAGCTATCTTCGCGTTCAGGTAGTGCACGAGAAAGGCGAGGAGAGTGCTGAGTCAGCACCTCATAGCTTACACGGTTTGCGTACTTACAAATTTGAGACAGTGAAGAGTAAGTTAAACAAGCGTGTTCGTGCTTCTCAGAGTTCGGCACGTTAACGTGATGGTAGCTGTTTGCTGCCATGTCATGTAGCAGTGCTGAAAGTGCACCATCACCAGCGCCGTTTGTGTTTTTAATCTCAAGCGGGCCACCCAAATAAGGGCCGATGTGAGAGTACACTTTTACTGGGTCTTTACAGTCTTGCTTACGCATCGCACGGCTGAATTCGTATTTGTTAAATTCAGGAATGTTACCCGGTAGTAACGGAAGCGTTGTTTCGCGTTTCGCTGGTTCGTCAGTGTAGCCTGCCATGTATAAGCCGACAGGGCCTGCAGTGCAGAGAACTAGGTCAACCCACTCAAGAGCTTTGTTCGCAGCCAATAGCGGATCTTTTTCACCCGTTAATGCTTCACCTTCATCTTCGTTCATCGCGACGATGGTTACGTTCTCTTTCAGGTATTCTTGCCACCATTCAGCGTTACCTTCGATCACGTACTTCGTGCCAAGTGTCAGTACAACTGGCACATTGTACGCTTTCGCGTATTCAATCGCTTTTTGTACCGCTTTTGGCATCGGATCTTCAGGCTTACCGCGCATTAAGTATGAAGACACAACTAACGCAGACGCTTTTTCAAAAATCTGTTCAGGAATACTTTCAGGAAGCAGCTGGTTCATGTGTCCTTCGTTGATCGCAAACGTACGTTCGCCATCTTCGGTAATGAGCGTGTAACAACGACCAATGGGACCATCAACAGTTTGTAGGTGGTTTAAGTTCATACGAGAAGATGTGCGGCAAAGGTAGCGGTAACCAAATGAGCCAACTTCAATCTTCTTAGACATTACGCCAAGTAGGACAGATTTGCTGTCTGCAAGAACAGAATAGTTGTGCAGTGTGTTGCCGATAGTATCGCCAGGGTATTGATGCGTGATCAAACCGCGCTCAACTAACTCTTCATACAGCGCATCTGCTTTACTTTCTTCCAATACTAGTGAGTGGCCTTTACTCAGCTCGTATTTTTCTAGGAACTCGTTGTCAACACGGGCTTCGATATCAACAATCGTTTGACCTATACCGACAACTGTTGCGCGGTGTAGCTTAGGTGTTTGTTGAATTTGGTTGACCAACGGATCACGGGCGTGAGTTGGAAAGTAGTGCTTAGATTTACGCTGTCCAGGAAATTTCATATGACAAATACAGTGAAAAAATTTTGCCGCATGATATCACATTTTGTTTCTGTTTCTTTCATTTTTATTACATTTTGAATCACCTGCACAATGTCTGTACAGGTGATTCAGCTTACTTTTGCTTCAGACCATTCGTGTGAGACTATTCGGCTGGAACGAGTGTTGCTGGATCTACGTAAGCCTTTGTACCCCATAGCGGAACGGTTGAAAGGCTATGTTTGAAGCTGCCTTCTGTTTCTTTGGTTGTGTAAGATAAGTAAAGCAGCGATTGATTCTCAGCATCGTAGATACGACGAACCTTCATCGTTTTGAAGAAGATACTTTTCGACTGCTTGAATACCACTTCACCTGATTTACTTTTGTCTATTTTAGCAATCATTTCTGGAGTGATTTCGCCTGTTTGACGACAAGAGATAGAACTATCGCTTGGATCGGAAAGACTCAGGTTTGCTTCGATTGATGCAATGTGACAAGTCACACCTTCGATCTTATCGTCATCTAACGATGACATTTTGATATCCTTCATTGTGAAGAATCCAAGAGAGACGTCGCCAACCTCGTTGTCCGAACAGCCTGCCAACATTGTGATGATACCTGCTGCTATTAAGGCTTTTTTCATAAGAAGTCCTTTTTATTTATATAGTTCTGTTTACTATAAGGATATTGAAAGCTTGAATACGAGTGTAGAGCTTTTCACCGAGTTCTTAAAGGATGTTATGAGAGAATGAAAAATATGAAGCATTTAAAGTACTTGTTGGCGTTAGTCATGCTCTGTATCCTTTCTGCATGTAGCTCGGCTCCTACGCCGACCATATGTCTCCCAAATAACTGTGATATTTGGGGTTACTAATCTTAGGTACTAAAAGAATGAATAACGAAATACCTGAAAGCGCACATAAGAAAAACCAATGGCTGTTTAGCCAACTCGACATTGCTTATCCCGCAAAGGAGAGCTTGCTAGGTCGAGAACTTTATCAAAGCAGACTCCCATCCAAGAATTACCAACTCCTCGCTCAAGATCAAATTCCTTCCCAAATTGATGAACTGCATAAAGTCGATTTCCATAAACTGACGGTACTTTTTTCACTTAACCAAGCCAGTGTTTATCACGATGAAACCGAAAGGGCACATATGCTTGAGTTCTTGAGTCAGATTATGTTGTCTGATGAGCATGTTTTATACATTGGAACTCAAAATGGTGATGTTGTGGCGAGTGCTATTGTCACAGAAGTGGAAGACTCTCTGTTGATCTCCGACGTGATTATTGAAAACGGTCAAGATATCAACGGCTTTGCTAAGCAGTTACATGATTTTTGGGCACAAGATCATGCTTCTCACGATAAAGTGTGGGTCGAGAACTAAAGATTCTTTGAGAAAGCGTTAATCTAAGTACAATACCCCATCTTTTATAAAGGGTTTTGTATGTACAAGCTATTGATATCAATCGCTGTATTGTGTGTTAGCGCTTTTTCTACAGTCAGTTTTGCTACCGACTGGGATATCAAACGCATCCTAGTTTTACACTCATACGAACCTTCTTACCAATGGACTGCTGACTTTCAGAAAGGGATAGACAGTGCGTTCAGCCAATCTCAAACCGAAGTTAAACTCTCAATCGAGTATTTGGATACAAAGCGCGTCCATAGCTCTGAGTACTACGACTCTCTCGCCGATTACTTACAAGCCAAATACGCAGGTTATAAATTTGATGGGGTTATTGCGACTGACGATAACGCGGCCAATTTCCTTGAATCACTGAGTGCGTTGATTGACCGTGCGACACCTATTGTTGCGGCGGGTATCAACGACATAAGCACCGATATGTATGCGGTGTCTGATAGAGCGACTGTGCTTTATGAGAACGATCAGATAGACGTTAATATCAAGCTGATCTCTAAATTAAGACCTAATCTAAAGAACCTCTATTTCATCAATGATTACAGTGTCACTTCTGAGCTAATCCGTAAAGATATAAGCCGCATTATGGCAGACTTTCCATCGATTAATTTGGTCGAAATACGCGATATGTCGCTCAAGCAAACAAGTGAGTTCTTGAAAGGGGTATCTGCTGACGATGCAGTCTTACTAAGCCACTACAATACTGAGTTAGATCAAGGTGTATATCATACCTATCAAGAGGTCGCGGAAACCTTATCTGCATCGAGCGCCGCACCAGTGTTTGCGTTATGGCAGTTTAATATAGTCGGTGATGTACTCGGAGGTTATGTAAACCACTCGCGAAGTATGGGTGAAGAGGCCGTTAGTGCATTGGATAAGTATGTGCCTCTTAATTTTTCTACACCTTTAGTTCCCGGTGACAACAAGCGTTTTGTTTTCAATTATCCGGCGCTTAAAAAGTTTGGTATTGGTGATAATGTACTACCGACAGGATCTGTGATTGTTAACGAGCCTTCCTCCTTTTTACAAAAGAACTTTCAATTGTTGTTGGGCTTAATCATGGTCATTACAGGGCTGAGCGTGATTATCGTGATGCAATTTATTACCCTGCGCCAAAAGAAAGAGTTGGCAAAAAAGAACAAGCGAATCCTTGCACTACAGAAGCAGACTTTGAATGTTCAAAAGGACATGATTCATGTTCTGGGTGAAGCCATTGAAACTCGCTCTGGTGAGACGGGTAATCACGTTAAGCGTGTAGCCAAGTTATCCGCTTTGCTTGCTAAGTATCGTGGCTTGAGTCATCGCGAGGTCGAGATGATTGAGATCATCAGCCCAATGCATGATGTCGGTAAGATTTCGGTTCCGGAATCTATCTTGGATAAACCAGGTAAATTGACAGACCAAGAGTGGGATGTAATGAAGCTTCACACCACTGCGGGCTATAATTTACTGAAGAGCGGAGCGGGTGATATTACCAACCTCGCGGCAATCATTGCTAACGAACATCATGAGCGTTGGGATGGCGCTGGATACCCTAATGGCAAGGTAGGTGAACAAATTCATTTGTTTGCTCGAATCACTGCCGTAGCCGATGTATTTGACGCATTGCTTAGTGCCCGTTGTTACAAAGAGCCATGGCCATTAGAGATGGTGGTCGACTTGTTCGAGAGAGAGTGTGGCTATCAATTTGATCCTCAGTTAACCAAACTGCTACTGAAACACCTGCCCGAGTTTGTCGCTATCCGAGATTCGTATCCCGATACTGGAACTGTAGAATATGCGTCTGTACCTTCGATTGAAGTTAAGGTACTAGAAGAGTCGGTTGTTAGCTAACTAACTCTCGCTCTATCTGAATAGTCTACAAATCTTGATTTCTTTATCAATTCAGCCTAATCCGACTAGGACGTGGCAATTTATATTTTCCACTGAAATTAAGTCGTTTATGTAAACCTTGCAGTATTTGGTTTTGCAGATTCTGGGTTAATTTGATGAAAGCTGTTGCTTATGTCGAGCCATAAGGTGATCAAGCCCATATTTCGCGAAGAGAAATAAGCCTGCGTCCGTAAACTGTTATCTTAATCATCCCGCGCATTGAAAGAACACTATAGGATAAAACTTGAATTCAATGCGAGTGAGAGAGCTATGCGGTTAGAACAGACTAAATGTGTAATTTTCGATTGTGATGGAACACTCATCGATAGCGAAAAGCTTTGTTGCCAAGCCTTGGTGAATGTATTCACCGGCTTTGGGGCGGAGCTAAACGTTAATGACTGCTATGCGCACTTTCAAGGTGGAAAGCTGGCCGACATCTTAATGGATACACAAGAACGTTTAGGGCTATCTATCTCGATTGATACGCTTGAGCCGTTATATCGTATTGAATTAGAAGCCTTGTTCCAACGTCATTTAAAGCCGATGGATGGTGCCATAGAGCTCATTGAATTCCTAAAGCGACAAGACATCGAGTTTTGTATCGCTTCTAATGCGCCTAAGTCTCGGGTTGAATCTTCATTGGCAATGACAGGAATGCTCGACGACTTTAAAGGTAAAGTGTTTTCAGCTTTTGATGCCAACAGTTGGAAGCCAGAACCTGACCTGATTATGTATACAGCCATGAATATGGGCTTTTTACCCAATGAGTGTATCTATGTGGACGATACTTTGAAAGGAATTGAAGCGGGTGTTCGTGCGGGTATTCAATCATTCCGATTGCGCCCAAGTATTAATGAATCAATCGTAGATCCCGAAGCCGACTCATCAGAGGTAGCGGCTCAGGATATCTACAGTTTGGAAGAGATTTCGGTTTGGATTAATGGCAAACACTGCTCAAATGGTGGAATACCGAACCCTGCAGCTTTGGTGGGGTAGAGCCTAGCTGAAGGCTGACTACCTTACTAAATTGTTTAGTGTGAAAACCGCAAGATGCACAAGTAAACTTTTCTCCACTTTCTGAGAGTAGATATTCGTCGTGTTGGCATAAAGGGCATGTAATGTCGTCGGTGTTTGGTGTTTCTGTTTTATTCATTATGTGTCACCTGCAGCAAGAGGGTAAGCGAAAAAAGACCCGTTTAATTAGATTACCCCTAAGCTCGAATATTAGACAGTTTTGACACTTGATAATCTCGCCTTTGCGACTTGCTTCATGGTAATGATAATCTCATCGTTAAAGACCATGTGTTTCCTGTTGTTATTCAGGGGAGTTGTTATTAAAGGAAACTGTTATTAACGGAAGTTGTTATTAGTGAAAGTTGCTATTAACGGGCGTTGCTATTAGCGGACGTTGCTATTAACGAACGTCGATAAAAAAGGACTCATGATGAGTCCTTTTTAGTTTCGCTGAATTTAACTTGGTAAGCCTAAGTGATCACTCAAATCTAAGTGCGGTATCTTGCCAAAGTTTTAGACAAAGAAACTGAAGCGTCTGTCAGTGTCGACACGCCATTTGAAGAGTTTTGAGCCACTTCTTTAATCACATCGGATTGACTGCGAATATCGTTAAGCTCAGCTGCGATGGTGTTCGCTACGTTGCTTTGCTCGTCCGCTGAGGTTGCAATCTGAATACTCATATCCATTAGCGCTTGAGCTGAGTCAGCAATCGAGTTTACATCGTCCCCAATGTTTGAAATCAGTTGGCTACTAGTTTGCGCTTGGTCGACCGTTTGCTCGGTGATCTTAGCGATATTTTGGCTCTCTTGCTGTAAGCGCTCAATCATTGCTTGGATTTCAACCGTAGCCGACTGAGTGCGACTTGCCAGTGTTCTTACTTCATCAGCAACAACTGCGAAACCACGGCCTTGTTCACCCGCACGAGCAGCTTCGATCGCCGCGTTCAGTGCAAGCAAGTTAGTTTGCTCTGAAATCGCGTTGATCGTCGTGATCACTTCATTAATTTGGCTCGTGTTCACATTCAAGCTGGTAACTGAAGATGAGGTTTGCTCAATCAAAGAAGAGAGTGTGGTGATCTCTGAGATGGCTTGTTGAACTTTCGTATGGCTGTCGTTGATTTGCTGCGCGTCTTGTTCAGTTTGTTCAGTTGAACGTGCTGAAATGTTAGAGACTTCATTGGCTGAAGCCGTCATCTGATCCATGGCAGTAGCAACAGAGTCTAGAGACGCATTCTGGCTCATAATTTGTGTTTCACTGCGCTTCATCTCTGCTTCGAAAGAAGCCGATGTTTCGCTTAGTGTCGCTGCACTGTGGTTTACGTTGTTGACTAGCTCACTAAGCGTGTCCATTGAACGGTCAAGTGCACAACCAATCGTACCGAACTCATCACGTCCTGGGTGGAAACCAAGGCGTGATGTTAAGTCGCCATCACCAATTTTTTGAGTAGTTGAGTAAAGCACCCACAATGCACCGCCTAGAAAAGTCGCCACCCAGTAACAGAAAAGACCAAAAGGCACACACCACAAAAAACTGAGTAATAAAGAGTACAGTGCTTGCTGCTTTTGATTCTGCGTATCGAGATTTGAAACGGTAAGAGAGTAGTAGTTACCATCTTGTGCAATGGCTGTTGCTGTAACTGCACCATTCTTCAATATGGTTGTTTCCTGAGGACGTGTTTGTTGGCTAACTGAACGAACGGAAGCTGGGGAATCTGACGCTGATAAGATGCCTTGCAATTGATATTCAACCTGCTGTTTTGCACTCGCGTCAATTTGTTCCATATTGTTGACGTAGTTGAGGCCAGCGAGGCTTGCCACAGCGGCAAAAAAGATCAAGAAAATGACCCAGAACTTGTCGTTGATAGACATTTTAATAAACAGTTTATCTATCGTTCGAAATTGTACTTCTTTCATAAAAACTCCACGGTAAATCCTTTACCGTGGACTCTAAATAACCGACCTCAATAAAAATGTGATGCCAATCGACTAATTGTGAAAATTAATGATACCAACATATCGTTTATGAGACATCTATCAGGTATTTTTGTTCTCTATGGGTTTATTAGCCCAGAGAAGGCAATAGCCCTACTGAAATAAGGATTTGAATCGCAATGATAAAAACGCCTACGCTGCCAACTAAAAACAACGCTTTACTTCCACCGAGCACTTGGTAAGTCGCTTCTGTACCTTGAGGTTCTACAGAGAAATCCGTGTAACGAATCTTGTATACCATCACTGTCGGCAGCAAAATTGCGAGCACTGAAAGTGCTATGGCTGCGTAGCCCAGAGCTGTAATGAAACCCTGTGGGTAGAACAAGGCAAAACCTAATGGCGGTAAGAAAGTGATAGCGGCCGTTTTAACGCGTTTTGCACTGCCTAGTTTCTTGCTCAGTGAATCCCCCATGAATTCAAATAACCCCAAGCTCACACCAATAAAAGAAGTCAGCAGTGCAAGGTCTGCGAATACGCCAACGATAACGCTAAGGTTTGATTGATGAACGGTTTGTGACAATGAGACTAATAGTGCGCCTAAGCTTGTATCCGACAAAAGCTGCTCTTGGCTGATCACACCTAGAGTCACACTCTGCCAGAAAACATAGATGACCAAAGGCAGTGCAGAGCCAATAATCATGACCTTACGTAGAGATCGAACGTCACCATCTAAGTATCGAACAATTGAAGGGATGCTGCCGTGGAAGCCAAAAGAGGTAAACACAACTGGGATTGCTGCAACAATCAGCCCTTGCTGTAAAGGCATGCTCATTAGGTATTGAGAGGTGATGTTTGGTGCTAGAAAGCTGAGTACCAGTACCATAGCAATCAGTTTAAGTCCGAATAAAACGCGGTTAACTTTATCAACACTGTGCGTACCAATCGTCACAACGCCAGCAACTAACAGTGTGAATAGAAGGGTTGTGATTTGGCCATTAAGCTCAATGCCTGAAATATCCGAGATACGTTGATTAAACTGCGCACCACCGCCTGCGATATAAGCTGCACACAGAGCGTAGAAAAGGAACATAACTGCAAAGCTAGCGATCCACTTACCTTTTGTCCCTAAAATTTTGTCCGCTAGCGTGTGTAGGGTTGCGTCAGAATCAGCGAATTGATGTAGTTCTACCATTAACAATGCAGTAAAGGCCATTAGGGCCCATAAGCCCAGCATTAGAAAAAGTGAGGTTGAAAAGCCAATACCTGCAGAAGCAAGTGGAAGAGCGAGCATGCCAGCACCAATAGTGGTGCCTGCAATGATCAAAGTACTACCAAAAACCTTTGATTTATTCATTGTATATAATTCTTTACGTTAGGGTGTGTTTTCATTGTAATTCTTCTAGCTTAAGCGCATAAACCCAAAGAATATCTCGATTTTTAAGTATTCTGATTGAGTTTAATTCCAAATGCAATGTCTAATGTAATTAAAAATATCCACTGTAAACTATATTTTACGATTGGTGAGTTGGAAGCACTTAAATGCCCGAAGCAAACGTTTGACCATGATCTGCTTCAAAATTTGTAGAGTAATTTGTTGTACTTGGTGTAAGGTGACAGTACATATGTCGTTCGCGTATACCCCTTTAGCGTAAACAAGCGCTAATGATCGCGAGTAGCTTCAAGCTATAAATATGGAATGGGTAGAGTAGAGTGCGTTCATCAAAGTGACATAATATAAGTCCAAGATGGTGCACTAGTTAATCGGACATCATGTCCGCATCAAGGAATAGAGGGGGCGCTATGAGTGACCAATCTTTTAATGACGAAAGTCTTGAGTTGTTAGATGCCATGGAAATTGGCATTGATTTATCTGACTACGAGCAGGCGGTTAAACAATTAGCAGAAGAACTTTTTAAGTCTTCGAACTAGGTTTTACCTGAACTAAAGGTTTCTGTAGTTCAACGTTCTCAAATTAGACAATTCTTAAACTGAGCAAATCTCATTCGCTCACACGTCATAACAAAACTATCCTCATTAAAGTTCGCGAAGATAAACGAGTACGTTTACCATGTTACTTAGTTCTCGACACTTTAATGAGGTTCAATGAACTTTCTCGCACACCTCCACATCGCTCAACACTGCAAAAGTAACTTAGCTGGCAATCTGTTAGGTGACTTCGTTAAAGGCGACCCTGATAAGCACTATTCAACCTCGCTTTCAGACGGAATAAGACTTCATCGATTCGTGGATAGTTACACAGACCGCCACGATGTATCCCGATCGGCAAAATCGCTTTTTTTAGATCAAACACGACGCTTTGCACCTATCGCACTCGATGTATTTTGGGATCACTGCTTAGCCAATCATTGGACTCAGTTCTCGCAGCAGACGTTAGAGCATTTTTGTTTCGATAGTCATGAACAGATCTTTGAACATCAAGAGCCACACTGGCCTGAGAACTTCATTACGATTCATCAGAAGATGGCTGAACAACGTTGGCTGGAAAGCTATCAAGACATGTCTTCCATAGAGGTGGTATTGCAACGTATGGCGTTGAGAAGGCCCAAGTTAGGCATGCTCAAAAATTGTTACGACGACCTCGAACGTCACTATGATACGTTGCAGTGTCACTTTAATGAGCTGTATCCCAACGTTTTAGAAGAAGCGAAGCAGTTTAATGCACTTCAAATGAAGAAAAATCAAAAGGAAAGGTAAACAGCGTAATGCAGGTTTGCTACAATCCGCGCCTATTTAATCTTTGAGCATCATACTATGTCTGAATCTACCCGATCTTTTAACCAACTAGGATTGTCTGAGCAACTTCTTACAACGCTATCAGAGCTAAACTTTACGGCTCCGACTAGTGTTCAAGAACAAGCTATTCCATTGGTACTGGAAGGCAAAGATGTACTGGCTGGTGCGCAAACGGGTACCGGTAAAACCGCGGCATTTGGTTTGCCGATTATTCAAAGATTAATCGAGACTAAAGACAATGTTATTCCGAACCCTAAGCTCGTTCGTGCACTTGTGTTAGTGCCAACGCGTGAATTGGCACAACAGGTGTTTGATAACGTAACGAGTTATGCGAAAGGCACCGATATTAAAGTTGTGGTGGCTTACGGCGGCGTTAGCATGAAGGTTCAAACCGATAACCTACGCGGAGGCGCCGACATTCTTGTAGCGACGCCTGGTCGTCTTATTGACCATATGTTCACCAAGAACATTATGTTGAGCCAAACGGAAGTGCTGGTATTAGACGAAGCAGACCGCATGCTAGATATGGGCTTCATGCCTGACATCAAACGCATTCTTTCTCGCATGAACGACGTACGTCAGACGCTGTTCTTCTCTGCGACGTTCGACAATAAAATTAAAGCACTTGCACATCGAATGATGCAGTCACCAAGCGAAATTCAAGTTACGCCAAAAAACAGCACCGCTGACACCGTTACCCAGATGGTTTATCCGGTTGATAAATCGCGTAAAAGTGAACTATTGGCCTATTTGATTGGCTCAAAAAACTGGCAACAAGTGTTGGTGTTCACGAAAACTAAGCAGGGCACTGATGCTCTAGTTAAAGAGCTTAAGTTAGACGGCATCAAAGCGGCATCAATCAATGGTGATAAGAGCCAAGGTGCGCGCCAAAAAGCACTGGACGATTTCAAATCAGGCAAGGTGAGAGCGTTGATTGCAACCGACGTGGCAGCTCGTGGTATTGATATCCAGCAGCTAGAACAAGTTGTGAACTATGACATGCCATTTAAAGCTGAAGATTACGTTCACCGCATCGGACGTACTGGCCGTGCAGGTAATACCGGTTTAGCGATTTCTTTGATGAGTCAGGATGAAGCGTACCTATTGGGTGACATTGAACGCTTACTTGATACTCGCTTGCCTCAAGAGTGGCTAGAGGGCTTTGAACCAAGCCTAGAAAAAGATGTAGCCCCCGATCGCGGTGGTCGCAGTAAAAGTCGTTCATCAGAAAAACGTAAGATCAAAGCGAAGCTTAAGATTCACCAAAACCGCGGTAAAGCACGTCGCTAACAAGCTGGACAAAGCTCCAGTTTAAAGATCTATACATATAAAAATGCGCCGTTACAGTTGGTTCTGTAACGGCGCATTTTTGTTTCAAGTAAATCAATTTACGACCAAGGAAGATAAAACACTGGATTAATGATGTTCTTGATTACACTTCCATACACAGGGCACTTCATAAATTAGCTCTTCTAAGCTAGTTGGGTTTAGCACCCATTGGTCTTCGATTCTAAACTTGCTGACCATCTGCGTGTTGAAAAGCTGCCAATGCTTAAGTAGGGCATCTTCGGGCGAGGTGACCATATCGCCTTCATTCCAAGTGCTTTCCATGAAGGGAGTTAGGCATACCGCTCCGTGCGCATACATGATCATTTGCCACTTAATCTCATAAATGTTGATCAAGTTCTCTGGATTCGCATCGTTATATTGTTCAGCTAACATGTTGATTTCTTTTTCGACATCGCCAACATTGTCGATAAAGTAATCGACCAAGTTGTCTTTTTGTCGAACAGAGTCAGTGATAAGTTGCATCGGTTTTCGTGAGTGAATCATGTTGCTAAAGAGGCGCATACTAAATAAATAGATAGTAATGTTTGGTGCGATGCCTTTTGGTAACTCTTCCACTATCTTAGCGATATAAGACTGAAAATAGGCGTGTAAACAATCGCTTATCGCATGCCAAATTTTTTCTTTGCTGCCAAAGTGGTGGCGAATAAGGCTATGCGATACACCTGCTTTTTCACTGATGTTACGAAGCGAAACGCTATCATAACCATGCTCACAGAACATATCCGCTGCAACACCCATGATCAAAAATCTCGTCTCTTCAGCGTCTTTTGCGCTTCTTCTGCCTTGTTTCTTTTCAGTCATCTTCATTTCACACATTTACCTGATTACCACATTCTACACTGTTTTTACTCAAATAAAAATACTGCACAGGTGGAAAGTAAAGCTTGTGGATTACGGAATTTTGAATATACTGCCCACCTGTGTAATAAATCATAATAATTAAATGGAGAGACATCATGCAGTCCAATTTGTCTATCAATGCCATATCGAGCAAGCGCATGGGAGCTGTGATTGCAGCACTATTGCTCGCTGGCTCTTTGACCGGATGTAATAAGGTTCAGTCAGAAGAAACGGTTCAAGTTGTTAAGCCTGTAAAGCTGTTTGAGATTCCTTTGCAGACGGATATCGAGCTTGATAGCTTTATCGCAAAAGTAGATGCAACCGACCGTGCTGCGCTTTCCTTCCAAGTAGGAGGCGACATTGAAACCTTCGATGTTCGTATGGGACAAGAAGTGAAGAAAGGTCAGGTGCTCGCCGTATTAGATGCGACGGATTACCGTATTGCGGTTGATGCAGCACAAGCCAAATTTGATCTTGCGAATAGCCAATACAAACAAGCTTCTGAGTTGTACGCGAAAAAGTTAGTCAGTACCGATTACTACGACCAAGCCGTGAACACCTTTACTGCCGCTGACGTTGAGTTGGACCAAGCAAAAACAAACCTTGGCTACACCACCTTAGTTGCTCCATTCGATGGCGTGGTATCGATGGTGTTTGGAAAACAATATCAATTGATCGCAGAAAAGCAGCCTGTACTGAATATTTTGAATCACAGTGAAATGGACGTGACGTTTTCTATTCCAGTATCAAAGCTTGAAGATCGTTCTATTCAAGACCTAACGAGCTCAAACATGTGGGTTGTGATGGATAGCCACCGTGGTATTCGTATCCCGACTCGCTTTAAAGAAATCTCTACACAACCAGATGAAGACACCAACAGCTACCAAGCGGTTGTATCTATCGAAAAGCCGGAAGGCATCAATTTACTTTCTGGGATGACAGCGCAAGTTGAAGTTCAGAAGCATAAATCTGACTACGGTATTGGCATTGTTGATTCAGCTTGGTTAACCAAAGAAGCTGACCATGGTGAGCTATGGCGCTATAACCCTGATTCTCAATTGATTTCTAAAGTACAAGTCCTTCTTGATGAGCAAGGCAAGGTTATTGATGGATTGTCGTCTGGCGACCTTATCGTTGAAGCGGGTGTGGATGTGTTATCCGATGGACAGCAAGTAAAAGCTTGGTTACGTGAGGGCGGTATTTAATGAACCTTTCCAAATTATCAATTGTTGTCGCGTCGGCTATGTTGCTTCAAGCCTGTAACAGTGAAGCTGTACATCGTGAACAACCCCCTCTGTTAGTTTCTACCTTTGAAGTTGGCGCGCCGCTGACTGATCAATTCAGAAGTTTTAACGGTCAGGTAATGCCCGCTGAATTGACCCCCTTGGCATTTAAGCTCGCAGGCGAAATCCAACAAGTCTTGGTAGAAGCCGGCGACAACGTCGAAAAAGGCCAGTTACTTGCGACCTTAGACAACGCAACGTATCTCCAAGATCTTACTGACGCTAACTCTCAATTCAAACTGGCGAGCAAGCAGTTAGCCCGTGGTACGGAGATGTTTGGTAGCAAGATGTTGTCGCAGTCAGAGCTAGACCAACTAACGGCTAACTATAAGCTGGCATCGGCGAATTTGGGGGCTGCAAAGCGCAAGCTAAGTTACACAGAGCTTTTAGCGCCATTTTCCGGGACCGTTTCTACCGTGGACAAGCAACGTTTCGAAAACACGACACCGGGTGAAACACTATTAAGCGTGTACCAGAACGATAAGGTGTATGTACGAATTCAAGTATCAGATTCGATCTTGGCATCAATCAGTCCAGACATGCGTTCAAATAGCTATCGCCCTGAGGCGACCTTTGGCGGTCACACTGGCCAGTATCCACTGACGTATTTGGAGCACACCAGTGAATTGCACCCGCAATCGCGTACTTACGAATTTTGGATGCAGATGCAACAACCTAAAAACGAAATCCTGCCGGGCACCAGCGTTACGGTGAACGTGGATATGGCGAAAGCCGGCTTGAGCGATGTTCAAGGCTACCAATTACCAATGACAACTTTAGAAGCGGGTTCTGAAGTGAATCAGTTTTATGTGTGGAAAATGGAAGGCGGACAAGCATTCAAAAGCGAAGTAGAAGTCGACAAGATCAGTGGCCAAGGCGCATTAATCGCTCATGGTGTTGAGCAAGGTGATCGACTCGTAAACTCGAATCTAAGAAAACTCCGTGACGGAATCAAATTGTCAGGAAAAGCAGAATGAACATCGCAGAATATTCAATAAAAAACAAAGTAATCAGCTGGCTGTTTCTCGTCATATTGGCCATTGGTGGCGTGACGTCTTTTGGTAATCTATCCCGTTTGGAAGACCCAGCTTTTACCATTAAAGATGCAATGATTATTTCAACTTACCCTGGCGCTACGTCAATGGAAGTTGAAGAAGAGCTGACTTACCCGCTTGAAAAAGAGATAAGACAGCTGCCTTATATCGACAAGATTACCTCAACGTCGTCGAATGGTATGTCTCAAATTATGGTAAGCATGAAGATGGACTACGGTCCAGACGAGCTACCACAAATCTGGGATGAAATGCGTCGTAAGATCAACGATCTACAGCCCACGCTTCCTAGTGGTGTTAACTCAGTTCAGATCATTGATGACTTCGGTGATGTGTTTGGCGTGATGATCATGCTGACGGGTGATGGCTACGATTACGTTGAGCTTAAACAATATGCTGATTATCTAACCCGTGAAATCGAATTGGTCGACGGTGTAGGCAAAGTAAGCATTGCAGGTGACCAACAAGAGCAATTGTTTGTTGAGATGTCACTTGAGCGTTTAGCCGCGCTGAATCTAGATATGTCGATGGTTACGTCACTGCTATCACAACAAAACAGTGTGGTGTCAGCCGGTGAGGTAATGCTCAATGGCCAAAACCTAACGATCAAACCGAATGGCACTTTAAGTACGGTTGAAGAACTAGAAAACTTAATCATTCATGGCCGAGATACGGGTAACCTAATTCGCTTAAAAGATGTCGCTGAGGTCACTCGCGGAATCCAAGAAAAGCCAGGTAACGTATTAACTTACAATGGCAAACCAGCAATCAACCTAGGCATTGCGTTCTCGTCGGGCGTGAACGTGGTGGAAATTGGTAACGCGCTTGATGCGGAGCTTGATCGTTTAGAAAGCATTAAGCCAGCCGGTGTTGAGTTGAATTACTTCTATAACCAAGCACAAGAAGTGGACAAGTCTGTTGCTGATTTCTTGATCAGCCTAGTGGAAGCGGTGGCGATTGTTATCATCGTACTTTTGTTCGCGATGGGCTTACGCAGTGGTTTGATCATCGGTTTAGTACTGCTACTGACGGTGTTCGGTACGTTCATTTTGATGGACTACAACGATGTTGAACTGCACCGTATCTCACTGGGTGCTTTGATCATCGCGCTCGGTATGCTGGTGGACAACGCGATTGTTGTCGTTGAAGGTATTCTGGTTGGCCTGAAAAAAGGTAAAACCAAGCTTCAAGCAGCGAAAGACATCGTGACACAAACACAATGGCCACTGTTAGGTGCGACCATTATCGCTATCACAGCGTTTGCGCCTATCGGCTTGTCGAAAGATGCAACGGGCGAGTTCATGGGTTCGCTGTTCTGGGTACTGTGTTTCTCACTGTTTTTGAGTTGGGTAACAGCACTAACACTAACGCCATTCCTTGCTGAGATGCTGCTTAAAGAAGAAGACAAGGTTGATGAAAACGTAGACCCTTACAAAGGCATCTTGTTCGTTGTATTTGGTGCGTGCCTGAAAGTAGCGCTTCGGTTTAGATGGCTTACTGTAGTAAGTATGGTCGCGCTATTAGCGGTTTCCGTTGTCGGTTTTGGTATGGTGAAGCAGCAGTTCTTCCCGCCATCAAATACGCCAATGTTCTATGTAGACATGTGGATGCCAGAAGGTACGGATGTACGTGAAACGATCAAACAAACTGAAAAGGTTGAGAGCTACATTCGTCAACAAGATGACGTGGAGTTTGTGACAACAACGGTTGGGCAGGGTATGCAACGTTTTGCGCTGACATATCAACCAGAGAAAAGTTACGAAGCCTACAGTCAGCTACAAGTTAGAACGACTGACCGTGACACCATGTTCGAAGTCCTAGAAGAGTTAGACAAGGACTTAGCCAACAAATTTGAACAACCCACGTTCCAATTCAAATTGATTGAGTTTGGCCCGTCACCAGCTTCAAAAATCGAGGCTCGTATTAGTGGTGCCGACCCACAAATCTTGCGCAGTATTGCGGTTGAAGTGGAAGATATCTTGTTAACGGACCCAGGCTCTCGAAATGTTCGTCACGACTGGCGTGAACGTACCAAAGAGCTCGTGCCACTGTTTAACGAATCAAAGGCTCGTCGTCTTGGTATTTCAAAGACGGATCTGTCCGAGACGTTACAAATGGCGTTTGGTGGTTACAACATCGGCTTACTGCGTGATGGTACGCACATGTTACCTATCGTGGCACGCCTGCCTGAAGAAGAGCGTTTTGACTTTGAATCACTGAACAATGTGAAGATTTGGAGCCCATCACTGCAAACCTATATTCCTGTAGAGCAAGTGATTGATGGTGTAGAGCTTCAATGGTCTGAACCACTGATTCAACGTCGTGATAGAAAACGTACGCTAACCGTACTTGCTGATCATGATGTATTGGGTGATGAAACGCCGGCTAGCTTGTTTGCTCGAGTTAAACCAAAGGTAGAAGCATTAGAGCTACCAGCAGGTTACAACATTAGCTGGGGTGGCGAGTACGAAAGTTCGAAAGATGCACAAGAATCTCTATTTGGTTCACTGCCAATGGGTTACTTGTTGATGTTTATCATCACCATGCTTTTATTTAACTCGCTTCGTAAGCCACTTGTGATTTGGTTTACGGTACCACTTTCTATCATTGGTGTTTCGATTGGTCTGCTAGGGACTAATATGCCATTCAGCTTCACGGCGTTCCTTGGCCTACTGAGCTTAAGCGGCATGATTTTGAAAAACGGTATCGTCCTGCTTGACCAGATCAACACCGAACTCTCAACAGGTAAAGACCCATACCTAGCGGTTGTAGACAGCGCGATCAGTCGTGTACGACCGGTATCTATGGCAGCACTTACGACTATCTTGGGGATGATTCCCTTGGTATTCGATGCATTTTTCGGCTCAATGGCGATTACCATCATGGCAGGCTTAGGCTTTGCTACCGTACTAACGCTAATAGTAGTACCAGTGATGTTCGCTATTCTATATAGAATCAAACCGTCCACTGCGGGTTATTAGGGAATGATATAAAACAGATTCTTTTAAGCCAGCCCAGTCAAATTCGACTGGGCTTTTTTATGCGTGTTGTCCCGTCCTGAAATGTGTTAACACATGAGAGTGGCAAGCGGATACGAATAGGGAAGTATTAAAAAAGCCGCTAACCAATGGTCAAGCGGCTTCCTGTAGAATAGAGAATAGAGGGCAGTTCTAGATTGCGAGGCGAATATCCAACTCAATCGGCTTTGGCATGGCTAAGTGATAACCTTGATACATATCGAAGCCCAAATTTTGCATCGCTGCGAGTTGTTGTTCGGTTTCTATCCCTTCGATTACTGTCTTCGCACCGATTTGGGTAGCAAGCTTTAGGGCCAATTCCATTTCACGTGTGTCGCCTTGTTCAAAGTCCAACATAACCGAGCGGTCTATCTTGATGATATGCGGGTTAATGTGACGAACGCGCTGTTCGGTTGATGCTTGTGTACCAAAATCATCGACAGCGATTTGAAAACCATTTTCCGCTAATGAATGGGCTGCGTCTTTCAAACGTTCTTCACTCTCTACATTAAGCTCGACCAACTCCATCACAATTTGTTCGCACGATAAGTTAAGCTCATGCAGGCGCTTAGCTAACAAGCTATCGCTCACTTTCTCTGCGGCAAATAACTCGCCAACATTAGGAAGAACATTCAAGAATAGGTGTAAATGACGAATAGTCGACTGTGCGAAGTTGCGTATATGAATGGCTCGGCTCAGCCTCTCGACATTAATTTTGTCTGTGCATGAGGTTTCGTCGGAATGAAAGAAGTGATCAGGGCGAACAATGGCACCTTTGCTGTTCGAAATTCGAACTAAAGCCTCTACACCTATCTGAGTCATAGAAGAATCAAATATAGGTTGGTAGACACTTCTAAGTGTTAGGTCTTGATATTTCGCAATAAACTGCATATCGGCATCCACAGATATACAGCTAATAAATTCACTTCTGTCTGATAAAATCATAGTCGCTAATAAAGGGGTTTATTTAATGACGAGAATATACGTCACGGCTGTCACAATATTGACAGGTGTTACTAAATTGTCAATTAATAAAAATTCATTTGTAACGTCAATATTTAAATTAATATAACTAACGAAAAATCAGCATGATAAATGACATTAACCATTAAATTTACTTATCATTGACTGTGCTTGATAGTTTAAGTGAATCTAATGGCTGAGTAACGTCTCACATATTAACCCCAACCAATATAAGGCTAGAACGCTGATACACCAGAGAAAAGTAGGGTTAATGGCTTAAATTATGGGGGAGTGTCAAAGTTATAAAATAGATTGACTAAGCGAGTTACACAGAAATGATATCTATCTCTCAAAATCGAGACTGTGAGTCGATTGGCTATTAATAATTAAAACAGGAAGTTCGAATAATTAATGAACAGGGAATGAGTTGCCTTTTATAAAATACTGGGATGAAGGTCTAACAATTTACTTTCAATATTGAATGAAAAAGTTGACCCGTATTATCACTGCCATTGAAGTACCGCATAAAGTTGCAGATATTTACGTACTAACTGATGATTTCCTGACCGTTTTAACGGGTGGCCAAATTTAATAAAACAAGGGCTAATTTTAAAGTTAATATTCAAATCAGCGGCAAATTGAGACTCGCTCTCTCTTAGGGTGATGCCTTGTTGGCTGTATTCGGTTATCTCGTCTGGGAGTTCTCCCATCCACCAATGCAATAGTTCACCGCTGTTTTTACTTCGGGTTATCCAATGGTCGGAGACAATGATCAAAACGTCATTGGGTTGGATTGCAAATCCATACTCTGATTGCCAGTTATGAATGTCCAACATCAACTTTCTACGACAAGTTTTTCCCGCGCTCACCATGTGGTGGCTGATCATCCAAACCGTTCCTATTTCCGAGGAGATTCGGAAGTGTCGAGGGGTTTCACCAGAAGAAAGCATTTCGAGCGGGCTGATGTTGCTTGCATGATTAAAGCTAACGAAGGTGTGCTCCATTCGTCGAGCAAAAGCTTTTCCTATATGGTGCTCACTGATCCCTTGATTGTGTACCGTAGGGTAGTGGCGTTCACAAAGCTTTAGGCAATCGTCTTGAAACTGGTTGACGCTTTTAATCACTAGATCTAATAACAATGAAGTCCCTTATACACAGTTACTATCTTATTGATGGGCAATAGTACGGTAATTGCAGTGCCATTACCTATCGTCAAAGTGCCAGTTCATGATCCCTCTATCAAAATTAGCCATTGCAGAGCGTTTTTATGGATAGCACTGGCGCTCTACGGGTCTGTAATCTAAATTATGAGAAATAATAGTGAGTTAGCAGGCTCATGGTGACTTAGTAAAGTTATCGATAGTTAACCTAATCTTAGTCAGCTAATCACAATTGTTCTACTTACTCTTTATTTGGACACATTCATGACCATTCAATTAGATTCGAAACAAAAGTCTGAGCTCACTCATACATTACAAAAGTACCTGCAAGATGAACTCGATGTAGATCTTGGTCAGTTCGACACGGAATTCTTGGTCGACTTCATTAGTAAAAAGTTTGGTGCGGTTTACTACAACAAGGGGATAGAAGATGCTCAGAAAGTCATGGAACGAAAAATGTTAGATATCTCAGATGAGCTCTATGAAATTGAACAAATCGTTGAAATATAGACACAGCAAGCGATTGTTCGACAAAGAAATTTGTCAATAAAGCAACTTGTTCAAAAATTTTGAATAACTTGTTTAATTTGAAATGATGTAACTAATGTAAAGCTTGGTAAATAATATGTTACACAAACTTAGTGTAGGGTACGCTTTTCAAAATTACACGACTCGTTAACATTCGGAATAGATGCATGGACAACAACGTTAAAAATTACAATCCCTTAGCAAGAGCAATGCATTGGATTTCAGCACTCGCAATATTTGGCTTATTTGGTGTAGGCCTGTGGATGGTTGATCTTTCATACTACAGCGAGTGGTACAAAACAGCGCCAGACTACCACCGTTCGGTAGGCATTCTTTTGGCTACAGTTACTGTTCTCCGTTTGCTTTGGAAACTAGTTACCGCGTCACCTAAGGTGGAAGGCAAAAGTTATGAAGTTGCAGCCGCTAAGATAGCGCACGGCTTTATGTACATTAACCTAGCGGTTTTATTTATTTCAGGTTATTTGATTTCAACATCAGATGGCCGTGGGATCGACGTGTTTAATTGGTTCACTGTTCCAAGTATGGGTGAGCTATTTGAAAACCAATCGGATCTCGCAGGAACGATTCACTACTATGCTGCATGGGTACTGATCATTATGGCATCAGTGCACGCCTTAGCGGCGATAAAACACCACGTTATCGACAAAGACGATACGCTACGAAAAATGATAGGAGCTTCAAAATGAAAAAGTCAATTATCGCTACAGGATTAGCACTTGCTATGGCAATGCCTTTCGCTGCGAACGCCGCTGATTACGTGATTGATACAAAAGGTGCGCATGCTTCAGTTAACTTTAAAGTTAGCCACCTAGGTTACAGCTTTATCCAAGGTCGTTTTAACACGTTCTCAGGTGATTTCTCATTTGATGAAAGCAACGTTGAAGCATCTAAAATAAACGTAACGGTTGATACTACAAGTCTTGACTCAAACCACGCAGAACGTGATAAGCACATCCGTAGCGGTGATTTCATCGATGCAAGCAAGTTTTCTGATGCTACATTCAACAGCACGAAAGTGGTTGATAAAGGTGACGGCAAACTTGAAGTAATGGGTGACCTTAAACTTCATGGCGTAACTAAGCCTATCGTTATCGAAGCTGAATTCATTGGTGCTGGTCAAGACCCATGGGGCGGTGAGCGTGCTGGTTTCGTTGGTACAACTCGTCTAGAGCTTGCTGACTTCAACATTCCAGTAATGGGCGCTTCAAGCTATGTAGACATGGATCTGCACGTTGAAGGCGTAAAGAAGTAATCTAGCTATCTAGTTTTCTACCTCTCTGACAGGTATCAACATTTTTTAGAAACATCAAAAGTTTGGTCGATACTAACAAGGTCAGCAGTTAGCTAGTTGGCAATAGGGAAAGTAGCAAAACCGCTAGAAATAGAGAAAGGCGCAAAGTTTTCACTTTGCGCCTTTTTTATTGAGGTAAATAGCCACGCGTTTAGGTCTGTTTTGTGTCAAACCTTTTACTGCGTCTTAAGCCACCATTTACTTCTGCCAGTCAACGTTGCCATGACTGAGTTATCTAATTGAACTACTAATCCCTAATAGTTCAACTTACGATTAGTTAAGCCGTTTCTAGTTCAGCTTGAGGAACCACGTTTAGTCGGTCACCGTAGATTGGACGTAGTGCTTGCATCACTTCAATGCGAGTTAACACACCGACCATTACGCCATTTTCTAACACTGGCAGCATATGTGGTTGGCTTACTTTCATCGCTTTTGCACGCTCTTCTAGAGAAAGAGAAGTCAGGCGAGTTGCGAAGCCCATGCTCGTAGTTGGGTACAGTTGTTCTTTGTCGATGCATAGGAACTCAGCAACGTCGACTAACTTGTCGCTTGCATCGATAGCCACAACGTCACGGCTCATAAGGTCTACGACTTTCTGACCTTTTGTCGGGATGTAATCTTGGCACCAAAGGTCAACCATTACGTCGTGAACAGAGAAGATACCCACTAGACGACCTTCAACATCGCAAACAGGAGCGCTAACAAGTTGAGCGTCTAGAAGGGAATCAATTGCGACTGATGTAGGCATTTCTACGCTCAGTGTAATTGGTTGAGTGTTCATGATTTGCTTGATAGTCGTTGCTGTGTTCATAGTGATTTCCTTAACTGACGTAATTTCTGTTGTTTGTGTAATTGCTGTAATTTTTGCTGCTTTCAGCTGCGGGCGACGGTAAATGCTCCAATTGGCTAAGCCGACCAATACTGAACCACCTACAATGTTGCCGATTGTCACTGGTATTAAGTTTGCGGTGACAAATTTCATGATGTTTAAGTCTGCGTACTGAGCAGGCGTTGCTCCGATTTGCATCCAAAAACTCTCTGGTGCGAATGTTTGAATCGTGATGCCTAGTGGAACCATGAACATATTCGCCACACAGTGTTCAAAGCCTGAGCTAACGAACATTGCAACGGGTAATACGGTCATCATTGCTTTGGTCATGGCGTTCGCAGAGCTGAACGTTAACCAAATCGCTAAACACACCAATAAGTTACAAAGCACACCCAAAGCAAAAGCTTGAACAGGGCTGTGGTGTAGCTTGTGTTGAGCAATGTTCAGAGCGTTTAAGCCCCATTGCCCGCCATCCAGTTGATATAAGCCTGCTGCGCTTACCAAAGCCAATAGAAACATGGCACCGATGAAGTTACCGACGTAGACCTTGCCCCAGATAGACAGCATCTTAGTGAAGGTGATTTGCTTGTTAGCCCATGAAATGCTTGATAACACTGAACTGGTAAACAGCTCGCCACCGCAAATCACAATCAGGATTAACCCCATACTGAATGCAAGACCGCCGGCTAAACGACTCAATCCCCATCCAGCATCAGCGCTACCCGTGGTCACCGTGATGTAGAATAAAAAAGCAAGCCCGATGAATGCGCCAGCCATGATTGCCAAACTCAATGTCATGCTGCTGGTTTTATTTGCTTTGCTTAATGCAAACTTCTCGGCTTCCGCCATCATTTCTGTTGGCGAGAACAGTTGCTGATTTTCAGAAGTGCTGGTTGCCATATCCCCCCCTTGAACAATCCGTCATGTGTAATTCCTAGTGTTAATGACTTGGTTAATCCGTAATGGTTAATCAGTAATGTTTTGCAGGGCTCGTTGTGTCCTGCCATTCCAGATTAGGGGGTAGAGGGGTAGAGGTAAAATTGATAATTTTTAGAAACCACATCAAATTTATTGATATAGATTGGGTTACGCGTAGAATGAAATTGATTGCTCATCGGCTTAACAAAAAACGAGCAACAGGACACAAGTTATTAAAAGAATTAAGGATGAATTTTGCGTTATTCATTAAAGCAACTCGCGGTATTTGATGCAGTGGCAGATTCCGGGAGTGTTAGTCAAGCAGCAGACAGATTGGCGTTGACTCAATCGGCGACAAGTATGTCTCTTGCACAGTTGGAAAAAATGCTCGGCAGGCCTTTGTTTGAAAGGCAGGGCAAGCAAATGGCTCTCACTCATTGGGGCATGTGGCTAAGGCCCAAAGCAAAGCGTTTACTGCAAGATGCGCAGCAAATTGAGATGGGTTTCTACGAGCAACATTTACTGAGTGGAGAGCTCAAACTCGGTGCAAGCCAAACACCAGCGGAACACCTTGTTCCTGACCTCATCAGTATTATTGATAACGACTTTCCTGAGATGCGAATCTCGCTCGGCGTACAAAGTACCGATGCGGTTATTGATGGCGTATTAGATTATCAATATGACTTGGGTGTTATCGAAGGTCGTTGTGATGACAACCGAGTTCACCAAGAAGTGTGGTGTACGGACCATTTAACGGTGGTTGCATCGGCTCATCACCCGTTTGCGAAGCGCGAACGAGTAAGCTTGGCACAATTAGAACAAGCAAAATGGGTATTACGTGAACATGGTTCGGGTACTCGCAAAGTTTTTGATAGCTCTATTCATCATTTAATTGGTGATCTTGATGTTTGGCGAGAGTATGAACACGTTCCTGTTTTAAGAAGTTTGGTTGCAAACGGCCCATATTTAACGTGTTTACCTTATCTCGATGTCGAACAGTTTGTTGAGTCTGGTCAACTGGTCACGTTAAATGTCCCTGAGCTTGAAATGGAAAGAACCTTGTCCTTTATTTGGCGTGCAGATATGTCTGAGAACCCACTTGCTGAGTGTATTAAGCGAGAAGGTAAACGCATGATGAAAGGCAAACCGTCGGTTCTGTAGCGATAAATTGATAAAAGACTAATAACTATTTGTGTTGGATAAGCGATTTCGGTCTCTATATGGTGATAAATGTATGTTCGCATACATTATTAATGTGATCGCGATCGGCTAAAAAAGGGAGTTCTTCCCATAATATGCTTACTTGATTTTAAGTGAGGCTAAATCCGGTTGCGATGAATTACGTAATTAGGCTTTAGAAATAGTATGAGTACATTAGTCGCGATTTCATTAACAACAGGTATTTTGTCAGGTCTATGGGGATGGATTGCTATCTCTTTCGGCTTATTGTCATGGGCAGGTTTCTTAGGTTGCACCAGTTATTTTGCTTCGCCAACAGGCGGCGTAAAAGGACTAGCCGGTAGCTTATTGACTAACATGACAGGCGTATTCTGGGCAATGGTGATTATCGAAAGCTCAACCTTCGCAGGTTTAGAGATTTTAGGCTACATGATTACCGCTATTGTGGCTTTCTTTATGTGTATCCAAGCGAAACAAGCGTGGCTAGGTTATATCCCAGGAACCTTCATTGGTTGTTGTGCGACGTTTGCTGCAGGTGGCGATTGGCAACTTGTAGTACCATCTTTACTGCTTGGTGGTGTATTTGGATACTTGATGAAAGCAACGGGGCTATGGCTTCACGAGAAATCGACTCAATCTTCGGAAGTGGTTGAACAACACACTAAGCAAGCTAAGGCTTAATTCGTTAACCTAACCTCAGTTTAGTCACTGTAAACTCTTGCAAGATAACCCCCAATTAATTTGTATATCGATTTATACAGGCACACCACTTGGTGTGCCTTTTTTGGTTTTGGTTAAGCCAATCAGTTTAAAAAATCATCTGCAGAAGAACCAATAGCATCTATCAATTAAAGCGCTTAGGTGTTCCCGTTTGCCATGGTGATGACACGTTTTAGCGTCCACCTTAATAACAAGGGAATACAGTCTTGTCCTTGATTCTCACAATGAGACACGATCGCTAAAGCCAGATCTGGTTTTGCGTGTTTCTTAAGAACTTTAGCCACGACTTTTTTTGCTGGGATAGGGTGATCGTAAGGAATCTTAACCATGTCTCTGAAAAAGTTCTCAAACCCATTCATATATAAGTAGTGCTCGATGTCTCTGTCAGGCAGTTCTGTGAGGCGATGTCGCTCTTGATCATTCCCAAGTTTAGATAGCACTGTTGCTGCATATTTTTTACCAGCCGCATCACCATCGGTGACGACATGCCAATCGATGCCAAACTCTTGCGCGACTTTGATCAATGCCTTAAGTCCTGATTGAGCGAATTCAATAATCTGAACGCCTTCCGCAGCAAGGTTATACCCACATTGGTTGGCTAACTCGTTAAACAACCATACTTCAGTCTCACCTTCTACTAATAACCAACAGCGAGCATACAGAGCACCTGAACGATGGAAACGAATATGAAAACCAATTCGACGAAGCTCATCTTTGCTAAAGTGGTTCATGTTGAGTTGGTTAGCGATGGTTTTATCGGACTGACGCACCAAACGACGAATCGATTGAAGTGGTACAGCAGCAAGTAGATCGCCACTGTTGGTGGTAAGGATTTTTTGCATGGGTAATTTCTGCATCAAGCTCCAAGCCCTTGCTAGGTGCGTTGGGTGCAGTCGACCCTCTGGATCTTCAAGGATCAAAAGAGGGCGCGCACATCGTCTTAAGTCAGTCGGCCCTTTGGCCTGTAGATATGCGTTAAGTAACCCCATAAATAACAGCCGAGTTTGCTTATTCTTGGTCTCCTCGACCAATTGATGAATGCTCTTGTCGTTCGCTCCAGCTGAGTACAGTAGCCCGTCACGCGGTTTTCTCGGGTTCTTACGTGAGACACTCTTAAATGAGAAGTAGTGCTCTATTAAGCTTTGCATTGACTCAAGACTACTGCGCATTTCACCTTTATTAACATGTCCGGGTATCGCCATAAGACGGCGGCAGGTGTTGTCGATCCGCTTTTCTATTCTTGCCTGACGGCCATTGCCATTGCCGCCGTTTCCATTCGTGCCATGACCATTGGTCGTGTGATTATGTCCGTTTGCATTGTTCGCGTGACCGTTATTAGCGTGAACATTAGTCGGCAGGTGAGCATTGTGGTTGAGTGAATTTCCGTTGAAAGGGCGATCAAAGTGCCTAGCGTCTCGTAAACGGATCACAGGATGTAAGGTCATTAATTCTTGAGCGAGCTTTTCTGAATGATGGAGTTTGAGCGGATTACCGTCTAAACCTAAGAATGCGTAGTTTGTGGTCGTTTCATATTGTTCTAATGTGGCACTGATTCGATAATAGATACGATAGACGCCAAATTCGTCTTGAACCCATATAGGTTTGAGCTTGCGATAACGACCAGCGTTGAGTTCGCTCTTGTCATTGGCTTTTAATGCGAGAACAATTTGAAGATGTTGAGACTGTGGATGTGAAACCGAGTAATCGACATGAAAATCAGTCATTTCGAAGTGATATGGCACACCGTCAGAGGGAAGAACGACGGAAAGGGCATCCAGTAATGAAGACTTACCCCAAGTATTTTCACCAATAAGCGTGGTTAGCTCGTCAAACGCGAGTGACATGCGCTTGATACCTCGAAAGCCAGAAATCTCGATTCTTTCTAGTTGCATAGGCTTACTCCTAACGGAAGGCTCTGCTAATTGTTTGAAAGCTAACAGATATCTTTAATCATAATCGAAAAATACGAATCCGGTATGCTCACCTGTCACAAAACCCGTTGTTTATTTATACGGATCAAAATGGGATTTTTGGTCTATCTCGAGAATTTTTTTGCAGTGCAGTTTCATAAAATTCACGATTCTGTCATGATTCTCGACCTAGTATGAAGGGACAAAGAGAGAAGAAAATATGACTAAAAAGAATAAGCCGACAAAAATAGTGTTGGCACACATCAACGACACCCACTCATACTTTGAACCAACCTCGTTACAGCTATCACTTAAAATGAACAACCACATCATTGAACCTTATGTCAGTACTGGTGGCTTTGCTCGAATTTCAACACGCTTCAAACAAATAGAACAAGATGCCCAGCGTCAGAAGGTTGGAACCCTGTTCCTGCATGCTGGTGACTGCTTCCAGGGCACTTTGTACTTTTCTTTATTCAAGGGAAAAGCCAACGCCGATTTGTTGAATGCCCTTAATATAGATGCCATGACGCTCGGCAATCACGAGCTAGACATGGGTAATGAGCCCGTTGCGATTTTCGCGAAAAGAATCAAATTCCCACTGTTGGCCGGTAACTGGAATCTATCGAATGAGGATATCAATAAAACTCATACCTTAGCGGACAACGAAATTATTAAGCCTTATCTGACTGAAACGCGAAGTGCTTCTTTTATAACGAAAGAGTTTGATGGCGAGAAGGTTGCAATATTCGGCTTAAGCATCGACAAGATGGCAGGCATTGCTAATCCAGATATCGATACACCATTTGAAAATGCTTTAGAAACAGCAAAAGCGACCATTGAGCAGATTCATAAAGCTGGTATCAACAAGATTGTGTTACTTAGCCATCTTGGTTACGAAGCTGATTTAGAGTTAGCAGCCAACGTAACAGGTATTGGCGTCATTGTTGGTGGTCATAGTCATCGCTTACAAGGTGATTTCTCTGATATTGGCTTAGTTAAAGATGATGATTACGGCGTGAAAGTCGGTGACACCTATGTTGTGCAAGCGGGTTTCCACGCCATGAGCCTAGGACACTGCGAAATCGAGTTCGATGCTGAAGGCAAAGTGACTCACTTCAACGGTAAGAACGAACTGCTGTTAGGCCGTCGACTGTTTATAGACGCGAAATTGAGTGAAGTAGGGCAAGACGATGCGCACGACATGGCATGTGAGTTTTTAAACAATCACCCTAATATTGCAGTGTGTAAGAAAGATCCTGAGCTGCAGAGCATTCTGACGGATAAATACCAGCCGCGAGTTCGAAAGCTTCAGCAACAAGTGATTGCTCATGCAGATACAAAATTGCGCCACATACGAATCCCGGACGAGAAAGGCCCGAGCCAACTAGCGCCCTTGGTTGCTCAATCATTTCACTACCTAATGAACAAAAAAGGGCATCAGGTTGAATTTGCCATTCACAACGCAGGTGGTGTTAGAAATTCACTGAATAGCGGCGATGTCTCTGTTGCCGATATTGCCGGAAAACTACTACCGTTTGCCGTACCTATTGGTGTGTATGAAGTAAAAGGTGAAACGATCGCAGGAATGCTTGAAGGTGCAATCAATAACGCGCTGGATAATGGCGTTGTAGGGACAGGTTCAGGCAGCTTTCCTTATACGCATAACCTGAGGTTTTGTTACCACAAAGAAGCGCCTTTGGGACACAGGATTCATCATCTAGAAATCCACTCTGATGAATTGGGATGGCAGACTGTTTCTCGCAACCGTCTTTACCGTGGCGCGTCGTCAGCCTATACCATGAAAGGAAAAGAGGGCTATAACGCCGTCTTGGATATGATAGGTGATGGCATGGTCACGACCGACTCAATGGCAGACTGTTTCATCGAGTTTCTACAAGACCACCCAGAGTCACTGCAACACAACGAGCCGTTGAATTGTTTGGAGTGTTTTAGATAGTCACAGGTAATACTTGTGATTGGTGTTATTAGTTTCGTCTATTTATAAATTTGGCATTGTTTATGCTTTATTCCTGCAGGTCGCCTTCTTGTGGAGATAAGCATGGATAAGAAAGATTGGTTAGATGCGGTAGCGGTGGTTGGTTGGGTATCGGTTTGGTCCGCGTTAGTGTACTTGGTACCCGCTGCAGGTTTATAACGTAGCGTGCCTTTAAGTTAACTGTAAGACAAAGCGCGTACAAGACTCGTTCGTTATTTGTATCATTGAGTAACGGATTTGTATCATGAGTAACGGTATTAGGGGTTAACCCTCTCAGTAGTATTCTCAGAATCAATACGAATGTCGTTTTGACAAGCCTATAGAAATAAATGAGGAGCGTTTTGCTCCTTTTTTATTTATTTCCGAAAATTTTTCTAGACGAAACAAAGATAGAGGAATATTATCCACGCGTTTGGGGAGTAGTTAGCGCAAGTTTACATATCGTCATCTCGTTAGGCCAAGAGTCTATCCGGTATGTAAAGGTGAAATCCCATATTTCACTTCAACGAGACCAACGCAATCACAATCAAGATCCATCGTGGAACTTGATAGTTTTGTTTGCGGAAGGTCTTTGTACAGTTCTTCCGCCCGGAGGAATAATGAACTCAACTCAATCTCTATTATCTACAAATAGTGAATCCTTTTTTTCATCGCCAATCATGACGACTTATGCGGGCTTTTTCCTGCTGACAGTCATTCTCGTCTCAATTGATATCTATCAGACTCGTGGTGGAAGTGTAACCATCAAGAAAGCGGCAATTTGGAGCGTTTTCTGGTTTGTGCTCGCGTTTTTATTTGCTGGTTCCATTTACCTTTTTTGGGACATCTATGCGCCGAATAGTGAATACACAGCCCAAAAAGCAACCGTGTCATTCATTACCGGTTACTTGCTAGAAAAATCATTGAGCGTGGACAACTTGTTTGTTTTCGCGATGATCTTTGCCCAGTACCAAGTTCCTGAACATCTAAGACCTCGTGCGCTTCTTTGGGGCGTCATTGGTGCATTGGTGCTTCGTGCAATTATGATCGCATTAGGTGCTCAGCTATTGGCTGAATACCATTGGGTGCTTTATGTATTTGCTGCATTCCTAATTGGTACGGGTATTAAACTAGCGCTAGACAAGGGCGAAGAGGAGAGTGTGAATACGCTACCTGAGAAGTTACTTCGTAAAGTGATGCCAGTGACAGAAGACTTCCATGGTCCAGCGTTGATGATCAAGCAAGGCACTAAATGGGTACTCACGCCAATGATGTTGGTGATTGGTGCCATTGCGGTTATGGATGTGATGTTTGCACTGGATTCTATTCCTGCAATTTTCGCCGTTACGCGAGAGCCATTCTTAGTACTGGCTGCAAACGTATTTGCATTGCTTGGCCTTCGTTCTTTGTATTTTGTACTGCAAGGTATGATGGACAAGTTCATCTACTTGAAACCGGCACTGGCATTCATCATGGTGTTCATCGGTGTGAAAATGCTATTGGTTGACAGTGAGTGGGCTATCCCAACGTATTGGTCGCTAGCTGTTCTGATTTCTACTATGACGATTGCGGTTATAGCGTCGATTTATGCGAAGAAGCCAGACATTGAACAAGTAAATTAAAACAAAAATAACTTATCGAAAACTCGATAAGGATTAGGTGGTCAATGAAGCTTGAAATTTATTTATGTAAATTTTTTGTGACATTGGCCACTGTTGTTTGAGGGTTATTTGTACTAAATGCATGATTTAGGCACTGTTGTGAATTTTTACTCATCAAGCGTGAATATGTATTTCGAGGTGTTGTTAATGGTTTGTTTTATTAGAAAAACTAATCTGAATTTCTAATTTTAGTCATTTTTTAACCTGCAAAAGATCACCTATTATTCTTGTCATCAGAACGAACCACATAAACAAATTTATAGAGAGGCAATCATGGCTCAAGCAATGCAAATGAATACTATCGCTGTTCCTAACTCTATGGATAAGAAGACCTACTCGGTTAACATCAAAGGATTGATTGCACACATTTTCGATATTCTTTTCGTAGACAACTCTCCACGTAGTTACTACGCAAGCGACCTATCTGGTCACATGCAACGCGATATCGGTATCAACCGTTAATCTCTGCGTTAACATGTAAAAATATAGAATTTAAAAAACGCCAGCTTCTAAAGCTGGCGTTTTTGTATCTGAAAGAAACTGTGCATCTAAAACAAGCTGTCTATCTGAAATAAACTAAGCATCTGAAATAAACCCAGCACCTGAAATAAACTCATCACCTGAAAGAAATACTTAGGCATAACGGTCTGTATTTGAGCGCCAGTAAATTCGCTTTATACAAGGATCATGGTATGTCACACGCCACACGCAATTCATCATTGATTAAACTCTGTTTACTTGCCTTGCCAATCGGCGCCCATTCTTCTGTGTCGTTTGCACAAACGTGGAGTAACGAAGGCCAGCCTGCTCAGGTTATTGAGCTGTTTACCTCTGAAGGTTGTTCTAGTTGTCCGCCTGCTGACACGTACCTTAGTACTTTTGCAGATCATCCAAAACTTTGGACCGAGGTCATACCGCTTGCTTATCACGTAGACTACTGGGACTACTTAGGCTGGGGAGACAAGTTCGCCAGCAAGGCATTCAGTCAGAAGCAGCGTTTATACAAAGCTTATGGGGTAACAAGTGGCGTTTATACACCGGGCTTTGTTGTCGATGGAAAAGAGTGGCGTGGTTACTTTAATTGGCTAGACAGAACGTTGCCTTCGCTCCAACAACAAACTCATCCCAAATTAACAGTGAACCATAAAGGCGATACGTTCAGCGTGAGTTACGAAGGCAAAGGGGATTATGTCGCTCATATTGCCTTGTTGGCGATGAACGAAGTCACCAGTGTTAAAGCGGGCGAGAACAGAGGTAAGAAACTTAAGCACGATTTTGTCGTGGTTTACAACGGCTATCAACGTGGTGAGTCTGATTGGCAATTTAATATCAATTTCTCTCCTTTAGTCGCCACGCCAGATGCTGTAGCCGTGTGGTTAACTGAGCTCAACTCGTACACGCCAGAGCAAACGGTAGCGGGGTGGCTTAACTAAATTTGCGATAACTTGATATCTGGATGTGTTTTAGAGGGGCTTAATCGCTGAAACACGGGAGAAAGGGGCGATTTAGTTACGTAATACTGCTGAAATACGTTAATATAGCGCGCTATTATTTTAGCTTTGAGTTCCTGCAATTAATGACTAACACCACAACACCAACCAACTTCTCTGATCTTGGCTTAATCTCTCCTTTGATGGCTCGTCTTACCGAGCTTGAATACCAACAGCCAACGCCTATCCAAGCGCAAGTTATTCCAAGTGTGTTAGCAGGACGCGACCTAATTGCAGGTGCAAATACGGGTTCAGGTAAAACTGCAGCATTTGCACTGCCGCTGTTACAACAAATCCATGAAGATGCGCCTTTAGACCGCAGAGCAGGCAAAGGTAACTTTGTGTCTGGTCTTATCTTGGTGCCTACACGTGAACTTGCTAAGCAAGTGGCTGACAGCGTTAAGTCTTACGCAGTACACTTCAATGGTGCGATCAAAACGGTTTGTGTATTTGGTGGTGTATCGGTAAACACTCAGATGCAAGCGCTACGTGGCGGCACTGATATCTTGGTGGCAACACCGGGTCGTTTGCTGGATCTGATCTCAAGCAACGCTATCAAGCTAGATAAAGTAAAAACGTTAGTGCTTGATGAAGCTGACCGAATGTTAAGCCTTGGTTTTACAGAAGAACTAGACGCGATCTTGAAACTTCTACCAAGCAAAAAACAAACCTTGTTGTTCTCTGCGACTTTCCCCGAGCAAGTTAAAACGCTGACTCACGAACTACTGAATGATCCAATTGAAGTTCAACTTCAAAGTGCTAATGCGAGCACATTGGTTCAGCGTGTATTCGAAGTAGAAAAAGGTCGTAAGACCGCATTGTTAGCGCACCTGATTCAACAGCACGAATGGCGCCAAGCTCTTATCTTCGTAAACGCGAAAAACAGCTGTGAGCACCTTGCAGACAAGCTTTACAAGCGCGGTATCATCGCAGAAGTATTCCACGGCGATAAAGGGCAGGGTTCACGTACTCGTATTCTTGAAGATTTTAAATCTGGCGAGATTGACGTTCTTATCGCGACAGACATCGCGGCACGTGGTCTGGATATCGAAAAGCTACCAGTAGTAATCAACTTTGACCTACCGCGTAGCCCATCAGACTACATGCATCGTATTGGCCGAAGTGGTCGTGCGGGTGAGGTTGGTCTAGCGCTATCTTTGATCGACCACGAAGATTACCATCACTTCACAATCATTGAGAAGAAGAACAAAATCCGTCTTGAGCGTGAGCAAATTGAAGGTTTTGAAGTGGATGAAGAAGCTACGGCTGAACTTGTTGCTGCACTAAAACCCGTTGCGCCACCGGCTGGCACAGGCAAGAAGAAAAAGAAGAAAGCACCTAAAAACCAAGATGTTTGGTTGAGAAACAACTGATATTGAGTCAGTAAAAAATAGAATTTCTAAAGGCGCTTAATTGCGCCTTTTTTGTATCCTAGATAAATGGATGCAGTCTGCGAATGAACGACTTTACTTGTTTTTAAGGGTGAAGACTCGTTAGTTAGTAGGATGGCATCCTCCATATGAGATTCAGCGATTCTACCCTTTGCTCATAACCTATTCGGGTTTTGAGCAACTAGGTAAACGTGTGAAGACCTCGATTAAACAAACAATACTGACCGCTTCACTGTTCATCTTTGCCCAACATTCTTCTATAGCCGCTGAATTTAAAGTTAAGGGACTAAACAAAACTCTCACCGAAAATGTAGATCTATATTTAGAAGCCTTAGCCGATGTTCCCGTCTCACAGTTGTCAAAAAAAAAGATAGCAAAACGTATCGAAAACGCACTCAACCCTTATGGATACTATCATCCTCAATTAGATATCGAACTTAATGACCCTGATAATATAACGCTGAATATCGATTCAGGCCCTGTCATGCGAATTGCGGGCTCGGACGTTAAAGTTTCAGGTAAAGCGAGTAAAGATGACGAGTTCATAAAAATACTCAATCAAAGCAAGTTAGGCTCAGGTTTAACTTTGTCTCACCAAGAATACGACCAAACTAAGCGTGCGATTTTCTCTTTAGCAAAGCGGAAAGGTTATTTTGACGGTAGGTTTATCGAGTCAAAGATTGAGGTTATTCCTAGCGAGAACATCGCGAATATACACTTGTATTTTGCAAGTGGTCCACGCTACAAGTTCGGTTCTATAAGTATTCCTGATGATGGGGTTGAGCCTACTCGTATCGAGAAAATACCTACCTTTAAAAAAGGTGATGACTTTGACACCATCAAGTTAGGTGAACTGCAATCTGATTTGTCTGACACTCTATGGTTTCGCAGCGTCGTTGTGCACAGTGAGTTCAACCACCTTGATAACAGTCTGGAAGTCCCAATTGAAATCATCGCGGAGCCAAGCTCACGTGATATTGTTCAAGTTGGTGGTGGTTATTCTACCGATCTCGGATTTCGAGCCTCTCTGAACTGGTTAAAACCTTGGTACAACCGAAGGGGACACAGTTTTGAAACTCAAACGTATTTGTCTGAACAAGAGCAGTCGCTTCAATTAGGGTATAAAATCCCGACGGAAAAGGTAACGACCGATTACTTTGGTATTCAGTTTGAATCGAAACGTATTGATCATCGGGACACAAAAAGCTTTTCAAACGATCTTAAGTTTGAACGTTACTGGCAACTAGACAGCGATTGGCAAAGTACTATTTACGTCAAATACTTGCACGAGCAGTACCGTCAGGCCTCTGAAGAAGAGCAATCTCAATTGTTCTTACCTGGAATTAGCTTTTCTCAGGTTGATCGTAAGAATGATCAATTGGAGCTTAATCATCGACACATCTATTCTATTGAGTATTCTGACCCTAGTCTGTTCTCTGATTCAAGGCTATTGCGGTTGGAAGGAAACAGTGTAGTTTCGTGGGATATTAGTGACAGGCAGAAGCTCCATTTCCGTTCAAACGTCGGCATTAATATCGCAAAATCATTATCGGATGTGCCTTCCTCGCTTCGTTATTTTGCTGGTGGAGATGGCAACTTGCGGGGTTATGGTTATGAATCGATTTCTCCTAGAGACGAGAATGGCGAATTAACGGGGGCACGTTATATGTTAACGGCTGGACTCGAGTATCAGCATCAAGTCTATCGTTCAATTTGGTTGGGTGCCTTTCTTGATGCGGGAGATGCATTCGATCAACAAGCAGATTGGAAGCGTGGCACGGGAGTGAGCTTGATTTGGAACTCACAGCTTATGCCAGTCAAACTCGATTTTGCCTATGGTCTGGATGCGCCCGAAGGTGATGAATTCCGTATCCATTTTTCTCTAGGCACTCAGTTTTAATATTTATGGGTCTCAGGGAGGGTTTGATCCATCTAATGGGATTCTAGGAAATCAAGCAAGCGTAATAACCTTTGTGCTTAAATAAACATAAAGGTAAATACGATGAAAAAAGTACGATTTGGCGTCTTTGGTAATATGGGACCTGAAGCTGATGCGTTATTCCAAGATATCGTTGCTAAGAAAGAGATCGAGCATGGTGCGCTAAAAGACCAAGATCATATGGCCATGATTGTGGTTAAAAATTCAGATATTCCGGACCGCTCTGAAGCAATTAACGAAGGTGGCACCGACCCTGTTCCAGAGCTGATTGAGTCAGCGTGCATTTTAGAACATGCCAATGTTCAATTTGGCGTAATGACCTGCAATACCGCTCATTACTTCAGACCTGAAGTTCAAAAACATACCAATGTTTATATCGTCGATATGCTTCAAACCACCGTTGATCAGATCAAAGAAGATAATCCGGAAGCAATTGTTGGTATTCTGTGTACCAATGGTACTTACAACTCGGGAATCTATGATCGTTACCTAACGGACGCCAATCTGGTGTTTGTTAAGCCAGATGCCTTTGAGCAAGAGCATAACGTACATAGTGCTATCTATGGTGAAGTGACGGGGGAGATCACAGAGTGTGGTCAAGCGATTCGTAAAACAAACGGTATTAAAGCCGGTCAGTTTGACCATAATGCAGCTCTACTTTCGATTGCTGTACAAAGTATCGTTGATAAAGGGGTAAATACCGTGATTTTAGGGTGTACTGAACTTCCTCTTGTTAGAAAACAGCTTGCAAGTGCATTTCCAACTATCAAACTTATTGACCCAATGGAAGCGGTGGCTGAGCGTGTTGTAGATATCTATCGACTAGCAGAACAGTATGTCGAACGTGACCATCTTGATTACGACATTAATGATGTTGAATCTATTTACACAACGTTAGATATGGTTAACTACGTAGCCAAGAGAGCGATGACTCGTCGTTTATAAACTGAGATCTGCTTGCCTGAAACATAAATAAACCGCGAATCACGCGGTTTTTTATGTTTTGAAGATTGATGAGTTACAAAGAATTACAGACAAATAAGGACTTTATGATTCTGACACACTCACGGGCATTAGTATTAAAGCTCAAACTCGCCGTTTATTTTGCGGAACAACCAATCCGGCAACGTATTCCATGAACTGTAATCAGGGTTCTTAGTCTGTTTTTGTTCCCCTGAAACCCAAGTAGTCTCACCTGATTGGGCACGTGACACCTCCCAGAATAACTCCTCTTTCTGACGTGTTAAGTAACGTATCACTTGCTGAGCAAACGCTTCGCTGTCGATCAGTACCCCCAGCTCGACATTCAGAAAGTCTGATCTTGGGTCAAAGTTAGAAGAGCCAATGTAGGTAAAACGGTCATCTAAAATTACTGTCTTGTTGTGGTAGTAGGTATCAACATGAAAGTAGTGATCATCATTGATAGCTTGGCTTTTGTACTCATAGATACTTACGCCTTTGTCGAGTAAAGTCTCACGGTGTTTTTCGTAATACGCTGGTACAAAGCCTGAATCATTGGAAGCCGATGAGTTGGTCAGTAAAGTGACTTCGGCTTGGTTCTCTCTGAGCGCATCGACAAACACAAACTGATTATCGCTTGGCACCATATAAGGCGTAGAAATTATAGCCTTAGTTGGCGTCGCTACTTTTTGCTTAATTAAGTGCTCTGTTCGTTGACGAAAGTAAGGCTTGTTGTCATTGAGCTTCTCCAGTGAATCAAATACTGGCGTGACAGAGGCCGAAATGAACTTCGGTTGGTTTAAGCTCTTTACCTGCCTTTCGACTTCAGACGTGATCAACGCCTTATTCTTCTCGCCTTTATTTAACGCTTTGGTGAACGTTTGGTATTGGTCGATCTCCTGGATTTGAATGCGCTCTTGAATTGGCACTACGTATTCGCTCTCCCAAAGTGCTTGGTAGTTGCGGCCGAAAGACGCTATTACCGTACCTCGAAACAGAACGTCCATATCAAAGAAATTGGCATTTTCGCTATACCCAAAGTAATCATTACCAATATTTCTTCCGCCCAAAATCATCGATTGGTGGTCAACATTAAAGTACTTCTCGTGAAGTCGATTATCCAGTTGTTTTTGGTGAGTCGAGAAGTTGAACGCACGACCAATCCAGCCAGCTTTACGTGACTCAAAAGGGTTGAACAGTCGAATCTCAATATTGGGGTGTGAGTCTAGCTCGGCCAACCATTTGTCATTGAATACCAACAAGTCATCCAGTGTGAGGCGCACGGCCACATCGCGGTCAGCGGCGTGTTTCAGCTCGTTTAACAGCATCAGGCCCAGAGTGTCGTTTTCCCAAGAGAAGTAGGTCATATCTACGGAATGTTGGGCTTGGCGAACCAGATCAATGCGGCGCGCAAAGGCTTCAGGCGCACTCGGGATCAAATAGACTTCGGCTTGATGTTCTGTGCTTTGCCAGTTAGCTTCGAAGTCGGGTTCAACATCGGGGTAAGGTTGGGCACATCCTGTGACCAAAGCAATCAACATTATTGTGCATGCTGTTTTTAGCTTGCTAAGTGTCATAACTAACCTGCGTTTAAACATAAAATTTAGATATAAAAACGGCCAGCGAACTGGCCGTGAAAGTAGGAAGGGTGTTGAATATGTTTAGTTTAGGTACCAGTCCCAAGGCATAAGACCTTGCTCTGCTAGACCGGTTAAGCGACCTTCACGAAGCTTTGGATCAACACCTGGGTTTGTGACATAGTCCCAGTCGAAGGTAGTACTGTTTTCGCTGAATCCTGCACCATCAATTACAAGCACATTGTCTGCAGCATCGCTGTACTGGTAGCTCTGGAACAATTCATCCCTAAACCAAAGACGCGACATTTCGTTCATCAATGCCTTCTCATTGCTTGTCGGGTGAATATCACTACCGTCAAAGCGTATAGCTTTGTTGAACATAAATGGCAGTTCTGAACCGTTACATGCACCGCTGATGCAACCAATCGTTTTGAATAGATCAATGATTGACAGTTGGTCGTATTCGCCCGTTTCTTCATTTAGACCTGTTTTAAAGTTCCACATGTTAAAGCTTGGTTTGTGCTCAAAGTGGTATAGCGTTGCTTCTACTTTGCTATTTGCTGCCATATAACGAGCAGGGCCATTGAACAAGGTGTCATTTAGCAGGGTTTTAAATTGCGTCATGTTGTCAAGAGCACCACCTATGTCAGCTTCTGAGTTAGGGTAGAAGTCTGTTAGATCTAGAGAAGCTTTTACTTCATCATGACTAGCAAGTTCTATGTCTCCAATAATTGATAAGCAACTTAAGTAACTATCCTCACCATTAGCTGCATTTGCTAGGCACATACCAAATGCAATCGAATTTAACAAATTTACGTCAATGTTGATGTCTGTATCTAAACCAAAAAATAGCTCTGTTACAGACTTGTATGCCGTAAGGGAAAACGTCATGTTTTGGGTTAACTCTTCAGTACTCATCCCCCCCATTTTAGTTTCAAGCATGGCTACGTTATCTTCATCACTTAACCAATCCAATATACTTAATGCAAGTTCTTCTGAGTTTGTACCTTCGTTGAGCTCGGGCTTTATATACTCAATTATGGTAGGAACTAAAAAAGTCACATTGAATAACATGCCGAAGCTGTTAGATTCACTAGCGTTATTTCCAAGTACTGTAGATACGGCGAAATCTGTTTTTATAGGTGTTTCAATAGAACTTACGCAAATTTCATCAGCGTCTGAGTCTGTCTCTAGCTCTTTACAAAGGATATAGGGAGCAAATGGCATAAGGGTAGACATTGGTGTCTTATCAGAGTTGGGACCCACTTTTATATTTCCTTGTTCGTCTATATCATCAAACTTGAGTTTGTAATTCAGTGAGAGTGACAGAGAACTAAGTAACCAGTTTTTCAGCTGTTCTAATCCATTTAAAGCTGTTTCTTGCGACGCCATGATCTCATCGAGCGAAGTGTCTGCTGTAAACTCCTTACTGCGATCTTTTGCTACTTCATAACTAGGGTATTCAAAACCATACGGGTTGCTTTGCATGATGGCACGTTGGAAATATTGACCTGCGATATTGTCATCTTGTTGCAAGAAACCAATAGACATAGCACCTGAGCCTTGACCGATAACGGTTACGTTTTGATCATTACCACCGAAGTCAGCGATATTGTTATGTACCCACTCTAAGGCGCGCTTCTGGTCACCTAGGCCATAGTTGCCATCTTCGTTCACGCCTTTAATCCATTGAGTACCTAACTGACCAAGACGGTAGTTCAAGCTTACATAGATGAAAGGCTTACCATCGTCGCTTCCTTGAGCAACGACGGTATCACCGTGCACAAGTGCTTCAGAACCTGAGCCATATTCAAAGTCACCACCGTGGATGAATACATAAACCGGTAGATCTGCATCAGTATCTACGCCTACTGGTCGCCAAATGTTAAGGTTCAAACAGTCTTCAGATTGTGTCTGTGAAACGTTCTTCAATTGAGGACATGCATTACCAAACGCAGTCGCATCAATGTCGCTCCCAAGATCAACAATGTTACTTTGCTCAAAGCGCTCTGCTTCGGCAAATTTAATGCCTTTAAAAGCCTCAACAGAAGCCAGCTTATCGTCTTCGGTATTCGACGTAATAACCAGCTCTTCTTTGGTCGCTTTGATACTTGCGTCGCCGATTTGAGTAGTAAAGGTTTCAGCAGGGGCAGGCACGAGAGGTTCAGGTTTGTCTGGCATTGGAACCGTTGGTTGGCTATCGTCGCCACAGCCTATAAGGGCAGTAGCAATAGACAATGCGATAAGTGAGCGGTATGCAATAGTCATAAAAAATGTGTCCACAATAGAATTCGGTAAAATAACGAACCGCGCATCGATACCGTCAAACCTGTAGATCCATAAGGTGATGGCTCCGTCTTTGGAGCATTTGACGTTGTGTTTCTTCGTGTGTTATCTACTGGATAACCAACGTTGGCGCGTTTTCATTTGTATGATGTCGACCTAATACAACGTAGGTTCACATCAGAAATTTGGTTAGATTTAGTCTAGAAGCGGTAGCCGAGATTTAATGTCAGTGCATCGCGCGTTTCGCCTTTGTTGTACAAAACGGTTAAGTTGTAATTTTTACCGATTTGCTTGTTGAAACCCGTTAGGAGAGCCCATTCGTTTAGCTCGACACCAACGTCATAATCAAATTCAATATCACCGGTTTTTACAGTACCTTGCATGCGTGAATCTAAACCTTGGTATTCCGCACCTACGAAAAATTGAGCGCGATAATCGACTAATTGATAACCCAGCATTGGTTGAACTGTAACAATGCCTTCTCCCCAATCGTCTAATCCTTTTAGGCGTGTTTGCGAGTAAGTGCCGGTAACTGAGGCAAAAAATTCTTTGTAACCAACAGATAACGTTGTACCGAGACCTCGGAGATCATATTCAAGGTGAAGTGGAACGTTTAAGCGACCGCTGTTACACAGTGCAGATACACCTTCACAAAGTTTGTCGCCCAATCCTGGTAGTTTGTCGTTAAGTTTATCTTTGAGAAATTGCCCAGCTTCCCCTGTATAAGACGCGTCGACATTTGCATCGACATTAACCTTTCCTATGTATCCGAAAACATTCCAAAACGGTAGGATATTTACGTCACCTCGGATAGATAAACTCTCTGCATTGACGATGCCCACACTGTCGTCGGGATCGAACAAATCGTTTAAACGAACACCCCCGATAGTGAAATCGTTGAAGGGAACATTCATGTCTTGGTTTCGGTAAGCAACAGAAACACCGAATGGAAGCGGCATATCGATGCCTTTGCGGCGCACCATGTCACCCATTAATGGAAAGATGCGGTCCAGCTTTACGCTCGCTTCTTGCATTCTTGGGTCTGAGACTTCCTGAAGTCTTGCTTCATTTAGAACTTGTACGCCGTTGTCATCTGCGTATAGCGCCACTGGTTCGACCAAACTAGTCATCTTCATCGGTTTATTCTTCGTTGTGCCGACGACTTCTGTTGTTTTGCGTGCAATAACGAGCTTGCCAGACTCCAATGTGTTGAACTCAATCTCTTGGTTGTAGCTTTCTACCTTGTAAATATGGTGTGTAAAAGGCTTGTCATTGGTGATCAGCATTCGCTTTGGTTCACCGTCGACTAATTCGATATCGACATTCAAGAATCGGAAATACGCGATATCTTGAGGTAAGCCATACTTCGAATAATCAAAGCTAATGATGACTTTGTTGTCGTCGATTTCTTGCACGCGCACTGAAGAAGAATCAAAGCTTTCGGCATAGTCACGTAAGCGATATTCAGTACGAGTGAAAGCTTCTATTTCATCCAGTAGATCATCGTTATCGTCCAGTTCTTCTGGGTTATATTTTATACGTAGGTCTATGTTGCCCTTGCTGTCGGTGTTTTTTACTAGGTAGACGCTTGAGTCACGAATTTCATCACCGACTTGAAGAGTACGACGCGCATGTTCGACCAAGTGCTCACCTTGAACCAATGAGCTGATTGCTAGTTTTGGTAAGTCGTGGCTGATGCCATATTTGTCAAACAGGGCACGTCCTTTTTCCATGGCTTCACTGTAAGTTTTAGTTTCTTCTGCGGCTGAAGCTAAAGAGGGTGTTGTAAGTAGCAGGGCGCTCGCTAATAAAGAAAGAGTATGGGTCTTACAGGCGCTAGTGCGTATTTCAAAAAAACTCATGACGGTTTCCACTCTGAGTAGCCTCAAACCTTCGAGACTCGAACAGTCGATGTTGTACTGAACCTCGTGTTCAGTTTGTTATGTATGTATCCATAAGGATTTCCAGTGTGAATGTCGCGTTTAAAAATGCATTGCGCCAATCAATAATAGGATTCTAAGGTGAGGGCGGAAATGTCGTTAATCGCGTTTGATGGACGCCATCCTCACTTAATTATTTTTCAGTGGTATTCTTTGGCAACTAATTGATTTTAAAACTTAATGTGTTCATAAGACAGGCAGGTAAATAGAAAGGAAAACGGCCTGCGAAGCAATATGCTTGGCAGGCCGTTACATGTTTATGAGGTAGTGCAGGCGTAATTTTAAACCGTCACTTTTACTCTGAATAGATCAGTAAATAGTTTCGCTATCATCAAAATGATTAAGATATTGACCAACATTAATAGTGGTGTTTCTATTTGATAGACAGGTGTCAGGTTGAGTGCACCAGATGTAAGCACCACCAATAAGTTAATACCCAATATTCGATGTACCATTAGTTTAGGTGTCGCGAAGACTTTCCATATCACCATGATATTAACGAAGTAGAATAGGGCAAGTTGCCAAAGCTCGGTCATTAAAGGCATCACGAAGATGTATTGAAGTAATATCACTGAACCTGTACCAAGCACGCCGAAAAATGCATCTTTGATGATACTCGGTGGCATTGTAGGTACCATTGAAGAAAAAACGCCCGCAAGCATTGGAAAAATAAAGCCACCCGGCATTGGAAGATATATCCATATCAATAGCGAAGTTACGAACATCGACACACCTTGTAGGACCTTGCGTCCGTCTTCATTCAAATGTTGAACAAACGTACGATGAGCGCGATGCCAAGACACGTCTTTATTATCGCCCATTACATTGGGTTCACCTTCAATAAGTGATTGATCTGGTGTTAGTGTATTAAAGCTCTTCAAGTTGTTGGTAATAACGACCCATTGAATACCCAAGTCAGATTCACTGTGACTTTGCTCAAGTAATGTATCTTGGATATGCGCCATCTCGTTGATACGTAAGCGCCATGTTTGGCTGTTCTCTTTAAGATGGTAACTACCAGTAAGTGGCAAATCTAAAAGTTGATACAACTTATCAATATTGGCGGTGTTACTTTCAAGCGCGTTGATGTCGATGTTGTCTAGGTTTTCCATTATTTCTAATAGTGAATTTCTACTGGTTTCAAATCGTTGTATAAAATTTAGCTCTGTGTTGACTGGCCAAATTAAACGATAGACGATAGAAAAAGTTACGATACCAAGTATGGTTTCTTGTATACGTAGCACGGCAAAATGGAAGGTCACTTGGCTATCAAACCCGCCCATACAAGAAATAATCGAACAGACTGCGAAACCAATTGAAAACACATAGCCATATTTCTCGTCACTAGACATGAAAATGCATGTGCCTAAGAACAATGTAAAAAATGTCAGAAACAAAAATCGGTCTTGTGAAAACATCGCAATGAGGAAAAAGGCATAACCGGTCCCTAACAAGGTTCCCATTAACCGGTTATGCCCTTTGTTTATAGAGTGAGCAAAGCTCTCATTCAACGCCATCACTGCAACTGCAATTGCTGCCCAATAAGGTTTTTCCCATTGGAACCATAGTGCTAAGCATATAGCGATAACAATAGAGAACGCCGCTTTTATCGCTTCTTTAGTCGACGCATTGAACATAGAAAACACCCAATTATTTAATAATTTTGATAGAAGCTGTCATACCAACACGAAGCTGCAATTCATCAGGAATATGGTCTAACTTCACTTTAATTGGAATACGTTGCGCAAGGCGAATCCATTGGAAATTTGGGTTTACGTTGGGCAGCAAGTCGTTGCCGGTACTCCCATCTTGTTTAGCGATACCAAAACCGATGCTCTTAATGTGACCTTCTAACTGGATTTTGTTGTGCATCATTAACGTTACGTATGCTTTGTCTTGCGCGTCAACGCCAACAAGATCCGTTTCTTTGAAATAACCTTCAATCCAAAAGCTATCCTCATCAATTAACGCGACAACTGGCGAGTTTGCGACTGCTTGAGAACCCTCACGAAGGCTTAGATTAGTGATATAACCATTAGTTGGTGCATACACCTTTGTATACTCAAGGTTAAGTTGTGCTTCTTCGACGTTTGCTTTAGCGAGCTGAACGTTCGCGGAGGAAGTCTCAACCGCATTACTGAGGTTGTTTAGCGTTAAAACTGGAATAGCACCTGGCGTTCTTTTTTCTAAGTTAAGTGCGCGTTGCTCTTCATTCTTTGCTTTTGCAAGTAATGCTAAGGCTTGTTTTTGAGAAGCTAAGGCCTTGTGATAGGCCGCTTGGTAAAGGCTTGGGTCGATTTCGAACAGAATATCGCCTTTGGCCACTTGAGAGTTATCATCAATATGGACTTTGGTTACTTGGCCTGTAACTCGTGGTGTTATAGAGACAATATAAGCACTCACCTGGCCGTCTCTAGTCCAAGGGTTGCTTGAATAAGATTGGTAATAGCTATAGATGACAGTACCAGCGGCTGCGAATAATAGGAGTGTAATGAGATAACGTTTTATCACAGGAATTGCCTCAAAAAATGGTAATAAATTGGCCGACGATGCCAGTAAAAATGACGATTAGGCTCAATTCAGCTAACGCAGGAAACGCGACATATTTATGAAGTCCTAATCTGGTTGTGATTGAGCCGGTTAATATCGTCAACACATAAGCCAATGCGACAACCAGTAACAGCGGTGGAAAGTAAACCTCTCCCCATACGAGCTCATGCGGCATGGTGTTCATGGTTTTGTTCTCTATTTGTTTGATGAATGGAACGATACGGTAGTTAGGCTGAAAGTGATAATCGTGTTTAGAGGACCTGATCCATCAATAGGCGTAATCGACTTTCTATTTGCCGTATAAGCCTATCAATACGAAGTGAAGTGGATGCGTAAAGCGAGGTTGTCAGAGGTATAAATAGAGGTAAGAAACAAATAACGGTTACCTTTAAAAATATCTACAAAATTCAAAATAATTATTTTTATTGTAACTCACTGTAATATATTGAAATCTTCATTTCTAAAATGATGATATCGCTTAATTATTGAACATGCGATGATTGAGTCCATCAAAAAGGATTACATTGAATACTCTTTTCTAACTAATATTCGTCTCGAAGCAACGAGATGCTTTAATAATCCAACAAATATCATTACTAATTTATTCGTTCGGTTATTTATTCCTTAATTTAACATAAGAGTAAATTTGTCATGGACATCATTTCTAATCTATTTGATATGGCCCCATTTGTCGCACTATTTATTACACTCTCTCTCGGTTATATGGTCGGTAAGATTACCATTGGTCGATTTGTTTTAGGCGGTGTTGCCGGGACATTATTAATGGGTGTAATTATCGGACAATTCGGTGTTGATATTGATCCAGGCGTGAAAAGTATTTTCTTTGCGCTATTTATATATGCAGTCGGTTATCAAGGTGGTGCTCAGTTCTTTAAAGCACTTAACTTTAGAACCATCAATATATTACTTTCAGCTGTCGTAATGACAGTGTCGGGCTTACTCTGTGTATTAGCTGCCGCATGGTTATTTGACCTCGATAGAGGTACGGCTGCAGGCCTAGCCGCTGGTGGTCTCACACAGTCTGCAATTATTGGTACCGCTGGTGATGCTATCGCTCGCCTTGGTGGGGTATCAGAAGAAGCAAAACACCTAATGCAAACCAATGTTGCTGTCGGCTATGCAGTAACTTACATCTTTGGTTCTTTAGGTCCAATCCTAATGGTTACCTGGGTATTCCCAACACTGATGAAGTGGGACATTCGAGCTGAAGCGATAGCCCTAGAAGAAAAAAACTCTAGCGGTAAACGCGAACTGGCACCTGGTGAATTTAATGCGGTTACGGCATTAGTTACCCGTGCGTTTAAAGTCAGTTCTGGAGACAAGTTAGTCGGAAACACCTTAGCACAGTTAAATGACACATCGCTTTCTGCTTGTATCGAATTGATTGAGCGTGATGGACATGAGCTAAATGCAGACAAGTTCACAGTACTCAAAGAAGGTGACATCATCGTTGTTACCGGTCGTAGAAATGCGGTTCAAGAGTTACAGGGTAGCGCTCATGGCAAAGAAGTATCTCTCCCTGAAAGCTATGAAATTATAGAAGAAAATCGACAGCTGATCGCAGATAACCGTAAGCTTGTCGGACAATCTCTTCGAGAGATCAAACAACACTCAAACGAAGGTTTATATCGTGGTGTTTACATTACTGATTATATCCGTGAAGGCGTACCGCTTGCATTGACACCGGAATTGGTTGTTAAGAAAAACGACATTATTCAAGTCACTGGTACTGCAAATGATATTAATCGCGTAGAGAAAAATATTGGACAGCGCATGGGCTCAGCAAGCATGACTGACTTTGTGATTCTTGGTTTGGGTATGGTTGTTGGTCTGCTTATTGGTTTGATTAGCTTTAAAATCGCTGGTATCCCAGTAACGATCGGCTCTGGTGCAGGTTGTTTGATCTCTGGTTTATTCGTTGGCTGGATTCGAAGCCGAAACCCTCACATTGCACAGTTTCCAGTTGGAGCCGTTAACTTTATTCGTGACTTTGGCCTGGCAGCTTTTGTTGGAATTGTTGGTCTGCAAGCAGGGCCACAAGCCGTTGACACCATCAAAGAACACGGTATGTCATTATTGTTCTTAGGTGCTGCTGTAACCATTATTCCGCAACTTATATCATTCTTCTTTTCATACTTTGTGTTAAATATTAAGAATCCGGTAGAAGCATTAGGTTGTGTGACTGGCGGACGCAGCGCAAACCCTGGCTTTGCGGCATTAATGGAAAAAACAGGCAATGCAACACCTGTATTTACTTTCACAGTAACTTACGCAGTAGCTAATGTCCTACTTACATTGTGGGGCCCCATCATCGTCGGTGTAATTACTTTAAACGCAGGCATGTAAATAATAAACAGTATAACTTATCGGCTAAATATTTGGTCGATAGGGTAAGTATTCCCAAAATTTAGTAAATATATAATTAGGTAAATATTATGACTACACAAAATACAGTAATCGACTTCTCAAAATTCGAAGATTTAAGCCCATTTGAATTAAAAGATAAACTAATCGAAGTAGCACAAACAGTGCCTGACCGCGCGCTATTAGATGCTGGTCGTGGTAACCCTAATTTTTTAGCGACACTACCACGTAAAGCGTTTATTCGCCTTGGTGAATTCGCTGTTAATGAAGCAGAACGTAACTATGCATACCTTGGTGGTGATTTTGGTGGTATTCCTGACGGCGTAGGAATTGTTGAGCGTTTCGATACATTTGCAAAAGAATACCAAAACGACAAAGGTGTTCAGTTCATCGAGCGCGCACTAAGCTACGCAAAAGATCGTCTAGGCATCCAAAAACAAGCGTTCCTAAACGAACTCGTTCTCGCTTACCTTGCGTGTAACTACCCAGTACCACCGCGTATGTTGGTAAACATTGAGAAAGTAGTTAAACAATACATCGCGGAAGAAATGTACGGCCCAACACCAATGACAACAGATTTTGATTTGTTTGCAACGGAAGGTGGAACCGCTTCAATGACTTATACATTCCAAACGATGTTTAACAACGGCTTACTTAAAAAAGGCGACAAGGTTGCGTTGATCACACCAATCTTTACTCCTTATTTAGAAATACCTGAACTTTCTGAATATGAGCTAGAGATCGTTGAACTACGCCTTGATGAGACAACTTGGCAACTACCAATGTCTGAAATTGAAAAACTAGCAGATACAGACATTAAACTGCTTTGTGTCGTTAACCCGGCGAACCCGGCTTCAGTAAAATTCTCGGATGAAACGTTAGATAACTTAACAAAATTTGTTAATGAGCAACGCAACGATCTATTTATCATTACCGACGATGTATACGGCACGTTTGCTGACGATTTCGTTTCTCTATTTGCAAAACTACCATACAACACACTTTGTGTTTATTCATTCTCTAAGTACTTCGGTGCAACTGGCTGGCGCTTAGGTACTATCGGGATTCAGCACAAAAATGTATTCGACGACACACTGCGTTCATTCAGTGAAGAGAAACAATGTGAGCTTGATGACCGTTACAAAACGTTGTCTCCTGAACCTCGCGACATCAAATTCATCGATCGTATCGTGGCTGATAGCCGAAGCGTTGCATTGAACCACACTGCTGGCTTGTCATTACCACAACAAGTGCAAATGGCAATGTTTGCCCTAACATGCCTTATGGATTCTGAAGGCAGCTATAAAGCGGCGTGTAAACGCATCATCCGTGAACGTTACATTACGCTTTACAAAAACATGGGTCTTGAAATTGAAGAGAACAAAGATCGCGTTGATTACTACACACTGCTTGAGCTGGATACTTTAGGAGGCAAGTTGTACGGCGACGCGTTTGTCGATTGGTTCAAATCAAATGGCAAAGGTAAAGATTTCCTATTCCGTCTTGCGCATGAAACGGGCGTTATTTTGCTGCCAGGCAAGGGTTTCGACACGGTACATGCATCAGTTCGTGTATCACTCGCTAACCTAACTCACCATGAATACGAGCTAATTGGACGCGCGACTCGTAAAGTACTTGATGAACACTTTGTTGAGTTTCAAGGCTAATAATTGCTAATGAGTTAGTGGTTCTATTCACTTTCCGGTCCTATTAACTCAACGGTTCACACTATAAAGAATAAGCCTCGACACCATCGGGGCTATTCCGACCAAATAAGCACAGTGAAATCCAATTAATCTGTTGTGTTTATTTAGTCGTCAATCGATCTCACTAAAGAAGAGTGACCTATGAAAAGTATTATCTCGATCCAATCTCATGTTGTTTATGGTCACGCTGGTAATAGTTCAGCAGTGTTTCCGATGCAGAGAATGGGGCTAGATGTATGGCCGATTCACACTGTACAGTTTTCCAACCACACACAGTATACACAGGGTTGGACTGGGCAAAAGTTTACATCAGATGACATTCGAAACTTGATGAAAGGGCTTGATAACATTGACTCTTTGCGAGCATGCGGCGCTGTATTATCGGGTTATCAAGGGAGTGCAGACCAGTGTCGGGCTGTTGCTGAATCAGTAACTTTAGTCAAAGACCGCAATAAAAATGCTTTGTATGTATGCGACCCAGTAATGGGTGACCCGGACAAAGGTTGCATTGTTGATGACGGTGTTAAGGCAGCGATTGTCGAGCATCTTTTACCCATCTCTGATGTCATTGTTCCGAATCAATTTGAACTTACGGAACTTACGGGTATCAATATCAACTCTTTGTACGATGCAGTGACCGCATGCAAAAAAGCGTTAGAACTGGGCCCGAAAATCGTTCTAGTAAAACATCTCCATTCATTACCTGACGAAGCTTTCAGCATGATCTTGGCGACACCCAAAGCCTGTTATCTAGCTCAGCGACCAAATATCGATTTTCCTAGACAACCTGTAGGTGTTGGTGACCTAATTTCAGGGCTGTTCACCGCATGTTTAGTTAAACGCATGTCGCCTGTTGCCGCTTTTCGTCACGCACACAATGCGGTTTATGGGGTGTTAGAAGTAACTAAAAGTTATGGTACTTGGGAGCTACAAACCATCAATGCTCAATATGAATTCGTAGAACCAACGAGTGATTTCAGTGTTGTTAAAATTGCATAGCACCTTATCGGGTGTTTTTTCGAAGGGTTACATCCTACATACGTGATTATTTAAACTCGTCGATTCGTTTTATATTTATTCAACAGAAGAAACGGACTTCATTTATTTCTTACCCTTGAAACAAAACTCTGGAAAGCACCGGAGAAGATGAAATGAGTCCAAATATGAATCGCCGAGTTTACTCTGTTTTTACTGTCCTGCTGTCCGCCTTCTTAGTGGCGTGTAGTTCTCCTCACACCTTAGATGCAAGAGTTTCTAAGGATAATTATCGAGACGTAACGGTTGCAGCGACACCTTCTCATGAGCCATTACGTACGTGGGCGAATGAACCCCCTGATTTTCTCTATTCTGAATATAACAAAACAACCCCGATTAAGGTGAGTGGCGAACATTTAAATATACTCGCGCTTTCTGGTGGAGGGGCTAATGGGGCATTTGGGGCTGGAGTTTTGATGGGACTAAAGGAGTCAGGACAACTCAAAGACTATTCAATTATCACAGGCATTAGCGCGGGGGCGTTGATTGCGCCGTTTGCTTTCATCGGCGGAGATGCGCTACGTGATATGAAAAACGTCATGCTCGACATAAACGACGATGCAATATTAGGGAAAAAGAATTTTCTAAACACGGTTTTCAAAGACGCCTTTACTGACGGTGAACATTTATACCAATTCATTGCCAATGCTTATCCGGAATCAATGATCGACCAAATCGCTTAACAACATCGAAATGGTAAACGCCTATTCATTGGCAGTACGCATTTTGATTCCGGAGAATTGGTTATTTGGAATTTAGGCGCCATTGCTAACAGTGAACGACCAGATAAGGCGGAACTCGTATACAAAGTGTTAGCCGCAAGTGCTTCAATCCCAGGGGTTTTTCCACCGCAGTTCATCAATGTAGAACTAGACGGAAAGACATATGAAGAGTTGCATGTTGATGGTGGCCTTGCTGCCCAAGTGTTTTTTAACCCATCAAATTTTGATTATACAAAGATATCTGAAGCGTTAGACCTCGAAACACCTCCCCAATTAGACGTAATTAGAAATGGGGCTCTTAAAGCGCCTTATCATCGTTTACAAGATAAGGGGTTGGATTTGGTAGCAAAAAGTTTAACAAGCTTGACGTTGGCACAGACGCGAGGAGACCTTTATCGAATGAAATACTTCAGTGAACTGAATGACATCAAAATGCAATTTACCTATATCGAAAAAGACTTTGGATTTGCCAAACGCTCAAAAGACATGTTTGACGAGCACTACTTGAAAGCAATTTATCAATACGGCTTCTATAAAGCGACTCAAGGGCAGCTTTGGGTCACTGAATTACCACAATAAAAAGAGCAAAGAAATGAACAACACAACACTGGCGTTACTATTACTAAGCATGTCAACGAGCGTTATGGCGCAAGACCTAACGAAAGCTGAGCAACATCACGTAGATACCCAAATGCAACAAATGACACGAGTACATGAAGATTCGGCCATTATTATGATTGATGAGAATTCGAGTTATGTTTCTATTGAATACGTTGGCGAATGGACAGAGATAAACAATTACGTTTCTCATGATGAGGCAAACGCGCTGCAACTACAAAAAGTGGGCAAAAAATTTGTTTACTCACAAACTGGCGATAGCCTCGAATTCTTAGAACAAAAGTTAATGGAACATATTGAGAAAGATCGCCCGAGCTATTTCAGTGTTGATGTATACCGAGATTATCATGGAGACTCAGGTGAATTTAATTACTTAGCGCGTGTCATCGAATATAAATAAGCGTTCTATAAACCTACTCAATTCAGTCGGTTTTCTTTTCTATCCAGCATGTTAGTCATGGCGTTATTTACGTTGCTTAGTAGCAATTACGCGTTCTTGTGATAGTTTAAATACATGATTCGAGAAAAATTAGTACTTCATTATGAACTTTAGCATTGAACAACTTCTTGCTTTTGTGACTGTCTATGACCAACTGTCTTTCAGCAAGGCAGCAGTCAAGCTTAACAAGCACAGAACGACAATCGGGCAGGTTATAACTAACCTTGAAGACCAACTCGCGGTAAGCCTATTTGAAAGGGTTGGACGCTCTGTAAAGCCGACAGAAGATGGTCATCATCTTTACCACTACGCTAAGCAAACGATTGAACAGGCAAGAACATTCGACAAGGTGGCTTTGAGCTTGTCTTATGGCGGGTTGGAAAACATCACCTTTGCTTATTCTGGTGTGATACCTCATCAAATGCTTTTGGATATTCGAAAGAAACTGCGTCGTGATTTCCCGATGATGCGAGTGAACTTTTTAATTCGAAACAAAAAGGATATTAAGAAGGGCCTTCAAAGCGGAGAGTACCACTTTGGACTAGTCAATGTGCATGACAGCCGGGGTATACACAGCTTTGATGCGACTTTTCTAGGTCACATTGAATTTTCCCCATTCGTTCAAAAAAATGGTGAGTTCTCATCTTTGGCGCAAGAGGATGTACTTTTAGCGTTAAGAAATTCAAAGCAGTTTATCTTGAGATCGTTTATTGAAGAGGGAATGTCAGAAAAAGTAACCATCAGCTCCGATAACGAAGAAGTCGATCAATTGGCGTTAGTTATTAAAATGGTTGAAGCCGGTTTAGGGTGGGCACTGTTACCAAAAACGTTTGCTCATTCTGAATTTTCCCATTACGACATTGAACCTATACAGTCATCTGAAATGCACCAAGGATTCAAATTCGGTTTTGCGCTTTGGTGCCATCACTCTAAGCAAATGAGGGAAGTAAAATTATCGGTTTTATCTGTTATAAAAGAACATGTTGATCGAGTATTGAAGCGAGATTAGCAGAGCAAGAACGTAAGTAACTTATTAATAGAGGCTCATTTATATGAGCCTTTTGCGTTTCTGTCATCTAGAAAGCTCTTTAATTTTGTAGGGCGACATCCTCCATATGGGAGTAGGGCAAATATACAAAGCTGGTTATTATGCCCGTGCTGATGAGGAACTCTCTTAGCAGCAAAAAGTTCTTAATTTCAATGTTTATTGCACGGAAGCAAACTTTCAACCGAGGCTCAGTCCTCGGTTTTATTTTGAGGCAATTTATATGAATCGCTGTGGTGTGCTTGCGTTATTCTCAAGCTCCTTATTGACCCCTTTTACTTCTATGGCATCCTTTTACGACCCAATGGACGGTCAGTTTGATATGGGGCATCACATCGCGGAAAATGCGACTGGATTCTTACCCATACCTATCTTAATTACAGAACCTGCCGTTGGGTACGGTGGCGGTGTTGCTGGGTTGTTTCTACATGAGAGTGAAGAAGAAAAACGTGTCCGTAAAGAAGCTGCGTTAAAGGCTATTGATGGAGGGGCGCAACTCGTTCCGTCTGCGATGAGTGTCGTAGGTGCTTTGGGGACTGAGAATGATACTTGGTTTGTATTCGGTGGCCATAGACGATCTTGGGTGAATGATTCAATACGTTATATTGGTGGTGGTGGTTTTGGTGTTGCGAATCTTGATTTATATAAGCAGTTTTCTCTTGGCGGGAAAGAGTTAGACCTTAAATTTGGTACAAAAACGTCAGTCGCTGTACTGTCGCAAAAGGTGCAATTTAGAATTGGAAACACGCCCTGGATGATTGGCGTGAAACAGTTATTAGCCAAGTCTAAAGTTGAATCTGATAATCGTTTGATTGATAAGTTAATGGAACTCACTTTAGGCACAGAGTCGGTGACATCAGGCTTAGGTATTGAAGCTGAATTTGATACAAGAGATAACTTGTTCTATCCAAAGAGCGGGTACCGGTTTTCAGCGGACTACATGGTTTTTGATGATGCTATTGGTAGTGATTCAAACTACCGTAACTTCAATATTGAAGGCGAAGGTTACATCCCAGTCGCAGAAAAGTGGACGCTTGGGCTAGCGGGTAATTATCAAAGCTATGAGCAAGATGATGGGTTCGTTTCTCCAACAGCCAAGCCATATGTTGAATTAAGAGGTGTTTCCTCATTTCGCTATCAGGGAGATGAAATTGAGACACTTCAAGGGCAGCTAACTTACAGCATAAGCCATCGTTGGAACGTATCAGGCTTCTATGGATCAGGAAAAGCATCAGAGCGGGCTGAACAAAGTAACAAGGTGAGCGCAGGTGGAGTAGGCTTTCGTTATCAAATTGCTCGTAGGTATGGTTTACATATCGGTATGGATTACGCACAAAGCCATGAAGAAAGTGCCGTCTACTTTAATATAGGCAGTGGATTCTGACAAAAAAATTGGTTTGAATTTTCCAATAAAAAAAGGCGCTAATTATTCATTAGCGCCTTTGAGATTTTGTTCAGCTAAGAGAAGAATTACTTCTTACGGCAGAACTCAGCGATTACGTACATTGATTGACCGCCGTTTGTTTTACCGGAAACAAGCTTAGGATCGTCACCAACGCTGATGCCACGGATAACAGTACCTTGCTTAATCACTTGGTTAGTACCTTTGATTGGCAGGTCTTTGATTACTGTTACGTCGTCACCTTTTTTAAGTTCAACGCCGTTCACATCAAGAGGCTTGTCATCAGCAGACATGCCGATTTGTGCCCAAACTGATGTTTCTTCTTCAAGGTACATCATGTCTAGCGCGTCTTGAGCCCAGCTTTCAGAGTTCAGACGAGTAAGTTGACGCCATGCCATTACTTGAACTGGCGCTTCTTGGCTCCACATGCTGTCGCTTAGGCAACGCCAGTGGTTGATATCTTTTGGATCGTCAATCTCACCAAGGCATTTGTCACATACCATAATGCCGTGATCCACTGTTACGTGGCTGTGTGGCGGTACTGCGTATGCAGTAAGAGAAGAATCAGAACCACATAGTTCACATTTAGATTGGCAGCGTTCTAGCATCGTAGCTTCAGAAGACATAATGGACTCACATTAGTAATGTTTTTTGGTGGCGGTATTATCCACTTTATCCTGAAAAATAAAAGGGTATTAAAGAATTAAAAGCGAGATCCTACAATATTCTAACTCAAGAGGATCCGAGATGTAAGATATTAGCTGCTACCGCAAGCGGCGAGAAGTAGTGAAGTAGTGAAGTAGCAATTAAGGGCGATACGCGCATAGATATTTTTGTCTTAGAACAAGTGAGTTAGACAAAGAAGAAATATTAGTGGGTTTGAATAGCGATGAAATGAAAAGCCCAGTCCGAAACTGGGCTTTGGTATAGCTAGATATACTTACTTAAGTACTGAGGTATTGGTGATACCAATTAGTAAATCATCCACTAGGAAGTCAGCATTTTCCATCTGCATTTCTACATGATGGTCTAAGTCAGCCAGTGTTCCCCCAGGGGATGCAAACGTACTGTGTGTTGCTGTCGCATCAAACTGAACAAAGCTAGCAGAAGGAGATACCGTCGTGCTAGCACTGTTCACTATTGTTAATCCAAGTTTAGCCGCAAGAGGTTCAGTACCCGCAAATGGTGCTTTTGCAACATTGTTTGGTACGGTATTGTCACCATCTACTTCTGTCATGAAGAATGGTGTTGATAGTGAGCCACTTGAGACAAGGTCACTTGCATTGGTAAATGGATCAACTGTATCCAGCGTAGTTTGCGCAGCATAGATAAAGCTAGAGAAACCAGTATTCAGTGCCGCTAGTTGGGCTTCGCTCGCTACTTGTTGAAATGCCTCATAACACGCTTTGTCAGACAAGTCTGCACATGATGCATCTGCATAGCTCGCGTAATCTGTTGAAGCTGCGTACGCTAGGTTATGCTTGATTTGGGGTCCAAAGTTAGGCGATCCAAGTAGCAGGTTACCAATTTGACCACCCGCGTTTTGGATAGATGCACCGCTGAACGTGTAAAGTGCATCAGCTGTCGGGCTACCCAACGTATTGTTTGCGGCTGCAACTGCTGAAGTGCCAACGATACCGCCAAGCGAATGGCCAAGCATTTTAACTTTTGAACCAGCCATTGGATTGAAGCCACTAAGTGGGCTTTTAGCTAATAAGCCAGCTTGCGCAGAAACGACCAAGCTTGCTCGTAAACCCAGTACATCGAGCACGCTTTGGCGAAGGTTATCACGCGCCACTGCAAGGTTAGAAAGATTCAGGTAAGCCAGTACATCTACGTTGGCGGAGCGTTTATCATCTAAACTACGAGTACCATGGATTGGTAGATCGATTGCAATAACAGCAACACCTGCTTTTACCATATTAAACGCAAAAGAGTACGCATTTTCTTTTGCTGATGTAATACCGTGTTGATAAATCACGACATCTGTAGGTGTGCCAGTTTGCGGTGTAAACAACAAGAACTCGACGTCTTCGAGTGATTTGACCACTGGTACAGGTGAATAACGACTGATAATACGGTCACTATCCAGCTGTGTTCCGTCCGTTAGATACAGAGTCGAACCAACAAGCTTTAACTGCTCTGTCGGTTCCGTAGCTAACTTAGTGACATCTACAGGGTCATTGGCAAATACACCTGTAGAAAGCTGTTGAACCATATTCGCCTGTTCGCTTTCATCCGCTAGTGCAGCACTGACTTTTGCAAGGCTAGGCATTGCAGAAACCATTGGTTGCATGTTCCAGTCAGCACCTTTCTGTATATAATGAGGCAGTTTTGCTACACCTTGCGTCACATTCACCGCAACAGCGGCGCCAGCATATAAGCCTTTGATTGCTGTTTTAGCTGCATCCAAGTCACTAACGTACTTGTTAAAGTCTTCATCAGCATCAAGTGCTGTAATAAAATCTTGTGTCGTCCCCATTGTCAGAGTATATGCAGTAGAAAGGTCAATTGCACCTTCATTTGCGTCGTTTTTGTACACAGTATTTAACGTATTAGCACCAGTAGCAAAACCGGTTGCCGTGACGCCTTTTACTGCGGCAAGCGTATCGCCTACAGATTGTGTGCTGAACCATGATGAGTAAACAATATCAGCAGGGTTGACACTTGCGAGTCCAAAAATACCCTCAACTGCTGTCGTGGCTGCCTGTACTGAAGCTAGGTCACCAGTCTCATAAACGATCTCTTTCGTTTTACCTGTTGCGTAGCTTCCTGATGTACCAATAGGATTTCCGTTTACGTCTTGAATCGCTTGAGTTACCGCGAAGATGTACTCGCCAGATTCATCCAAAGAGTTCATAAATTGAATGTATAGAGAATTACCGCTCGCTTGTACAACATAGTCCGTACCCAGCGTAAGTACTTTTTCGATTGGGTTTGAAGCGCCATCCCAATCGGTAAGACGTTGGTTTATTTTAATAACGCTGACACCAGAAGTAACAAGGCCGTCAGCAAAACCATCGCCATTGAAGTTAAGAACGATTGGCATAGACGTAGACCAACCATCCATTGTGTTCATGGCTGCGAGGGGATTGGTCAACGCATCATCACCACCTGTTGGAAGGCCAAGTGTTCCGTCTGTGCTATCCATCAATAAATAAGATGGTGCAGGAACGTCTGCATCTGCACCTTGCAATGTAAAGCTAATCGATGTGTTGCGGTCAAGAAGCGCTTGAACCACTGGTTCAAACGTAACGGTATCAGAAGTGCCTGAACTAGAGGTATCGTCACCACAACCTGTAAGTAGGATTGCAGAACAAAGCAGCGATAGTTTAAACGTATGTTTCATTGGTTTTACTCCGTTAATCCTAATTAATTGAAGGTGTAGTTCATTTGTACGGAACTGATGTACGCTGTACCTTCTGAATCAAAGGTGATCTCTTGATCTGCGGCATCGGTTTCAGTAAATGAACCAGACTTACTTTTAATGAAAGCAAAACCAGCATCAAAGGTCAGGTTTTCTGTCATTGCGTAAGTCACGCCTGCGCTGTACCAAAAACGATCGCTATCAGGGATACTCAATGTAGCTTCACCGGCTTGTTCGTCATAGGCGATACCCGCACGAAGTGTCCATTGATTGTTCAGAGTGTATGTACCACCGAAGGAGTATCTGTTGTTGTCTTCGTATTTTTCAGGTTTGAAGAGGCACACTCCACCAGCACAATCTTTACTGGTTGCTTTTAATTCTTTAAATGTGCTCCAGTCTGTTTGTTGCCAGCCGTAGTGGATCGCCCACGCTTCGTTTAACTGATGGAATGCCGAAAGTTCGATAATAGACGGAAGAGAAATCTGCAAACGGCCATCTACTTTTGCAGCGTTGGCGATACCAGAGTCATAACTGCTGAATTCACCGTCATCAAAGTCAAGGTCCACTTTAGAGCGATAACCAAAGCCAAAACGGTTGTTTTCATTCAGCTCGTATAACGCGCCAATGTTCCAACCCCAAGCAAACGTGTCGCCCTCCATACCAATAAGGTTGTCTGACTTCTTGCTGCCAGGGCCAAATAGCGGGGCAAGTGAGCCTTTGTGGCGAGTTAACTCTGCGTGTGCGTATACCAAGTTAATACCACCACCCACACTGAATTGTTCATTAATGCGGTAAGCTACATTAGGGTTGATATTGACTGAAAGAAGTGAAGTATCGCCAGCCATATCACCAACAGAAATATCATCTGGATAATCGGTTGCAACACCATAAGTTGTAAACATACCGATACCCCAAGCCCAGTTATCATTGATAGGGCTGATATAATAGGCTGCTGGAACGACTTGTAGTGGTGCTACATCTTTTGAGTGTTCGTTATTGTCCACGTCATACACATTAACCTCTGGATCAACGATAGAAACCGCGCCTGAAAATTGGGCTGTATCAAATAGGGTCATTGCGGCGGGGTTTCTCGCTAATACACTCGCGTTATCAGCTACAGCACCTTCACCTGAAAATGCACGACCAAGACCTGAGGCAGAGTGCTCAGCAACTTGGAAACCAGCCGCAAGTGAATTACATGCAAATAGCACAGAAAGTGAAACGAGAGAGCGTTGTATTGTTTTCATCCTTGACCCTCCTAGGGCAT
>Ga0310122_10000014_pt1 | contig 157283 bp, 140 predicted proteins | sample CB6_Bottom_1051__FD_203503 | JGI IMG/M metagenome (GOLD analysis project Ga0310122, IMG submission 203503) | Marine microbial communities from Western Arctic Ocean, Canada - CB6_Bottom_1051 | ecosystem: Environmental > Aquatic > Marine > Oceanic | place: Canada: Western Arctic Ocean... | reverse complement strand
TCACAAACATCCACGCTCGCGGTTACTTGACCTTAGATCATAGTTGGAATGGATTTAGGGTTCACTTTGACCGTACCATCTTGATCACGCCTGAACGACGCGAGTTTAATCCGAAAGAATTGCTCAGCTTTGCGTATTGGCGCGACGAACATCGCCAGCTCGTCGACCGCCACGGTCGAGTTGACTCCCCAAAGTTTTACCCACCTAAGGAGCATCCGTTGCCATTTCGTGGCGGTCGCCGTATGCCAGCGAAACCTTGGGTGCCTACAAAATTCAAATAAGACCAAGCACAACACCCACACATGGTAACGTCACTCGCTCTCCAGAATTTTGATTTGTTATCTCTCCGGTTCTATTAACAGACTATAAACAAAAGACATAATCATTCAAACCCAGCTAGTTCTTTTAAGCTAGTACTCTAAAAGTCAATGCTTTCGAGTTTTTTACTCAAAACTTTCATACCTAACTGTTTAGAGATATCTACGATTGCGGAGAACCCCTCACCCTTGAATTTATTTACAATCACATCGAGAACTTTCGGCTCTTCAAGCGAAGACAAGAATTCGATACCAGAGCTTGTAAGTCTTATCGGTGGTGGCACCAGCATAAATTTCATCGGAGCTTGTGGAGATGAAACCAAGCCACTACTTTTGAGGTCATAAATGGGATTTTTGTTTGTGGATACAAGTCCATTTTCTACGATCAAATGCCAATGAAAAATAAATTCCTTCTTAGAATCGTCATCCACATCTAAATATTTTATATACAACTTCTTTGAGTCCGCATAAGGTTCCTGAGCATCTTTAATTTCGCTTAGAACCTGTTTAATGTACGTGTAATCTATATCCACTATTTAACTCCAAATTTGGTTTCATCACTAGCCAATTGAATAGTGAGCCACGTAATATAATACCCTTGAGTCATGCCCGTAACTAAATTCACCAAGCACATAAATGCTACCCGTATCGAATTTTACTTGAAGTTATTTCCCTATAATCTCAACGTTTGTGCTATTGCGTGTATTGTAGTCACGCTCTGCCGCCATTAGCAGTTCTTCAAGAGCAGATACATGCCAAACTCTACCCAAATCTGATTGCGCATTTACACGGCCGGAGTATATACCCAGGAACTCCCAAGCTACATTACCTGATAAGCTAGTACTAATACGATTATCTTTTATTGTTCGATAACCCGACGTTCTAAATGCTATAACTGGAGAGCCCGACTGGCCCTGCCTTGTTCGACAATCAATTAAGAAAACAGGATCATCTTCCGAAATCAAGCTAAGCTCTTGAGCTAGAAATCCAGTAGCCCAAACAGGTAATTTTCCACTAGTTGACATCCCAAAAGGAAAACCTATCACACTTACGGGTTCAGCAGGGCTAACCACCATACCAACCCGATCGAGGTCTAATTTAAGATAATATGGAATTTTAAGCACATCACTACCCCAATTTAAATTTAGAGCGACGATATCTGCTTTTTCACCTAACCTAGGATGTTCAACCCAAAAAGGAGCACCATCCTTCCGATACAACGGAAGCTTGATTTTAATCCAATCACCAATATTTTCCCCTGGACAGTGAAAATGAATGACAATGTTATCCGGGACACCTAAAGTAGAGCTTAGACACTCCCCCGTTTCTTGGTGTCTGCCAGTTACATTGTGTCTATTGGTTACTAAGGCACAGTGAGATTCCTGTGAGTTCGAAATCAAAGTAGCAGTGCCAGTACTTAACAGTTGTTCACCGAAGTACATTTCTATAAACAGGGACTTCAAAGACGGAAGTTCTATATTTAAAGGATATATACCTTCTTGTTTTTGTTCGATTTTCATTTCCACGCTCCACAACCTCAATAGTTCGTATAGTAAGGTTTTATACGCAATGCATGGCAAGGCCTCCACACATTGCGAATCATTTTTAACAGTCGGTTAGCTATCTTCTTCTAACAAGCGCGGACCGAATGATGGGTAAGCAACACTTAAGTCATTTAATATTTCGTTTACTAAAATACACGCATCTTGAACAGTATCAGGCAGGATCGACTCTTTAGGGTATCGATGTAAACGGTGCAGTGGATTACCACATGTATTAAAGCATACCTCCCTAATAGCCCCCCAAGTTCCATGAGAATATGTAGAAGACCAGGAGTAGTATTGGTCATAAGCAGACTTTAACCCCGCTTTCTCGCTCAATTTTCTTAAGTCAGCCCCACTCCAACTTCCAAGTTCTATATTAATGAATTCTTCCCACAAGTCCTCGCCAGCAATAGATTCTAGCGTCTCAGTATTAATAAATTTTGGTGGCTCTACGAGTTCGTCAAACTTTAATGCGTTTAGCTTTGCTTGACCTGCGCCATAGGTTCGCCATTTGGTCCAAAGTTGATCGTCATTTTTTTGAATCAGGTATCTTAGACTAATATGTGTTTCTAAAATCGTTCGTAGCCCCAACCTTGCTAGAATGCCAGTGCTAACACCAATCGATACGATTTCACTCAATACCGATAGCGCGTAAAACGCTATACCAAAAACACCATCATGTTTAGCATCAACTCCCGTAGTAGAGTGAGTGTCTCCCCAGTGCTTTTCCAATTCATCTCTAAGCTTATGAATTTCTTCTAAATTGCAACAGCAAGTCTTCGAATTAGTGTTACTTTCAGGAGTCAACTCCAAACATGGAGTATTTTCCCATGACTCTGCCCAAAATTTATTTGACCAAGTCAAATCTTGCTCAACCATTGGGTTGAAGGCCATTTCACATGAACGGATGGATGGACGAATGCTACGTTGATCTCCTTCGTACGGATAGTTAACCCATGTTTCGACCATTTCTTGTGGTGCACGACATTTCCCAGATACAACCATCAGCATTAACTTTAGCCAACGACAGTCCGTAGCTTCTTGTGATTGATGAGGTAAACACATACCAATCGCAGCCATCAATACATTAATTTCTGGCTCGGTATGAGGTAAAAATTTCAACCAAGACTCCTTTGCAGGCAAGTCTTTAAATAATTTCAAAACAGTTAAGGCTGAAGCGGTTTTAGGGTTCGACAATAGAAAATCCAAAAACTCATTACGTAGCCCTTCATCTAACTTTGAAATGCCAGTAATAGAGAGATCGGATAAACTTTCTTTATTCGCATGGTTCGAGACAAAGCTAATCACTCTTCTGAATTCAGCAATTGCAAAATCTTGGTCCTGAATAACCCGAATAATCGCAGCCCACAACATTTCAGGAAGACGTTCATTTGACCATGAAGAAAAAGTAACTTTATCTCCTAACTGTGCAAAACTGGGTTGCAACTCAGATCCGACTTTTTTATGGTCCAACAGAGCTGTTCTATTCTTACCGCTTTTCGAGGGTTTCTTTTTTCGCGTATTTTTATTTTTTGGCATAACCCACCAACTCCTAAAAATTTTATCTAGGTAGCTAACAGATCGATAAATATGTTAGCTACTCCACCGTAAACTTAACGACTGTATATTAGTTCTGAACATCCATTTTTGACGATTCAATTAGCTTGAACTTGGTCTCCTCTGTAAATTCCATATTCATAATACGCTCTGTTGCCGAATGGCCTAGAATACCAACAGTGCTATGGATGAACTGTGTTGCCTCGTCATTTATACTATTTGCATATTGCATTATTCCCATATTGCCTTTGACGTAATCGATCGCGGATTCGATAGCAACCAGTTGCCATTTACGAGCTATTTTTCCAAAAATCTTTTCTTTTCTTCGGTCCTGAGGGTCATAGGAAACAGCTTCTAATGAAGCCTGCGGGTTCATTTGGTATGTGTGTAGGTTATGTTGATGCCGCTCTAAGGAATTCAGTAAGCTCGAAGTCCCTGAGTTGTACGTACTGCTAAAAGATTGCCCGCTTTTTGCTTGTCGTTTAGACCAACTGACATCTCCTACACCATACTCTCCGAAACTCGACACTGATAAAAAGTAACCTCCAGCTCTGCGAACAGTTACTTCACTAGGAGAAAGAATTCGGTTCGACGCTTGATGACATACGCCCGTTATTCCGTACACTAATCCAGCCCATGACCTAAAGCCCGCTATCTTTTCTGCAACAACTAGATCACCTATTCCTTGCTCAAGGTGGTCACCACCAGTAGCTGTCCCAAAACATCCCCAACGGTTCCCATTACTTGCAACCACGTACGTATGAGCAATGTCCTTTGAAACCTTACCGCCAAAAGCTGGAATACTATAACCTTCTAACTTTCCAATACTCATTGACTACTCCTAAAAAACAAGAACCACTAAAAAGAAAAAATTCTGCATTCGCATACAAATTTTCTCCTAGTCTGGTTTTAGGAAGGCAATTATACCCATTAACCCTATTTATAACAGTGATTTAAAACCTTGCATATAAAACTAGATGCTAAGGTTGCAAGCTCTTATATAACGTATAAAAAAAGAGCCACTTTGATAAAAAGCAGCTCTTAGTATTGGTTACTTTATCGCCGTTTATTGTAGCGCTTTCTTGTGGTATTCGCCCTAACCACTCGCCCGTTTCTGAGCGTATAACCTTTCATTAGCTGGCCGTTTGGTCGGCGGCCTTTGCACTTGTGTCCTTTCATTCGGAATCTCCAGTTTTCGTATCCGTTGCTCTTGGCCTTTTTGCATTCGCTTTATCCAGTTGATGTCCGTTTTCAAAGCTGCAATCGTGCCAAGGCTTGAGATTCAACCTGTAATAAGATTGATGATTAACGCATCAAGGAACGCCATCACTTTGTTTTCCATCGAGATGCGTAGTATTCAAGTAGGTATCCGCATGCCTAGCGTATCGACAACAACGGCACCTACGACAAACCAATAAGGATTGGTGATGTTCTGCAGTGCATTGAAGCCTTGTTCGACATATGGCGCGTAATTGGAAATGAAAGACAAGATGAGTGGTGCGAACGCTCTCATAAACAACAAAGTGTTTCGATAAAACGAGATCCAGAAAGTGACACTGCAACATAACGGCCCTCCACTTTAATTGATGAACAGTAACAGTGGCCTCTTGACTCGTTATCACAGCAAGCCTTATAACTCGCACACACTACTCTGATTACAACAAACCAAGTGACTTTAAATTTAACTGTATAAATATACAGTTAAATTATTACCCCCGTAAAAACCGCACTTATTGAGCAAATAACATTCAGAATCAAGGCTCTGCGTTCAGATTTTAAACTTCCATTTGGTTAAATTAATCTCTTTCCTGTATAACCTCTGATCTGCATTAGTTTTAGGTATACCGATTCCACCTAAGGCGATACTCAAATAGAATCTTCGATTGCGCCAACTCTAAGGCATTGCGCATTACATTCGAATCACGTGTACGGGTTAGTATCATGAGCGACAAAGCATTCCGAAAACTCAACATATTCCTTTCGATTTTTTGCCTAGCAATCAGGCTAGTGTCGTTGATCTCTTTTAATACGCTCATGAATAAGAGCTACGTTATTACACCCGACAAATACCCTACACGCGTTAACACAGACAGAGACAGAGACAGAGACCACGATGGTGGCACCGTAGGCTCATTACATAAGCTAGAAAATGGGGTTGAGTTACAGTGTGACTTTGAACGAACCTATAGCTTACCCTTCTGTGAAATTGAATTCGTTATATCGACACAAGATAAAGGGCTCGATCTCTCTACGTTCGATTCGGTCACCATTACCAAGAAGACCCAAGGTTTCGCTTCTACATTCGTAATTACGACAAGAATTACAGCGTGAAAGGCGATGCTATGTCAAACAAGTTCAATCGCTTAGGCTTCTCGCTACCAGATAAAAACCACATCGACTTAAACTACTTCAACGTTCCTTTTTGGTGGATTGATCATTACAACCAACCTATTACTAGTAGCGCGGTAGACATTACAAATGCGGTGTCTGTTGAGCTCGGGCTTGGAGCCAGCACGCTAGATGGACACCATTCACTTAAGATCTCGAGCATTGTTTTCCACGGTAAAGTCATCAGCAAAGCTTTGTTGGGTGAGCTTTTGGTTGGATTATGGGTGACGTATGCCATCTATTATGTGGGTTGTGCGTTACATATCGCGCAAAGAAGCAAAACGCGTGCAGCAGAGCAACAACGCTATTTAACCCAAGAAATTGAAGAGCTAAAGGTAAAGGCCACAACCGATCCGTTAACCGGATGTAGAAACCGAACCGAAGCGTTAGATACCTTCTATGATTTCGAATGGCTGGCGCAACAAGGAAAAACCATTCACATCGTGTTGTTTGATTTAGACCATTTTAAGCAGATCAATGATCAACATGGCCATGAAGTGGGTGACAAAGTACTTATTCAGTTTGTCGCAACGGCGAACGAGAGCCTTGGTGATCAGTACTTACTTTATCGCTGGGGTGGTGAGGAGTTTCTACTCGTTTGCCTGGAACAAACTGCGCTACAGTGTAACGAATCTATCAATAATTTTTACCTAGCAATGGACCAAAGCCTTTGGCCTAATGCGCTTAAAGTGACGACTTCGACCGGAGTAACGCAGCTTAAGGAGCATGAATCGATACGTACTGCCATCAAACGTGCAGACAAAGCGCTCTACCAAGCGAAAGACAACGGACGAAACCAAGTCGTTACATTTTATTAAGCCTCGCTAGACTGGACTGCAGCTACACATTCAACTCTCTGCAGCTACACATTCAACTCTCTGCTAATACTCAATCACACGCCATTAATGCCCTGTCGATATCTACTCTCCACTTAAGCATCCATTAAATTTTTAACCGCTGACCAAACAAGCTCATAAGCTTTGTTGTCTCATCAGCATTCTAATCAATTCGTATGCCTATAAGCGCGCTCTCGCCATCTGCTATAACACCGTTTGCTATAAGACCATCTGTAATAACGCCATCAATAGCAATCTGGGGTGATACGAATCGTTCTATAAACAGCTCTTCTGTACGCCTCTACCTTCCTAAGCACTTGTTTTAAAGTGCACATATTTGGCTAGTAAAGCGCGCTCGAACCAGTGGTAAGTCACTCGCGGTATCGGTTTTTAACATTACCGTCGCTACTTATCTCGCGCTGTTTTTAGATCAAATCCTCATTTGTCTGCTTCTGAACATTCATGCACTCGTACCCACTAAAAATAGAAGTCACAACGTCACTAGCCTCAAAAAACGCCATATATTTAACGACTTAGATGTGGTGACATAAATACTGACACCTAAAATGACGATTGTTTTGCTTTCAGATCTTGTTGTAATTTAATTACAACTCAAAGCCAAGGAATGCCTGAAAAGTGGATTACTCCGACGTAACTTGCTGAATAAAAGGAACTTAATGGTTTTGGATAGGTCGGGAATTTAGGGTAGCTAAAGAGTTGGTATGTACGAGATAATATACTAGAGGGTAATATATTTAGTTATAGTGCACTAAGGAGTTAAAAAAGAAGGGCTGATGCCCTACTCTTCTTTATTACTCATTTCTTCACGAATTTGCTCAGCAACAATTTTAATCGCTTGTCCTGTGCTGATGCCCTGAGTCATCATTTCTTGAATTCGTTCAACAGCTTTCTGTTGTTCTTCGTGAGAAAGGGTTGGTAAGTCGTTTAGCATGCTCTGCTCCTTTATTTAGGAGCAGAACTATATAAGGACTGTTAGTAACTAGCAAGGAAATTGATTGAAGCACCCATTGCATTTTCGTTTGTGTAGTTTGCACTTAGATCTAACTGGAACAAGTTGAGTGGCGAGATACCAATACCGGCTGTGACTGTTCCTTCCGAATCAGAGTAAGCTAGGTTCTTGTAGTACCCTCCCCTTAACTTAAGCTGACGTAGAAGATCAACTTCGGTACCAACACGAATCATCTGTTCGTTATCAGCAAACGAAGTAAACTTCTCAGTCTCGTTTAGGTCGTAATCGACACTGAAAGAAAAGTAATCCGATACGATGCCGGCACCCACTGTGTATACCGGTTCAAGTTGATAAGTGTATTTACCACCAACTTGGTGTGTCGCAGTACTTGTGCTGCTGTTTAGCGTTCTCGTCGTATCTTTGGTTTCGATGTCTCGAGAGATTAAGTTAGTTGCTGCAACACCCACTCGGAATGGGCCGAAGAACCAAAGCGCACCTGCATCCATGTTAAATGCCGTTTCGCCGTCACTGTTTTCTCTTACATCAGATAAGTCGTAATCATCAACCGATGCAACATAGTTGTACGTGTAAATACGTTGGATTTTAGGTGTGATACCAAATGAGATGTGTTGACCCATAAAGGTTTGGTATTTTGCTAAAGAAAGGCCGACTTCTGCGACACCGATTGAAACCGCTTCAACGGTAGACAGTTCCACTTTATCTGCATCCGTACCTGTTGTGTAAACGTTAGGTGTTGCAAATGATTCTGTGTAGGCTTTAGCGAAAAGGTTTGCCGCGATAAACTGATTAGGAAGAGCAAAGGCGACTACACCACCCAGTTCAACATTGGCTTGGTTGCCATCCAATTTGTTCAGCGCCGCATCGAGTTCTGCGGTGTTTGATGCATCAACAACACTATCGATGTTCGATTTCATGTCGTTGGGGTCGTTATAGCTACCACCAAAACTTGGCGTGATCATTCCCATATCATCGTTACGACGATAAATGGCAACAAGTGCTGGGTTATAGAATGGAGCGGTTAGGAAGTTTGCTGAAACAACACCAACACCACCCATCGCATCACCACGCGCTTCAATGGCGTAGTTTGCTGCTGAAAGAGGAAGACTGGCGAATGCAATTGATGCTGCGAGTAGTTTAGTCGTATTTTTCATGCCGTTTATCTTTGTTAGATCCCTTACATAGTTAACGGCTCAATTCTAAATTACTTTAACTCTTCTTCGCTAGAAATATCATAAGTTTTACTGATAGTTTGTGCTTGTTCTATCGCTATGTCACCTTGCCAGCGTGAATGCACCATTGAAACCGCCAAAACGTAGCGATCATTGGGAAGTTCTTCGCCAGTGAGGTTCATTGGATAATCAGATTCATAGCTCTTGCCCCACACCTGCTCATAGTGTTCATCGACGTAATCGTACAAACCAATTTCGAGCTTAGGAAGCGGACAATAAGGGTTCAGCAGTTCTTTTTTATCGATGCGCCACGTGTCTTTTGATGCCCAACGAACTTGCTGACGAAAAGCAACGTCACCAAGAATAATCCAAGTACTCCATGAATTACCGCCATCGCCTTTCACACTTAAACGATACAGGCCTGATTCAAGTTGAGATGCTAAATTGTAACGCTTGCGGTATAGGCTCACCGATGCGTTGTTTACCACTTCACTGTCTTTGGTTAGCTCACTGTCCGATGAAACGATCTTATCGACCCACTTCTCGAAGGTAATATCTTGAATGTTGTTTTCGGATTCAACATCAATCGATACGCGAAAAGTATCTCGGCCAGGGCTTTGAATGATGTGTCTTTTTACGACGACTGAACTGATCCAATCTGGGAGTGTTTTTCTGGTGAGGGTTTTACCACAATCTTTGTTCAATGCTTGATCGAACAGCTCATTGAGGTGGTCTTCTCGTGATTGAGAAGAGTTGATTTGCCAAACTTCCACTAGTGAATCAAACATCTGAGGTAAGTCATTATCCAACAGGTGTTTATGAACTTGAGTTAGAGTATCGCTACTCTTAAACCAATCTGCAGCTTGCGCGGTATTCACCACGCAAGACAACATTAATAGTGGAAGTAAGGTTTTTTTCATTACGCTTTCATCTTGTAACCAACGCCACGCAGCGTTTCGATTTCTAGACCAGGCAGTTTCTGTCTTAGTTGCAGAACGTGCGTGTCTACCGTACGTGTTGTTGGGAAATGGTTGTAACCCCATACATGGTCAAGCAGCTCATCACGTGTGAAAACACGGCCAAGGTTGCTTGCCAAAAATAGCAGTAGGTCAAACTCAGTACGCGTTAGCGTGACTTCAAGTTCATTGAAAAACACTTCACGTGTCGCTTTATCGATAACCAGATTTTGAGCCATCACTTTTGATGCGTCTTGATCTTCAGCATCAGGTAGGCGTAATTGAGCGCGAATTCGAGCAAACAATTCAGCTTCAGCAAAAGGCTTAGTTAGGTAGTCGTTTGCACCTGAGTCTAGGCCCGCAACTTTGTCTTTTACTGTGACGAGAGCCGTTAGCAAAATAACTGGGATGTCTTTCTTTTTCTTCCAACCTGGAAGTGAATCTACTGAGTCACCATCAGGAAGTTGACGGTCTAGAATCACTAGGTCCGCTTGTTCCCAGTAGCCTTCAACTTCAGAGATCAGTTCTGCATGCAAACATTCATATCCAGCTTGCTCAAGGCTAACTAATAAACCGTCAGCTAAATTTTTATCATCTTCAACGAGAAGCAATGTCTGTTTCACAAGGTATCTCCAAAATAAATGTTGTTGGGGGGCCGATAAGCGTCATGTGACCGCCCATTTTTCCGACCATAGATTCCACTATCGTCAGACCTAAACCGAGTCCACTCTTACTTACGAATGGCTTTCTTAGTTGCCCCCAATCTTTGCGGGACAAGTCTCCATTATCTATAACTTTGAATGTCAGCTTCTTGTCAGAAGTATTCAGTTCTAGTATCACTGGTGCGACACCGTATTTAACGGCGTTTCTGATCAGGTTGTCGATGCACGTTCCTAACCAATATACGTTTATTTTTGCAGCAATGTCTTTGTTTACACGGAGTTCAATACCCGGTGCAAATTCTTCTTCAACTTTGTATTGAAGCCACTCTTCAACGCTTGGTACCCACTCTGTTGCGAGCGGTTGGTTGTCTGATTGCAAATAGTCTTTACTTGCTTCTGCCAACTGTCTTAAACGGCGAGTATCTTCACACAGCCTACGAAACTCATCATATACCGATTCTGGTAAGTGTTCGAACTCGCGTCTGAACCCTTCAACCGTCAATGACAAACTTGCAATCGGCGTTCTTAATTCGTGCGTTAGGATTTGAAGCACCAGCATGCGGCTCTTCATCTCTTGTTTCTTACTGTTCCAACGGTAAACCGCCCACCCCAAAACAAGCATGATGTTGGCGAGCACCAAGATAAACATGGCGACTTGCAGAAGCTCTGAATGATCTTCTATTTCCCAACATACATTACCGCGCTGAACAAAACAGCTTTTGCCTTCTGAAGATAAACTGAACGACAATCCAGAAAGTGTCGCGTTTTCATTCCAGTCTGATTCTTTGTACAGGTAATATCTGTCGCCGCGTTTTACCCACATTTCGTCAAGCTCGACAAACATGCTCGCACCGGCTAACAGTGCCGTGATGGCCTCACTGTCCATGTTTTGTAAACGAGATAACAGTTCATCATGCTCAGTATTTGGACGCTCTTGAATATGCATAAAGCGTTTCAAAGAGTCGAACTTGTCAGGATACTTCTCTACGTATCGCGCCGCATAAGAACCACCGCCTGGGTGAATCAAGCCACTACGGCTGAACCAACGATCAGAAAGCTTGGTTCCTTTACACATTGCACGAGTAAAGACCAAAGGCTCGGTGATCAACGGGCTTAACGGTAATTTCCCGCTACAGGTTTTTGATAACTGGTATAAGCGCTGTATGTCTTTTAATGGGTACTCTGCGGTTTGTGGCAGCATAGAAGACGGCATGATCAAACGTGTTGGATAATCAGCCTGCAACAATCGAATATCATAAGATTCGATTGCGGTTTCATGATCAAAGAGTTTGGTGAAATTATCGATACGCTCAGGTAAAGAGTCAGCAAGCGCGTTTGCAGACACAGATAACGTAGCGATAAGAAGAGTAAATGTTCTTTTGATGATCACAAACCAACGCAAATTCATATAGATCAAACAAATATATACCATTCGCTATCAAAGATAAATTTTTAACCGCATGAAAAACAGTGGGAATGGTGAGTTATAGCGATAAATCCCATCATATCAGGATTGTGTTGCACAGGCGTACTCGCAAGCTGATTGATGAATCCAGCCATCATTCGAATGGGTTTCCTTGCCCTGTTTGTGGTTGTTTTTGGTTTAAGCTAAGTTCTGAGGATCAAAAAAAGGAGCTCAAATGAGCTCCTAGTCTGGTTATTACATGATGCTTAGAAAGCACTTAGCAAACTCTTAGAAAACTTCTTAGTAAACTCTTGGGAATCTTCTTAAAAAACTTCTTAGCAAGAGATTAGAAAGTGCTTTCTATAGATGTTCTAGAATGCCTAGACAGCTCTGTTTAGCATCACCAAACAGCATCTGCGTATTCTCTTTGAAGAACAGTGGGTTTTGCACACCGGCGTAACCTGTGTTCATCGAACGTTTGAATACGATAACATTCTGAGCATTCCAAACTTCAAGTACTGGCATACCAGCAATTGGGCTGTTTGGATCTTCAAGTGCTGCAGGGTTCACGGTGTCATTTGCACCAATAACCAATACAGTATCTGTCTCATCGAAGTCATCATTGATTTCGTCCATTTCAAGAACGATATCGTAAGGCACTTTTGCTTCAGCAAGTAGTACATTCATGTGACCCGGTAACCTACCAGCAACTGGGTGGATACCAAATCGAACTTTGATGCCCTGCGCTCTTAGCTTGTCAGTAATTTCATGCACTGGGTATTGAGCTTGAGCTACTGCCATTCCGTACCCTGGAGTGATGATGACTGACTTTGAGTTTTTCAGCATGTCTGCCACATCTTCAGCTGATGTTTCGCGGTGTTCACCCTGCTCTTCATCGCCATCAGACACAACCACGTCTTGGCCGAATCCACCAGCGATAACACTAATGAACGAACGGTTCATCGCCTTACACATGATGTAAGACAGAATCGCACCTGACGAACCTACCAACGCACCCGTTACGATAAGCAGATCGTTCGCAAGCATGAAACCTGCTGCCGCTGCTGCCCAACCAGAGTACGAGTTCAGCATAGAAACAACCACTGGCATATCTGCGCCGCCAATCGATGCCACTAGGTGGTAACCAAATGCGAATGCGATAAGAGTCATCACCATTAATGCGAACATGCTGCCGTCAGCTTTAACGAACATGATCATGAGCAATGTAGAAGCAACGATAGCCGCTAGATTCCACTTATGCTTATGAGGGATGTTCAGTGCCGACGAAGAGATCACACCGCGAAGCTTACCAAATGCAACAATAGAACCGGTGAAGGTTACCGCACCGATAAACACGCCTAGGAACACTTCCACTAAGTGGATAACGTGCTCTGCATGCGTTGCCGCTTCTGGTGCATCAATGTAGCTGTTGTAACCAACAAGTACCGCCGCCATACCTACGAAGCTGTGCAGAATTGCCACCAGCTCTGGCATTTCGGTCATTTCTACTTTCTTCGCGAAGTGGATACCAATACCACCACCGATCACCATAGCAATGATGATCCACACAATTCCTGCAGAATGAGGGCCAAAGATCGTCGCGATCAACGCGATTGCCATACCCGTGATACCGTAATAGTTACCTGCACGTGCAGATTCCTGTTTCGATAACCCGGCCAAACTCATTATAAAGAATACAGCAGCAACAATATAAGCTGCTTGTACTAATCCTTCAGACATCTGTTACTCCTTAGTCTTTACGGAACATTTCAAGCATACGTTTGGTCACGGTAAAGCCACCAAAGATATTGATACTTGCAATTAATACGGCAATAAATGATAAGAAGGTGACGACGCCACTTCCTTGTCCTATCTGTAACAGTGCACCTACTACAATGATCCCTGAAATCGCGTTAGTTACGGACATCAGAGGTGTATGCAGTGAATGGCTTACATTCCAAACTACGTAATAACCCACCACACAAGCGAGAACAAAAACGGTAAAGTGAGATAAGAACGCAGCAGGAGCAACCGAAGCTATCCAAGCGAAAGCACCAACAGCAACTGCCATACCCGCCGCTTTCTTAATTGGAGAGACAGGTTCTTGAACTTTTGGTTCAGGTCTCACCGCTTTAGGCTTAGCTTGTTGTTGTGGTTGAGCAGAAACTTGAATTGGTGGAGCTGGCCAAGTCACTTCGCCCTCTTTAACCACCGTTACGCCACGTAAGACGACATCTTCAAAGTCGATATTGATGTTGCCATCTTTCTCTTTGCAAAGCAGTTTCAGCAGGTTAACTAAGTTAGTCGCGTATAGCTGAGATGATTGAGTCGGCAGTCGACCAACCATATCGGTGTAACCTACCACTTTCACACCATTAGCGGTTGTGATCACTTGATCTGCAACCGTGTATTCACAGTTACCGCCATTCGCAGCGGCAAGATCCACAATGACACTACCTGCACTCATACTGTCTACCATCTCTTTGGTAATCAGCTTAGGTGCTGGGCGACCTGGGATCAGTGCCGTTGTAATAATGATATCGACGTCTTTTGCTTGAGCCGCATAAAGCTCTTCCGCTTTCTTGTTGAATGCTTCAGACATCTCTTTTGCGTAGCCATCACCCGCGCTGGTATCTTCCTTGAAATCGACTTCCAAGAATTCAGCGCCCATAGATTCGACTTGCTCTTTTACTTCAGGACGAACATCGAATGAACGAACGATCGCACCCAAGCTACCTGCAGCGCCAATCGCCGCTAGGCCAGCAACACCCGCACCAGCAACCAATACTTTCGCTGGTGGAACTTTACCTGCCGCCGTAATTTGACCCGTGAAGAATCGACCAAACTCATGCGCGGCTTCAACAACGGCACGATAACCGGCGATGTTTGCCATAGAACTCAATGCATCTAACGCCTGAGCTCTCGAAATTCGTGGAACAGAATCCATCGCCATCACGTTGATGCTACGAGTAGACAATTGTTCCATTAATTCAGGATTTTGAGCAGGCCAAATAAAGCTGACCAATGTTGCGCCATCTTTAAGTAGATCGATTTCGTTTTTAGACTCGTCAACGATCGGAGCGTTAACTTTAAAGATAATATCGGATTTCCAAGCTTCATCTGCGGTAACAACTTTTGCTCCAGCTTGTTCATAAGCTGCATCTTCAAAACTTGCTAACGCACCTGCTTGTGATTCAACACAAACTTCAAACCCTAATTTTAGAAGCTGTTCTACCGATTTCGGCGAAGCAGCGACTCGCGTTTCACCTGCGAGTGTTTCTCTTGGTACACCAATTTGCATAGCTATTCCTTGACTATTGGCACGAATGACTTATTCGTTTGTATCTAACGACAACTAATACTTCAAGCGTTTTGTTCAAAGAACAGGAAAAGTTATTACTTATAACGATTTGGATGGAATTTGAGCGCTTCATTTGAAGAAATGACGACCGTCTCGAACTAAGAGGTCAAACCACTTGCAAATAATCCTTTAAATAACAACTTACTAGCTGTTCTTTGTCCCTAAAACTAAAAAGAGCTTTCAGCATATACACTGAAAGCTCTCTAAATTATGACCAACATCAATTCTAACCCTATTTGGTTAGCTAAATATATTGTCGCCCATTTGGTCGATGAACATCTGCGATTTTTTGAGCATCAATTCATCGGCATCTTGTTTGTTTGAAACAACATCTGAACGAATAAAACGATGAGTTTTGATTTCACCGTCGAATTCTTTCTCGATTCGCCCAGCAACACGGTATTGACCAGATTCTGCAATGGCATCTTGATAGATATTGAAACCTTTATATTCGACTGGCTCAATCTCTACTTTTTGTTCGGTTTTTTCTTTGCCACCAAATAATCTAGAAAAGAATCCCACGTTTTTTACTCCTTAAATGACCGTATTAACCCTAAACTATCACGACTGTTTACGGTTCAACAATGGCTTTTCATACCATTGCAATTCTACGTCATCATCAAAATTGTGTTGACTAAATATAACGGGCACATTGTCGTCACGTTCGCGTCTTCTATCGTCAATGATCATACTTTCTGCATTCTTGACCGCGATCTCACTATTTCGTTTATAGAGTACCAATTTGTCTTCTGGCAATGCCGAAAGAAAATCGATATCGAAACGAATATAGATGGGCTTAAGTTGACCTAAAGCCAAACACGCGAGATCAGCCAACTGTTCGTTGTTATAACTAGACACATATTCCTCGGTAGCCAAAACCTGACCCACCAGAGTTTCCATATAGTTGTGAACATCAACACTAATTTGCATACCACACCTCCATTTGTAGCTATCACGACAGATCGAGTTCTAGCCTGATTGGCAACGACCTACATATTGTTACCTTACTATACCCTACTCATTACTACAGATTTACTAACTGCATGTTAACTAACTATAACGACTAATTAATTTCTCATATATACTGTGTAGTTGGTTCTATGGTTAATAGCAATTCAAATACATATAAAAATGGTTGCACCATTAGCGACCTATGACTATGTTTTTGCTCTGATTTAAGCAAAAAGCTTGGCATTCGCTTGTTTAACCGTATCCTACGTATAAAATTAAATTACAAGATCATCAGTATAATTAGGCTCACCACGTAAATGGCATCTTCTTTTGTAACGTCGAGCATGTTTCGATTTTGCTTCCCTCTATTTTTATTGGCAATTTTATTCGCTGGTATGAACAACGTCATTCTCGTGACGGATTCAAACCTAGGGTTTGCTAGCAACCTTCCATATATCTTATTGAGCGTTGCCGTTTTGCTATGCCATACATTCAGACAAGGACGCATGGCCATGGTGTCATTAACCATGCTAGTAGCCTACCTGATCATCCAAGTTCGCTTGCAAACCCCTTTGAACACTGGAACCACCTTATTAGAGCTGTCGTTACTTGCGGCATTAGTACCGGTCACTTGCTTATTGGTGTATGCCTTCCCAGATAACGGTGTCAATTCAAAGTCGATGCTCCTCTACGCCATCGTTCTCGTGCTGTTTATGGTTTGGGCGCAATTGATCGTTTCTCATTTCCATGCTGGCGGTTTTGAATCATGGAGTGAAGGCCTACTGTTCATTGTTAGAGACTTCTCCAAACTGCCTTTTGTTTTGGTGTTGTATAGCCTTTGCTTGCTTGGCCTTACAGCCATCCTAGTGCTGGTGTACAACCGTTCTATTGATGTTGTCGTTTATAGCACTATCTTGCTGTCCTCTTGTACGTTCATCTTCTTTGACGTGCAGTACATCTCTAGCACTATGTTCTCCTTATCAGGCACGCTGATCATCGTCTATGTGATGTCTGCTAGCCACGATATGGCTTTTAATGACCAACTGACTAACATCCCAGGTCGACACGCCTTAGAAGTCGATATGAAGCACTTAGGCCGTAAATATTCGATGGCGATGGTTGATATCGACCACTTCAAGACATTTAACGATACCTATGGCCATGACATTGGCGACGATGTGCTGAAACTGGTGGCTCGTATTCTTAGAGAAACCACCGGTGGTGCGAAAGCGTATCGCTATGGTGGAGAAGAGTTCACGATTATTTTTAAAGGCAAATACACGGAACAGGCTAAAGAGCACCTTCAAGTTCTGATTTCAGAGATCCAAAACTACGACATGACCATTCGTAATAGCCACGAGCGTCCTGATGACCATGAAGTGGGTATCAAAAATCGTGGTCAGAACGGGAAACCATCGGAAGTGGTGAATGTGACGGTGAGTATTGGGCTGTCTGATAGTACAACCACCAAGCATCCTGAAGAAGTATTGAAGCTTGCTGACAAGGCACTCTACAAAGCGAAAGAAACCGGCCGAAACAAGCTGTGTGTTAATAGCTAAACGTAAGTGTCGATAGCTTAAGTGTCGATAACTCGATTAGAGGGAGCTTAATCTTGGTTAAAGAAAATAACCAAGCTCCCGCCTTTCAAACTGCTTCCGTAATTGATCGTAAACCCTATTCCCACATTATCGACCCAGTCATTAAACAGGTTTGGGTTAAGCAACCAACCTACGCTGCCCTCGTAGTAAGATGTTGTCCCCATAGAAGCCACGGTGTCACCACCTATATCAATTCTTCTTATACTTGAGTACATCGATGTGATGTTTTTATCCCAACGAACCAGATCATAGAAAATCTTGGCTTCATTGGCGATATACCAACCTTCAGGGTGACCAATATCGCCGTTATTGGCTTCGCCCCAACCGACACCATTAAAGTAATGCCAACTGGTACTAAGCTTATATTTACCCCAGTTACTCCGATCTTCAAAGGTCAGTTTGATCTTAGGTTCAATAATGTATGCCCAAGCATCAGTATTGAGGTAGACACCATCCAATTGGTCTTTAACCGATTCAAGTAATGAAGAGCGGTACTCAAAGTCATTACGGTAATAAGATATGTGATTGCCAATCGCAGACTTAAAACTCCAGTATTCGTTTAATTGAGAAACATTTGCATACTCTAAATAACCGGAAACCACCGACTCTTTTTGCAAATCAGATTTTGTTGTTGAAGCATATTCAACATCTTTCTCGATCCGTAATGCCGACAACCGTAGAGTGACTTCTTGATGGTTATCTTCAATATATTCAGGAAGCTCGAATGTGTACGGAAGGCTGATTGAAGCAATATCTTTTCTTCGACTCACCGAATCGTTCGAACCAATCTCTTCATTATCTAAACGAAAAACTTTGTTTGGGTCAAAGTTATTAATACCAAACGTAAACACGTCAGTATCATTGAGCAGAACGCTTGTTGCGAAGGTTTGCTCTAGTTCCTTTCTGAAAAGATCAGACACGGAGTTGGCATTAGCGGTGGTTGGCACTACCGTTAAAAATAGAGGAGCCGCGGTTAAAAATAGAGGAACCGCTAGCGTCCAGCATGTTTTAGTCACATAAAATGACTTTGAATCTGGCATTTCTCTTATCACTTAAAGTACTTCCTAGCTAAAACGCCAGTAAAGTATAAATTCAAATATTTCAAAGAGCTCACCAACTAACGAGCAAGCTCCAAAATGTTGCGTTGTATGAAGGTATTTCTGCCACTTTGTTTCGCTTGGTAAAGCGCTTGATCGACCTTTTCGTAAATAGAGGCGGTAGATTCTCCCCCATCAGGCACGAATGAGAGCACACCTTGTGACGCTGTCACTCTATCGGAAGCCGTTGAGTGATCATGGGCGTAATTCATTTCATGTAGAGCTTCTTTGACTCGAGTCGCATGTACCTTAGCGGCTTCACTGTCTGTATCGCTAAGAATCAAAACAAACTCTTCACCGCCATAGCGACCGACAAACTCTCCCGCACGCACAAAAAGCTGCTTCAAGGTACTGGCAAGCCCTTGCAAACACTTATCCCCTTGAATATGACCGTAATTATCGTTGTAAGGCTTAAAGAAGTCTACATCAAGAAGTATGACAGTCATGGGTATATTACGTCTTCCGTGCCACGCAATGCTCTCTTCAAGTTTAGTATCCATATATCGACGGTTATACAATTTAGTCAGACCATCTTCATTGGCTTGTTGCTGCAGGAGAATATTCAGTTCTTCGAGCTTGGCGGTACTCTGTTTTAGCTCTCGTCTCATGTGCGCAATACGCTGCATCGCAATCAACTTAGAGTTCAAAACAACTTTGTTTACCGGTTTGATTAGATAATCATCACCACCAGCATCAATCGCTTTCGCAATCATCTCCGGTTCTTCATGACCACTCAAAAAGATGATGGGAACCCATTCTGGGAATTGGCCACGAACCTCATTAGCCACTTCAAATCCATCCATGTCTGGCATGCTAATATCAAGTAACACGAGTTCAGGATCAAAATCAGAATAAACATTCAGGGCTTCTTTTCCGCTACCAACAGCTTCTACAACATGACCCAATTGCTTGAGTCGAATAGCGAGTTGCATCCTGTCTAGTTGAACGTCATCAACCAGCAATATGCGCATCGAAGATCCCTTTTCTATCATCACATCACCTTTATCTAGTGTTGAATATTCAAAGTAGCTCAAATTTGGGCTTAAATCATGCCCTAATCTCTATATTATATTGACTTTTTTACAGATCTTTTTAGCATTGTTTCTTTTTAAAGAGAAATACTATGTCAGACGCTACAAACAACGAAGTACAAGAAATCGATTTAACCACTATCTCACCAGAGCTTCGCCAAGTTATCGAATTTGATGAAGTGCCTAAAGAGATGCACAACATGGTTACTTCTATTCATGAGGTGTCTGAAGAAGCAGTGCGTGAAACTTGGAGCAGCCTTCCAGCAAGCGCACAAAATGTTTTGGACAACTTTGAGCAATTCCACGCTCTAATCTCTGTTAGCCAAGCTTTCGCTGGTGTAAACATGATGGAGGAGTTCCCTACTCTTAAACTTCCAGAAGGCATGTCTGATGAAGAAAAAGAAGAGTACCGAGCTCAACTGCTTGACCAAATTTTACATAACTGTGTAAAAGACATGGCTAAGCAAATCAAGAAAGCGCGACGTGATGCTATCTTGAAGCGTGATTTCAAAGAAGTTTTCATCCGCTAAGCTATTCATCGCACCTAAATTTAGGTTGAATGCTTAACGAAAACTTAATGATTAAGCCGTATGTTATTTAAAACATGCGGTTTTTTGTGCCTGCAGCTTTTTCTGTTCGTTGCTTGAGAGCTTCGCTCACAATATGTTTGTGTTTTTGCCACTGAAGCTCTTGTCAGTGTTGCTTTTGACATTCTACAAATAAGTAATATGCCTTAACACTCATACAGTGTGGCGCAAAACTGACAGTTATACCGTAAAAAAATGACGCATGTATCCATTCATGGAATCAAGATCAATATTCATATCGCAGACAAGTATTCATATTGCAGACAAGCATTACACTCGATGACAAGCAGTAAGCATCACTGAAAAGCAGTAAACATAGAAAAGACAATGATCGAACTTATCTCACTCATTGCCTCAAAGGTCGTGCCTGAATCAGTGCGTGACGGCAATATCTCGCTGGGCGACACTCACGCCTTTAATTTGAGCGTAGACTTGCTGACCGATTTCCAAACTCAACTCGTCCAGAGCCCACAAGGTTATGGTGGCCCACAAGTAACAACCAGGCTCTAATTCCAGCTCTACTGCAACACTCTGCTTGTTTGAGCCTTGCTGGTGCGTCTCTACGCTTTTAATGGTCACAGGCAGGATATTACGTATAGAAGTGCCTTGCGGCTGTTCTAGCGTGATAGAGACATCATTTGCCCTAACTTGTAACCTTACCGCAGCTCCAATGTCGCTCGACACCTTCTGAACCCACAACGATGTCGATTTACCAAGCTTCAGTCGAGATAACGCGTAATCGTCATTGTGCTCAGCCAACGTCCCCTCAAACAGTGAACTTTGTTCTGAGAATGATTGCCACGGTTGCATGGCTCTCGATGCCCACACTTCTTCCGTCACACCCGACGAAATGACTTTGCCTTGCTCTATGATCACAAGGTGATTCGCTAAGCGTAAGATCTCATTAAGGCTGTGCGTCACGTAGATGATTGGAATATTCACTGTTTCAGAGAGGTTTTCCAGAAACGGCATCACTTCACGCTTACGAGGTAAGTCGAGAGAGGCCAATGGCTCATCCATCAACAAAATACTCGGCTTAGACAACAAAGCACGTCCAATTGCCACACGTTGCTTCTCACCGCCAGACAGGCGAGCTGGATAGCGATCAAGCAATGAGTCCAAAGACAACAGCGAGACTATTTGCTCAAAGTGCGCTTTGTCAGCACCTTTCATGCCGTACTTAAGATTCGCCGCGACTTTCATGTGCGGGAACAATCGCGATTCTTGGAACACATAACCAACGTTGCGTTTATGGGTTGGCAAATTAATGCCATTGAGACTATCAAACAAAGTGGTTCCAGATACGCTGATCAAGCCTTTGTCTGGCTGTTTAAGGCCACTAATCGCATTGATAAGGGAGGTTTTCCCCGCACCAGAACGACCAAAAATCGCCGTAATTCCGCTACTCGGTAACTCTAAATCGATATCGAAAAAGGTTTCACCAAGCTGTTGCTGATATTGGAGGATCAAAGCACTCATGCATTTCCTCCCAAGCGTTTTGCTGACTTTTTGTTGAGCCACTCAGATAGCATTAATGAACCAAGCGCTATCACAATTGAAATGACACACAAACGCGCCGCTTCCATTTCCGCGCCAGGGGTTTCAATAAAGGTATACATGGCCAATGGAATGGTTTGAGTTTCACCGGGAATATTTGAAACGAAGCTGATGGTCGCACCAAACTCACCTAGGCTTCTTGCGAATGAAAGCATGGTGCCGGTAATGATCCCAGGGATCATCAAAGGTAAAGTAATGGTGAAAAACACACGAAGAGGTGAAGCGCCCAATGTGGCTGCGGCCTCTTCCAGTTTACTGTCTACGGTTTCTAGGCTCAGGCGAATAGAGCGAACCATCAATGGCAGCGCGACAACAACACACGCGAGTGCCGCGCCCTTCCAGCTAAAACTGAATACGATACCAAACACGTCATTAAGCCAAGAGCCAATAACGCCTTGTCTGCCCATCATCACTAGCAACAAGTAACCGATGACCACAGGTGGAAGCACCAAAGGCAAATGGACAATACTTTCTACAATGCTTTTGCCCACAAATTGTTTCTTAGCAAGCAACCATGCCAAGCCGATGCCGATAGGAATAAGCCACAATATGGCAAACCCAGCGACTTTCAAGCTCAGCATTAAGGCTTGGTATTCGTATTCCGATAAATACATCATTTAACGCACTTCAAATCCAAAACTGTTCAAGGTGTCCTTCGCTTTTTCGCTATTTAGGAAAGTATAAAACTCTTCTGCGACGACTTTATCACTCAATTTCGCTACAGGGTAACGTATTGGCGTATGTAAATTTGATGGGAACGTCGACACGAGGTTCACTTCTTTAGAAAGCAACGCATCTGTTTTGTAGACAATGCCAAGCTTAGCTTCACTACGCTCTACCAAAGCCAGTGCCATACGAACATTGTTGCTTGGTGCCAATCGAGTCTTCACATCGTCCCAGACACCTAACGTTTCTAGCGCTTCTTTCGCATAGATACCTGCAGGAACCGACATGGTGTTGCCAACCGCAAGTCTTTCATTCGTTAGTAGTTTAGCCCATTGGTCACCGTTTGAGAGATCCAAAGATATTGGTGTCTCTTTAGGGGAAATCAGCACCAGTTCGTTTTCACACAAGTTTGTGACATTGTCACTAGAAACCAATTGACGATCGACTAAATGCGTCATCCATTTTTCGTTTGCCGAGATAAAGATGTCTGCTGGCGCGCCTCTTTCGATTTGGCGTACCAAAGATGACGTGCTCGCATAGACTGGAATAACATCGACAGAATGATCTTTCTCAAACTCTTCGACCAACAAGTTAACCGCATTCGTCATCGACGATGCAGCGTAAACTCGTAGCTTTTCCGCAGCCAAAAGATGACTAGAACTCAATGCCGAAGTTAAGGCGATGGTTAAAAGGATGACTCGCTTTTTCATTGTGATCACTTATCTATTGTTCGTTTCAGTTCTTGAGCTCGCTTTTAAGTCAGACATAAGCTTTTGAATTCAGGCTAAAGCTTTTAATTCAGACCTAAATTGTCAATTCCGGCCAAAGCAAGTCAAGATTTAAATGCTCTTCGATGGCATCAGCGATTCGATTGATACCCAGCTCTTTAAGCTGTTCATGGTCAATCGCTGTTACATCGTTGGCTCCTGCCCATTCGCAAATAAGCGACAACGCATCGCTGTTATCGAATACGCCATGCAGATAAGTACCAAAAATCGAGTTATCTTGATTCACAGCGCCATCAAGGCTGCCTGATTCTAACTGAACCGGTAATGCTATTTCTTTGACATCAGTCTTACCTACGTGGATCTCATACCCTTTTACTTGTGATGTTTTGCCATCAAGTGTCATGGTGCCGCGCACGTTTGTTAAGGTTTTCTGTTGTGTTAGCGTCGTTTCAGTATCGAGATATCCTAACCCTTCGCTGCTTCCTGGCTCACCTTCAACGCCATCTGGATCGTGGATGATATTTCCTAGCATCTGGTAACCACCACAAATACCCATCACTTTGCCGCCCAAGCGTAAATGACGCTGAATATCTTTATCCCAGCCTTGTTGTTTTAGGTAATCCAAATCTGCTCTTACCGATTTTGTACCCGGCAAGATAATCAAATCTGCATTGTTTACACGTTCACCTTTACCGACATAACGTAAATCAATGGAAGGATTAAGTCTTAACGCGTCGAAGTCCGTATGGTTGCTGATTCGGGTTAGCACTGGTACCACGACTTTAAGTTTAGCTTCTCCGTCAGACTCTTGGGCTGAGGTAATGGCATCTTCCGCTTCTAGGTTAAAACCATGCAGATATGGCAATACACCAATCACAGGCTTGCCGGTTTTCTCTTCTAACCAATCAAGTCCAGATTGAAGTAACGCGATATCGCCTCTAAAGCGGTTTATCACAAAGCCTTTTACGCGAGCTTGTTCAGATTCAGATAACAACTCTAATGTGCCGTAGAGGTGCGCAAAAACGCCACCACGGTCAATATCAGCAACGATGATCACCGGGATATCCGCCTTTTCAGCAAATCCCATGTTCGCAATATCATTTTCGCGAAGATTGATTTCGGCTGGGCTACCCGCACCCTCAATCATCACGCTTTCGTATTCTTCAGAAAGTCGGTCAAACGAATCAATAACCGTATCCATCGCCACTTTCTTGTAATCATGATAGCCCGTAGCTTCCATATTACTGATCGCTCGGCCTTGCAGAATAACTTGTGCGCCAGTATCTGAATTGGGTTTTAGCAATACCGGGTTCATGTGAACAGTAGGTTCAATGTTACAAGCTTGCGCCTGAACCGCTTGAGCGCGACCAATTTCGCCGCCATCTTTTGTCACCGCACTGTTTAACGCCATGTTTTGTGGCTTAAAAGGTGCCACTTTGATTCCTTTCCTTGCCAAAACACGGCATAAACCTGCCACCAAAACACTTTTTCCGGCATCTGACGTTGTTCCTTGAACCATAAGGGCGTTTAACGGTGATCGCATCTGTACTTAAATCCTTAATTTCTTAATTTCTTAATTTCTTAATTTTCAATTTATAGCTGTAGGCAATATTTCTCTGCCTCCATCTTAACGTCATTGCCGAGTAGATGCTCAATAAAATGAATGGAAAATGAATGTGTTACTCACTCTGGATTCAACCCCAGTGTTGTTTAATAGCTCCATCGAAACGAAGCTTATGAACGATAAGCAGCGCATCAACAAATAAAACGTACTAACGAAAAGAAACGTTTCAAATTCAGAGAAACGTTTCTACTAAAAACAACATTAAGGGATTCACCATGAAAAAAACTGTATTAGCTATCGCATCTACTATTATCCTTGCCCCTACTTTCGCAATGGCTAGTGACCACCACAGCAGCAATAGCAAGCATGAGAGCGCTATCGCTTACACAGGGCCGATTGAAACCGTTTCTGTTGCGACACTACTTGCAGACACAAGCATGTTCGCAGAGCAAGAAGCGATTGTAGATGGCAAGATTGTTCGTCAGCTAAAGAATGATACATTTGTCTTCTCTGATGGACAGAGTGAAATTCAAATCGAATTGGATGATGATATCCGCCTAGCACAACCGCTAACTGCTGATACTAAAGTACGTATCTTCGGCGAATACGAAGGCGGCAAGACACCGGAAATCGAAGTGGATCATATCCAAGTTCTATAAGCGATAAATACAAAACATACTGACTTCAAATAATTGGCCTGCATATTGCAGGCTTTTTTGTATTATACTGCCGAAAAATACAATTTATATGGAGTCACCATGCTAGGTTGCACGAATAAGACTGTCCTTTTAGGACTAGCTGCACTGTGTTCATTCTCTGCGTCTGCAAACAACTTTAACTACAACACATTCGAGCTACGCATGGGTACTAGCCCAAGTACTTTCGGTGGTGAAGTCACAACAATGTTCACTCAGAACTCTCACTTTGTTGCTCGTATCGATTCAGAATTTGAAAGTGACTGGGATGCAGCGGTAGGTATGGGGTTCAACGGCCCAATTAATCAATTTGCTGACGTTACTGGTCAAATGCTACTACACAACATTGAACGTAATGACGACAATCACATCAAGACTGAAATCAACATCGGTTTGAGAGCGTGGTTAATGGCAAACGTTGAAGTTAACGCGCGCCTTGGTCAACTGATCGACAACGACGACTCTCGCTCAGTAGTTGGTATCGGCGCTCGCTTCCACTCAACGGATCAACTGTCTGTTGGCCTTGATATGCGAAACAACGGTACTTATGGCCACCAAATCTTAATGTCTGCTCGATTCGGCTTCTAAACTGAATTAGCTGCCTAGGTCTTATTGATAAGCTAAGGTTTCGTCACTAAGTAATAAATAACTGTACAAATTACATATAAAAGCCCCGAACACATTAATGTTCGGGGCTTTTTTGTTTGTTAGTTTCGCTGGCTTTTAGTCGTTCACGCCCTAAGCCAGCGACTTACTTTATAAATTAACCATCAGCATCTTTTTCTGATGATCTAAGTACTCTTCATAAGTACCTTGGAAACTAACCAATTGCTTGTCTTTCACATCAATAACGTGCGTCGCCAAAGAAGAAACGAACTCACGGTCATGGCTTACGAAGATAAGTGTGCCAGTGTAAACCTTCAACGCATCGTTAAGCGCTTGAATTGCTTCCATGTCCATGTGGTTCGTTGGTTCGTCCATTACCAGCACGTTGATGTCTTGCATCATTAGCTTGCCGAATAACAGACGGTTCTTCTCACCACCTGAACAGTTACGCGCTTTCTTGTTCGCGTCATCAGCAGTAAACAATAGACGACCTAGAATGCCACGTACCATAAGGTCATCGTGCTTCACTGTGCGCCATTGAGAGATCCAATCGAAGATGCTCAGGTCGTTGTCAAAGTCAGTCGTGCTATCTTGTGGGCAGTAGCCTACCGATGCGTTTTCAGACCATTTAACGATACCTTCGTTTTGCTCTAGTTCTTGAACTAGGCAACGTAGCAGCGTGGTTTTACCCACACCGTTCTCACCGATAACAGCAAGACGTGTGCCCGCTTCAAGCAGCAAGTTGCCACCAGCAAACAGTGTTTCGCCATCGAAGCCGTGACTAAGCTCTTTAAGTTCAAGCGCTTGACGGTGCAATTTCTTGCCTTCACCAAAATCAATTGATGGGCTCATACGGCTCGATGATTTCACTTCATCAAGCGTGATTTTGTCCATTTTCTTAGCACGTGAACTTGCTTGCTTCGCTTTAGATGCGTTTGCACCAAAACGGTTAACGAAATCTTGAAGTTCGCTAATTTCAGCCGCTTTCTTAGCGTTGTTTGCTAGAAGTTGCTCACGAATCAAACCAGAAGCTTCTAGGAAATACTCGTAGTTACCAGGGTAAACACGTAGCTCACCGTAGTCGATATCAGCCATGTGCGTACACACAGAGTTCAGGAAGTGTCTATCATGCGAAATGATGATCATTGTACATTTACGCTGGTTTAGCTCTTCAGCAAGCCAGTTGATCGTGTGAATGTCCAAGTTGTTGGTTGGTTCATCAAGAAGCAGAATATCTGGGTTTGCAAATAGAGCTTGCGCCAGAAGCACACGCAGTTTCCAACCTGGAGCAACTTGCTGCATCAGGCCGAAATGGAACTCTTCTTCGATACCCGCTTGAATTAGGATATCACCTGCACGGCTTTCAGCTGTGTAGCCATCCATTTCAGCGAATTCACTTTCAAGTTCAGCGACTTTCATACCATCGTCTTCGCTCATTTCTGGCAAAGAATAAATACGGTCACGTTCTTGTTTTACTTCCCACAGTTTTCTGTCACCCATGATCACAACGTCGATAACGCTGTATTGTTCAAAAGCGAACTGATCTTGGCTTAGCACACCCAGTTTTTCTCCTGGAGTGATAGAAACGTTGCCCGAGCTTGGCGTTAATGCACCACTTAGGATTTTCATGAACGTTGACTTGCCGCAACCATTGGCGCCGATCAAACCATAGCGGTTGCCGTTACCAAATTTAGCAGAGATGTTTTCAAACAGCGGCTCTGCGCCAAATTGCATTGTGATGTTCGCGGTAGATATCAAAGAACTAATTCCTAAGCGTGTACTGACAGATAATTATTAGGCTACTTCAAGAACCTAAATAAGAAGTACGAAAGTATGGATTAAACAAAAATCGAAGCGCGGATTATATAGAGATCTCGATCACGTTGTCGAGGCCAAACCGTAAACGAATCGTAAACATAGACCATTTAGATGCTTTTCATACGTTATTAACGTGTAAATAGAAAAATCCCCACCAGTTGAACTGACAGGGATTCAATTTATCGATACTAAAAATGTTCTAAACTGATCGCTTTTAAAGCTATCTCTCTTCAAGACTAAAAGGCTTGAGGAAGAGATGTATCGTTATTTAGTAATTTTCTTTTGAACGTACTTTTGGCTTACATCCACTACCGCAACATCTCTAAAGAAGCTTCTACCCAATAGAATAGGGAAAGAAAGATGCGTTCGATCAGCTAGCGTAAATTCAGTTTTGTCTTTCAGATCGCCGATTTGAATAGAAGCTACGACAACAGCACGTCGTTGTGTGCCTTCCGCGCTCGACTGCTTGATCTTAACCCAACGCTCTACCGGTAAACTGATCTCTTTGGTTGTGATACCGTCATGTTCAATTTTAAACTTAACCCAGTCTTTTCCGTCACGTTCAAAATCAACGATATCTACAGCACTGATCGAAGATGTTGTTGCGCCTGTATCAATACGAGCTTTAAATGCTTCTTTCAAACCAGGAACAAACACCCACTCTTCTTCACCAAGAATCAGTTTACCATCATCCGTTTTTAACGGTTTTGCTGGTGGCTTTTCAACTGGCTCAGGTTTAACTTCTGGCTCAGTGGGTTTTACTTCTTCAGGCTTCTCTGTAGGTTCCGTTACTTTCTCGCCTTCAGTTGCGTCAGTCTTTGAAGAGTCATCCACAACAGGTTGTTCTACTTGAGGCTTTTGCTCTGGCTCGACAGGAACTTGAGTCGTCGTCGAACAAGCAAACAGGCCACCACTTAGCATTAAAACTACAATCGCTTTCCAATTATACATTCAGTCACCTTTTATTTCGAAACGTTAGCTATCGCTTTAGCTACATAAGGAATATGGGATTCAGAAAGGCCTGCGATATTGATGCGTCCGTCACCAACACCATAGACTCCATATTCTTCACGTAATTGATTCATTTGAGTTTCTTTAAAGCCTAGTACACTAAACATACCTTTATGGCTTTCAATGAAGTCAAAGTGTGACGTGTTGTAAGTATTTCGCAATTCATCACATAAACTTTGGCGCAGATTTAACAAACGTTGCTGCATTTCACTCAATTCTTGCTTCCAAATCGATGTTAGCTCTTGATTCTGAAGAATTGTTTTAACCAAAGCGGCACCGTGATCAGGCGGCATCGTGTAAGTTGAACGAGCAAGCGTTAGAAGCTTACCTTTAGCGTTACTAACGTGTTCGCTGTTCTTACCAATCACAATCGCTGCACCTGTTCTTTCACGGTACAAACCGAAGTTTTTTGAACAAGACGTAGTAATCAGCATCTCTTCTACGTTGTTAGCCATATGTTGAAGACCTTTCGCGTCTTCTTCTAGGCCATCGCCAAAGCCTTGGTAGGCAATATCAACGAACGGTAAGAAACCATTCTTCTGAGATAGTTTGGTGATTTCCTGCCACGCTTCAAAGTTGATATCCGCACCCGTTGGGTTATGGCAGCAACCGTGCAGTAGTACCACGTCTGATGGACCCGCTTTTGAAAGATCATCCAACATTCTTGCAGTATCAACTTGCTTCGTTTCAGGACTGAAGTAGTTGTAGTACCGAACTTTTAAGCCCGCTGCTTCCATCACCGGTTTATGGTTAACGTAGCTTGGGTTTGAGATCCAAACGGTGGTGTCTGGTTGAGAGACTTTCATTAAGTCGCCCAACATACGAAGTGCACCACTTGCACCCGGTGTTTGAATCGCAGCAACGCGATCCATTGCTGAAGTCCCTTTAAGCAGCAGATCAACCATGCTCTGGTTAAACTCTTCACAGCCTGCTAGGCCAACGTAAGCTTTGGTTTTCTGAGTATCGACAACAATGTCTTGAGCCATAGAAACGGCTTTCATGATCGGTGTTTCGCCTTGGTCGTTTTTGTAAACGCCAATGCCTAAATCGACTTTGTCAGTACGAGGATCGCCACGGTAGGCGACAGAAAGAGATAAAATTGGATCTAAAGTTGGTTTTGGTAGATGTGAAAACATGAAAGTCACAACCCTTTGAAATTCAAGTAATGACCTCCAAGTTATCATTTTATTTACAATTTAAGAAATAGAAATTCATCAAAGTTTTGATTTTTAGGAGATAACTCTAGTTGAATCCAGTACATCCTAGCTATCCCTACTCCAGATAGTTCAATATTCCATCAATTTACAAATTTAACTACGTCATAAAATAAAAAAGCCTCAGCAGAGGGCTGAGGCTAACTATTTGTACTAGTGTAATATGTCGTAAATTTACGTTAGTCCACTAAAGCTGGAACCGATGGATGATTTGGTTTGAACTACCACGCCAATCTAACATTGGGTCCGCTTTATCTTGCTCGAAGCGACCATCAATCAAAGTATCCACGTATTCAAGCACTTGCTTCTGTTTATCATCCAGCTCATCGAGCTCGTAGCCCGTCCACATCCAGATGTCTTTGCCTTCGCACTCCACTTTTACACGCTGAACAAGCTTAAGCACTTCAGACACGTTCGCGGGATGCAGAGGATCGCCACCAGAAAGCGATAAGCCACGACGCTTGATTCGCGGATCATTGAGATCAGCGATAATTTGGTCTTGTAGCTCTTGAGTAAACAAATGCCCAGAGTCCAATCGTTGCGTCGACTGGTTATAACACCCGCGACACTGGTGCACACAACCCGACACAAACAAAGTGCAGCGTGTTCCTGGGCCGTTTACAACGTCGATTGGGTGATATTGATGGTAATTCATAAGGCAGTATTGAAACTCGTTATTGCTTAATAGTTTGAAGGAAGTGCTGTAACAACTGAAACGAAAGAATTGGTATCGACATAGCACCGATACCAATCTTATTTCTTGAAACGTAGATCTTCTAAGTTAACTCGCTAACGATCGCAGATCTTAACTAAGATCCTTCGTTAGATTAAAGGTGCTTCACGCGACGTTTAACTTCTTCTTGCTTACCGAAGTTAAATGGTCGTGCATCTGGGCTACCAAGGTAACCACAAACACGGCGTGTTACCGATACTTTGGTTGAGTCGTGGTTGCCACACTTAGGGCACGTAAAGCCCTTACTTGTACAGTCGAACTCACCGTTGTAACCACATTCGTAGCACTCATCTATCGGCGTGTTGGTGCCGTAGTAAGGAACACGTGTGTAGCTGTAGTCCCATACGTTTTCTAGTGCTTCGATGTTCTTCTGCATGTTCGGGAATTCGCCGTAACAGATAAAACCGCCGCTAGAAATTTCAGGATAAGGCATCTCGAAATCGATCTTGTCGTATGGGTTCACTTTCTTCTGCACATCTAAGTGGAAGCTGTTTGTGTAGTAACCACGGTCTGTTACGCCATCAATCACACCAAATTCTTTGGTGTCGATGCTACAGAAACGGCTACATAGGTTTTCACTTGGTGTGCCGTATAGGCTGAATGCGTAACCTGTTTCTTTCGTCCAAGATTCCACTTCACGCTTCATGTATTCCACCAGCTCAAGCGCTTTAGCACGCATTTCGCCGTCGTCGTACAGGTGAACGTCTGTGCCGTAAAGCGCAGTCATTGCTTCGTGGATACCGATGTAACCAAGAGAAACCGATGCACGACCGTTCTTGAAGATATCAGCAATGGAGTCGTCCGCTTTCAAGCGAACGCCACACGCGCCTTCCATGTATAGAATTGGAGCAACACGCGCTTTCACGTTTTCTAGACGAGAAATACGAGTTTCTAGAGCACGACGAGCCAGCTTCAATTTTTCATCAAGCAGTTCGTAAAACTTAACCATATCTTGCTTCGCGTTAATCGCGATACGTGGCAAGTTCAAGCTAACAACACCTAAGTTGTTACGCCCTTCATGAATCAACTCACCGTTTTCTTCATAAGTATTCAAGAAGCTACGGCAACCCATAGGCGTTTTAAATGACCCTGTCACTTCTACTACTTTGTCGTAGTTAAGAATGTCTGGGTACATACGCTTAGAAGCACACTCAAGTGCCAATTGCTTGATGTCGTAGTTTGGATCTTGCTTCTGGTGGTTCAAGCCATCTTTGATTGCAAATACCAGTTTAGGGAACACGGCTGTTTTGCGGTTCTTACCCAAACCTGCAATGCGGTTTTTCAAGATAGATTGCTGGATAAGTTTTGAACCCCAGCTTTCGCCAAGACCAAAGCCAAACGTAACGAATGGTGTTTGGCCATTAGCCGTGTGCAACGTGTTTACTTCGTATTCCAAAGATTGGAACGCGTCGTAACACTCTTTCTCGGTACGAGAGATAGCAAAAGCTTCTGGGCTATGAATGTCCCACTCTTTCGCTAAAGATAAATGCTTCTCGTAACTCGCCATCACGTAAGGTTCTAGAACCTCGTCGATACGGTTAATCGTAGTACCGCCATAGATGTGGCTCGCGACTTGCGCGATGATCTGTGCCGTTACCGCTGTTGCTGTAGAAATCGATTTAGGTGTGTCGATTTCCGCGTTACCCATCTTGAAGCCATGCGTTAACATGCCTTTCAAGTCGATAAGCATACAGTTAAACATTGGGAAGAACGGTGCGTAGTCTAGATCGTGGTAATGAATGTCACCACACTCGTGAGCTTGTACGATGTCACGCGGCAAAATGTGAGTTTTTGCATAGTGTTTAGCCACGATACCCGCCAGTAAGTCACGCTGAGTTGGGATAACTTTACCGTCTTTGTTGGCATTCTCATTGATCAGATCAACATTGCTTTCTTCGATTAAGCCTTCGATCTCACGAGTTAAAGCACTTTGCTTTTCACGTGCGATGTCACGGTCATGACGATATTCAATGTAGGCACGAGCCAGAGACTTATAAGGTCCCTGCATTAGCTCGTTCTCGACCAAAGTCTGAATTTCAGAAATATGAACTTCATCGTAGTCTTCGAGCTTCAACTCAACTGCTAATGCCACATTCAGAGCATAAATAGCAATTTCCTTATCGGCTTTGTCTGATGCTGCTTCCACTGCAGCTTGGATACGATCTCTACTGAATGGAGCTCTTGAGCCATCACGCTTGATTACGATTGATTTCACCACTTCTCCTTACTCTTGAGGTATTCACAGACTTATCCACAAACACACTATATAGAGCGATTTATCGTTTAACTAACACTAGATATTGTGGCGTATTTAACGAGAACCACCAACTTTGAGTATTGATTTGGATCAATAAAACGCGCTCGCTGAACAAGATAAATCCAATATTATTACGTGAGTTCTCAAGTCGAAAAGAAACAATGTAACAATAAAAAAACTGCTAAAAAGAGTTGAATTTTTGGTAAGTGTTGTAGGATAACGGCTCAACTATATTGGACGACAAAATTAGGGATATTTGGAATGAAACGACTTCAAAAGTGGGTAATGCTAAGTTGCTTACTCAGTAGCCACGCATTTGCTGAACCTTTGACCATATCCAGTTGGAATATCGAATGGTTATCAACCAATGTGGCTGTGAATAAGTTTTCTGCCCAACGTGATCAAGCTGATTTCGATAAACTCGAACAGTATTTCCAATCCTTAAATGCGGATGTGGTCGCTTTTCAGGAAGTCGATGACGTCAATGCCATTCAACGCATCGCCGGCGATCAATACAAAATATTGATGTCTGACCGCGCATTGCCCAAAAACAGTAACCGACAATTCAAAGAAGTGAACCAATATACGGGCTTCGCGGTTCGTAAAGGAATCACACTCACCGACTACGCTGACTTTCCTCTGGAAACGAGTGCTAACAGCAAGCTCAGATTTGCCAGTTATATGGTTGTGGAAACGGATTCAAATCCAATTCACATGTTGTCAGTGCACTTAAAGGCCGGATGCAGCGGCGCTTACAAGTCGAACCGTGACTGTTCAAGGCTCAAAGACCAAGCTAAGCAACTGAATAAGTGGATACAGCAAAGAGAACGTAAAGGCGAAGACTACGCGATTCTGGGCGACTTTAACCATAACCTCTCCTACTCACGAGATTGGATGTGGAAAGATATGGCGCAAAATACCGATGCTCAGTTGGCAACAAGAAAAACTCGAGCAGATTGTAAAGTGCGCTCAAACCGCAACAATCACCGTACACATCAATTTCGTTCGGTGATTGACCATATTGTTGTGAGCAAGTCCTTGGATGCCTCTCCTGCGAAACAAAAGGTATTTGAAACGCAAGATGTTCTGAACTACAAACTCAGTGATCACTGCCCAGTTTCAACAACGATCAAATAGTAAGTTATAGATAACTGCAGATTGTAGATAAGTGCAAATAATAGAAAACAGTACATATAGAAAGAGGCTGACTGGCTTTTTACTTAAAGCGGGTCAGCCTCTCTGTTTGGTCAGATAAGAGCGAATCCTCTCAGCCATGCAATAAATGGTAGGCGTACTGCTAGCAGCTTTTATTGGTTCGACCCGCTAGCCACATTCCCACCAACATACTTAAGACGAACAGCCATACCGTAGGGTTTCCGCCACTAAGGCTTGTTACTGCAGGCCCCGGGCAAAAGCCTGCAATCCCCCAGCCTAAACCAAAAGCAGTTGAACCTAAGATCAACTTTCTGTTGATTAGTGGATTATTACTGCTATCTAAAGGTTCACCATTGACGGCTTGAGAGCGCTTTTTAATGACCAGATGATAAAACGGAGCGAAGACCAATAGCGCGCCACCCATAACAAATGCCAAACTGATGTCCCAGTTACCGGTAATGTCTAAGAAGCCGAGTACCTTGTTAGGATCAACCATACCTGAAATGATCATTCCTGACCCAAACAGAATACCTGCGAGCAAGCCGATAACGATAGTCAATGAAGAGTTTTTCATTATGCCCCCAAGCCAATCAGGTTTTTAACCAGCACTGTTGCCATCGCGACACCCATAAATACACAGGTTGCGACAATTGAACGTTTAGACAAACGAGCCATTCCGACAATGCCATGACCGCTAGTACAACCGTTCGCCATCTTGGTACCGAAGCCAACCAATAGTCCGGCTATGATAACCACTGCGAAGTTGATCTCTTCTAATTGCGGAAGTTGGTAGCCCGTTGGAATCAATAACCAACCGCTCGCGACCATTCCGACAACAAAAGCAAGTCGCCAATGTTTTTCGGTTTTCTCTGTGTTGGTGTCCAATCTGGATTCAGATCCTGATTCTAATCTTTTGTTGTTTCTAGACGGCAATAAGCGGCTAACGATTCCGCTTATTCCTGCTACTCGTCCGATCCCCAACATCAGAATAATTGCCGACGCGCCTAGTAGCATGCCACCGAAAAATGCATCCCAAGGTATTAAACTCATCACTGACCTCTCCCATCCACAAACTTAAATTTAACTCGTCGCACTTTAAATTAGGTCTTACTAATAAATATAAATTAGAGTTTACTAATAAATATAAATTAGTCAATGCTAATGTAATGGCGTTATGTTTCGATTTGTAAGTTTGGAATTTAAAAGCGTCCCACATGAAAAAAGCCCCTAGGCGTTAACCTAAGGGCTTATGATTTGATTCGGTTTATTGTGTCAGTTACTTAGTCTTGTTCTTTTCAGCTATCCACTGCGACATGTACTTGGTACTCGCCATGCTGTGGTGCTTGAGCATCGAACCAAAGAAGTTATCCAGTCGATGAGATTCAAGTTCAGACTCTAACGCAGTTAATCGCTCAATCAATTTGTCACCCAGTTGATTCTGCTCGTAGTGCGTTTCAAGGATCGAATGACATTGGCTTTGTGCCTTCAGCCACTTCTCTTCATCTTTATAGAGGGCAACGGCAGCTTCAACAAACTCGTCGATATCGTCTGCAACTGCGCCAGGCCATTGCAACTCACCTTGCGGTAACATGCCTTCACTACCAATTTCGCTCGTCACATTCGGAGTTTGTAACTTCATCGCATCAAGCAACTTGCCTTTAATGCCCGCGCCAAATCGTAGAGGTGCAACACACACACGTGCTTGCTCCATCACTTCTTGAGCGTCTTTAGCCCAACCTTTGATATGGAAACCGGTTTTAGGGTTGTGTAATGCAGTCGCTTTTGGTGGCGGATACGATCCATAAATATGAAGTTCAGTGTCAGGTAACTGTTTGCGGATCTTCGGCCATATCTTCTGTAATTGAAGCACAGCATCCCAATTCGGGGCATGTCTAAAGTTACCTATCGTCATGAAATGCTTACGTTCTTCAAAGCTTTTCGTGCTTTCAGGTAGAGTGTTGAGATCAACCATGAAGGGCAAGTGATGAAGCAGTTTTGGATCGATATTGAACTCAGATTGAAGCAATTCCATTTCATAGCTAGAAATGATCAACGAAAGATCACAGCGTAAAATCGCAGCAATTTCACGTTTCGCCAAGTCACTGTATAAATGTGCTTTGGTCAGTTCAGTCTCTTTCTTAATAGCTTCGTGGCGTGCATTACGTAGAAACTGCAAGTCTTCGGTATCCAATAACTTAAATGCATTCGGACATACCTTCTCCACACGCCATCCAAATTGCTCTTCCATCATAAAACGGTCGAACATCACGACATCGGGTTGTAGCTCTTCAATGTACTGGTCAAAGCTGTCGCAATTCAACTGTATAGATTGGCTTGTGATGCCCTCTTCAGAGAGATCAATCATGTGCTCGGTTTCTTGAGCTGGCGTTGCGAACTCAACGGACCAACCTTGCCTCTTAAATAGACGTAAAAGAGACATCATATGGCTGCCCGCCGCCGATGAATTCGGTTCTGGCCAAACGTAGCCAATTGCTAAAACTTTCTTCAAAACACTTCCTAAGAAATAACAAAAGGGACTGTAAAAGTCCCAAATTAAACGTAAGTCGATTTATACCGCTGATTATAATTAGTTCTAAAAACTCAGCGATCAGATTCGCTCACCTACATTGCGAGCTATCATAAGTACTTCATCAGCAGAATACAGGTTTGAAATCGTGGTTTCGACTTCAGCGCCTAATGTCGACTGATACAGTTTTTGTGCAAAATTGTCTGCTCTAGTGGTGACCAGAACATGCTTTAGTGCCGAACCTTGCTGCGCTAACTGCTGCTTTACTTGCGGCAGAGAGTCAAGAATCAGCTTTCTACCCAATCCTTTGCCCTGTGCGCTTGGCAATACAGCAAGTTGTTCTAGTTCTAAAACAGCTTCCGGTCTAAAGCCACTTTTCTGAACCCAAATAATGTAGCCAACAATTTCACCTTCGCTTTCAGCAACAAAGTTAAGAAAGCGTGGTGAAGCGCTTAAGTTACATTGTAACCACTCTCGCGAATATTGCTGTCGAACAAAGGCTGCTTGATGAACCAAAGCCGCGCCATCGAGGTCGGCTTTCTTCATAAGGCGCACTTTACTCAAAACACTTTACCCATAACACGTCGCTCATTAGCGTTATTCAGTCGCTGAGTTTGGGTGCGTTTTACAGTGTAAAATGGCTCTTTCTAAAAGCTCCAAAGCAGATTTATCGGCCTCAGGAAGTTTAGCATCCGATTGACCTAGCGGTTCAACGCGGCTGCCCCATTTAATATGGCCAGCACCCCAAGTTAAACCAGCGCCAAATGCTGCAACAAGAATGTTGTTGTTAGGCTTAACGAAACCTTGCTCTAGCGACTCACATAATGCAATTGGCACAGTAGCAGCGGATGTGTTGCCGTAATTTTGAATGTTAACAAACGCTTTATCGCGATCGATACCCGCCATATCACACAGAGTTTGAATGATTCGGATGTTCGCTTGGTGCGGAATCACAACGTCAATGTTGTCGGTTGAGATACCAGTGCGGCTCAATACTGTGTGTGCCGCTGCGCCCATGCCTTTCACTGCGCGTTTGAAGATCTCTTTACCAACGAAATCGAAGTCCCAGTAACCGTTGTCAGCCGCAAAGCGGTCCATAGACGTACCGAATTTTGGTACCGCTAGAATATCGCGGCCTTCGGCGTCACAACCGATTTGAGCTTCTTGTAAGCCGACTTGTTCTTCAGTACGCGATAGAACCACAGCGCCGGCTCCATCACCGAAAAGAACCGCAGTATCACGCTTGGTCCAATCAATGAAGAATGACAGACGTTCAGCACCCACAACGATGGCATTACGATAGTTACCCGCCTGAATCAGTCGAGTTGCCGTTTCAACGCCGTAGATGAAGCCCGTACACGCTGCGTTAAGGTCGAAAGCCGCTGCACTCTTAATGCCTAAGTTCTGTTGAACCTTAGATGCGGTATTTGGAATAAGGGAGTCTGGGCTGCACGTCGCGATGATCACGAGATCGATATCTTCGGCTGTTAGGCCAGCACACGCCATGGCATGTTTCGCTGCAACAGTCGCTAGCTCAGAGGTATTTACATGACTGATACGACGGTTTTCGATACCAGTTCGAGTTCGAATCCACTCGTCAGACGTATCAATGAAAGTGCTTAGATCATCATTGGACAGCACGGCTGGTGGTAGACACTTTCCCCAGCCAGTAATTTCGGCGTAAAATTTTGTCATCATTTACCTGTTTATTGTTTGTTTTTATTTAAGTATCGTATTCTAGTTTTAAACAGTATAAGCGCTCCGTGCGTGATTCGTAAATCGCGTTAGCAACGGAGTTACAATAAAAAGAGAAAGTTATGTCTACATTCAACACACGATGCCCTTCTTGTAATGGCGTAAACCGAGTTCCTTCAGAAAGAATTTCAGAAAGCCCAACTTGTGGTAAATGCAAAACAGCATTGCTCGATGGCGCTCCCATCGAGGGAACGTCACTTAATTTCCAATCTATCTTGAACAGTTCACAGCCTGTGGTTGTCGATTTCTGGGCGACATGGTGTAACCCATGTGTGGGTTTTGCGCCAGTGTTCAGCGACGTTGCAAAAGAGCGTTCGGGAGATGTTCGATTCGTTAAGATTGATACTGAAGCTCAGCAACAGCTTGCCGCGATGTACCAAATCAGAAGCATTCCCACGGTGATGGTGTTTAAAGATGGCAAACGTGTCGATACGATTAACGGTGCGTTACCAAAAGGCCAATTTGATCAATGGCTTAATCAAGCTCTAACCAAGTAACACTATTATTTATAGCTATTGATTAAGCTATTGATTAAGCGATTTAATTGGCTTTGGCTTTATTCTAAGTAAGCACACAAAAATAGGTTAGAGAGTCTTACCAAATCAAGACTATCTAACCTACTGTTTTATTCGTGGTTATCACTTCGCTTCTTGAGTTAAACCACAGCTTCGCCTTTCGCTTGAATACTAGATGCTTGCTTACCTAACCCGTATTCCTCTTTGATTTGGTCTGCGACTTTTTCAGCAATCATAATGGTTGGCGCATTGGTGTTTGCCCCAATCAGTGTCGGCATCACAGAAGCATCAATGACTCTCAAGTTATTCAACCCATAGACTTTAAGATCGTTATCTACCACGGCTAATAAATCACTGTTAGGGCCCATTTTACAGGTCCCGACCGGGTGATACTGAGTATCTGCACGGTTGCGAATATCTTGCTCGATAGCCTTGTCATCACTGGCGTCCACTGGGTAGAAAGCATTGCCACGGATGTCATCAAACGCCGAACTCTCTAACATTTGATACTGCTTCTTCCAGCCCTTAATCATGATCTCCATATCTTCAGGATGACTGAAAAACGCAGGATCGATCTTAGGCGGATCATAAGGATCATTACTATTGAGCGTTACGCTGCCGTTGCTTTTCGGACGCAACAAGGTGACATGAGAGGTAAAACCATGACTGGTATGGATTTTTCTTGCATGGTCATCGACAACAGCGACCACAAATACAAACTCTAAATCCGGCACCGCGATATGATCTTCGGAACAAAGAAAACCTATCCCCTCTGCAAAATTACTGCTCATCTTGCCACGGCGTTCTTTGTGCCATAGCGGCAGAGCTTTGGTCATTTCAGAGGCCATTTGTAGCGAGATACCAAAAGTTTCACGCTTTTCACTGCACTTGTACGAATGCACCAAGTCGATATGGTCTTGGAGGTTCTTGCCCACTCCAGGCAACTCATGAACCTGTTCGATGTCATGCGCCTCCAAATCGTCTTTAGCACCGACACCAGACAGTAATAACAACTGGGGAGAACCAAATGCACCAGCAGATAGAATCACCTCTTTGTTGGATCTGATCTGATAACGCTGTCCGTCCGAGCCATATTCAACGCCAACCGCTTGCTTACCTTCAAACAAGACCTTATGCGTGGTGGCTTTAGTAACGACCGTGAGATTCGATCGTGAAAGGTTTGGCGTTAAGTAAGCCTTGGCAGCGCTGCATCGTTCACCATTCAGCTGAGTGACCTGGGTCGGCATCGCCCCAAACTGAGCCGCACCGTTAATATCTTCATTGCGAGGTACGCCTATCGATTCACAGGCCGTTAAGTAGCGTTCAAGCATTGGGCTTGGCGATCTAAGGTTTGCCACATTAAGAGGACCACCTTGACCATGAAACTCATCTTGATGAACTTCGTTGTTTTCGGCTTTCTTGAAGTAAGGCAGACATGAATCATAGCTCCATCCCGCATTACCCATGCTTGCCCATGTATCGTAGTCGGAACGGTGCCCACGAGCGTACATCATGGCATTGATAGAACTAGACCCGCCAAGTGTCTTACCTCTTGGCTGATAACCTCTACGACCATTTAAACCCGGCTGTTCAACCGTTTCGAAAGCCCAATTATTGAGTTTGGTTGGCATCATAGCCACCACGCCAACGGGTGTATGAATGAATGGGCTCGTGTCTTTACCGCCCGCTTCTAACAAGCAAACAGTGACATTAGGATCTTCCGACAACCGAGAAGCCATGACACACCCCGCAGAACCACCGCCAACAACAATAAAATCATAACTATCCATTAGTCATCTCCGCTATTTCTAGTGGGTGCAATTCGCGCTTCAATATTTTGCCGGTTGCTGTCATGGGTAAGGCTTTGCGAATGAATACCTTACGCGGATATTTGTAATCGGCCAATTGCTCACGACACCATGTAATCAGAGCTGCACTATCACATTGCGTATGTTCGTGAAGCACCACATGAGCGTGAATCTCCTCGCCTAGGCGATCATGATGTTCACCCACAACCGCGACCATTTCGACATCAGGATGACACATCAATACTTCTTCGATTTCGCGCGGATACACGTTGTAACCCCCACGGATGATCATGTCTTTAACGCGGTCAACAATGAACAAGTTGCCGTGCTCATCGGTGCGTCCAATATCTCCAGTTAGGAACCAACCGTCTCTTATCGCTTCTGCTGTCGCCTCTGGCCTTTGATAGTAGCCTTTCATGACACTTGGACTCTTGATGCAGACTTCGCCCAATTCACCCATTGCAACCGAGTTGCCTTGTATATCAGTGATCTTGATAAGGTGACCACACAAAGGTTGCCCCACACTGCCAGACAATCGGTCACCATCAATATGATTAAAGGTCGCAACTGGCGCTGTTTCTGATAAACCATAGCCTTCTAATACTGGAAGCTCAAAGCGAGACTCAAACTGTCGAATAACCTCAAGTGGCATAGAAGCACCGCCAGAAACACCCAACCTCAAGCTGTGTTTAACCTGTTCAGAGCGTTTGCTTATTTCTAAACTACTAGAGGACTCTTCTCCCGCCTTTAATAGCGCGATATACATGGTTGGAACGCCCGCAAACACGCTTACTTTATGGTTAATGATCTGTTCGATCACCAGTGACGGTTCGAAACGCGGAATCAACACCATGGTCGACCCTGTTAGCACACTTGCGTTCATCATCACCGTCTGGCCGAAGCTATGGAATAAAGGCAGTGTGGCCATTGTGGTATCGCTGTACTCCAATCGCATTAGATACTGTGACGACATCGCATTGGTTTGCATATTGGTGTGAGAAAGCTCTGCTCCTTTTGGCTGACCTGTCGTACCTGAAGTATAAAGAATCACAGCGGTATCATCACCATGGCAAGCCACAGACTCAAAAGGAATCAAAGGTTGTGCTAACCAGTCAGCGATTGATTCATGCTGCTCGTTTCTTTCTGAAGTCGTTTCTGCGCCGGCTGGGATGGGCATCTCGACAAAGTGTTCACAATGGTTTGCCTGTTCGAAACCTTGTAAGCCATAGCGACCGATGGGCAGCTCTTCACTGCCCTCAAAGCATAAATAGGCTTTAGCGTCCGAATCATTAAGGTGGTAAGCGATCTCTCTTGCTTTAAATAACACGTTCAAAGGCACCACGACGCAGCCTGCTTTTAGAATCCCATAATAGGCAATCGGGAAATACGTGACATTCGGACACGACAACGCGACCTTATCTCCTTTCTTGAGTCCCAGCTTTCTTAAATTAGCGGCGACGTTTCCAGAAAGTTGTTCCAACTGAGAAAAGCTGACTTCATCTGTCCCCATTCGCAGAGCGACTTTATTTGGGAAAAGCGAAGCGCTGCGCTCCAAGTTAACAGCAAGATTGTGCATCCATGATCTCCTTATTCGGCTTAGACCTATTAATCACGGTCACCGTAGACGTTGTTGTATTTTGTTTCGAATATGTGTTTAACCTATGTTCATTTGTTCTTTGCTTTCGTTTCTAATCCATTGTTATTTCAACCCTATGCACACGTGTCCGTGTATGGCTTATTAAATTACAACATTTCGATAACATTTTGCAAAGGTTGCAAAAAGACAAAAAACGGTGATATTCGGACATAATTGCAACACAGCCGACGAAAAGATGTTCGTGGTTAAGATAGAATAAGAACACTCAACAAGAGGCATATTATGGAATACACCGCAGTTTACGAACCGGATATGCAGGCATTTGGTATTCTTGATCTTCAGCTATTGTCTCGATATTTTTCATCATCCTTGACGGTCGATACGTTATTGAAAGGCAGTAACATCGATGAGTTCCAGCTCAATACGCCAGATACCCACATCACGCTCGCACAAAAATTAGCGGTGTTCAGTAACGCGCTTGAGAGCTCCAACGTAGAGGGGTTAGGACTAAAAGTTGGACAGGAAGCCCGATTCAGTGATTTTGGTGTGTTGGGTTACGCAGTGTTCAGCAGTGAGACACTGTTAGACGCTCTTTTAATGGGCTTCAAATATCTGCGTCTTGCGGGCCCTGTTCTCAAGAAGACCATGTCCGTTGAACATCAAACGGGATACTTTCGCGCTGAGCAACTTATCGAGCTCGACTCTTTGTTGCCTTTCTGTTGTGAGTATTGGTTTTCCGCTATTCAAAGTTTGTGTGAAGAAGTGCTACAACAGCCCTTTCCCTCTCTTGTGATCCGCTTCCCTTACCCTAAACCTACTTATGGCGATCTCTATCAGGAGATTTTCCGTTGCCGTGTAGAGTTTGATTGCGAGCAGCTTGAGTGGCAGTTCGATGCAACACGCCTATATTCACCTTTACCAACGGCTAACCCAATCACGTTACAAATGTGTTTGAAATCTTGTGACGACATGTTGGCTAGAGTCAGTGCGCCCACCAGCCTTAAAGAGAAGATCTCACAAATGTTTATTGAAAGGCCTGGCTGTTACCCTTCCATTGAAGCGCTATCCACAGAATTGGGAATGTCTTCTAGAACACTACGTAGACACCTCAAGGCCGCAGACACGAGCTATCAGAAAATATTGGATCACGTGCGATTTCACCTCTCTAGGCACTATCTTTCATCGACGCATATGAGTATTGAAGAGATCTCCGATAGAGTAGGATTTTCAGACAGTGCGAACTTTCGGCATGCCTTTCGTAAGTGGAGTGGAAGCTCTCCAAGGCAATACCGTAAAGACATCGGATAATGTTTTTTGATACCTGAATTAAATCCAAATGATGGAAAATTAGAGGCCTATCATCTTCCAAATTAAATAACCAACGAACAAAGGCTTAACAGCTTCTCGACCGCATAAAATCTTGCCAAATCATAAAATGTCGCAATGGTATTTTAGTTTAGATTGGCGATAGATTTCTTTTGTCTTAACGACCATTTTTATTCGTTTTACCCAATTTAGTTTCTCCCCCATAGTCGCGGAAAATTCATCGTTTCTTTTACTATTTAGAGGCTCCTGCATTGGACAACACCCAACCAACAACTCGCATAACTGTTCCTGTTATTGCATTGTCTTTTTACGCGATCGCTTCAGGCTATTTAATGAGTTCATTACCATTAATGCTGTCTGAGTATGGCTTAGACAGTAATCTATCGAGTTGGTTGGCGAGTGCCTTTTATGCAGGCCTTTTAGCGGGTACGTTATTGATTGAGCGTGCGATCGCTCGCGTTGGTCACAAAGACGCGTTCGTCATTGCACTTAGCGTATTTATCGCCACGATTCTTGTATTACCGTTGGCGCCACATCAATCAGTTTGGTTGTTGGCTCGTTTCGTCGCGGGTGTCTCAGTCGCTGGGATCTTTGTGATTGTGGAATCTTGGCTAATGAGCGGTGAAGAATCTCAACGTGCGAAACGTTTAGGTGTTTACATGTGTTCGTTGTATGGCGGTTCGGCCGTTGGTCAACTTGGCATTGGATACCTTGGTATTACGGGTGGCGTGCCTTTCATCGCAATGTTCACCTTGCTGTTTGGAGCAATCATTGTATTGATGTACGGACAAGCAACAGCACCACAAATTCACGATGCGCAGTCTTTATCACTGAAACAAATCAGTAAGCTAAGCCACAGCGCTTTGATTGGCTGTATTGTATCTGGGTTAACACTTGGGTCTATTTATGGCTTGATGCCTGTAGAACTCGCTCAGCGCAACATCGCACACCAAGACATTGGCGGTTTGATGGCGTTAGTGATTATGGGTGGTATGGCCGTTCAACCGATGGTGACGTGGTTATCTCATCACATAGGACAAGTGTTATTAATGGCTCTGTTCTGCCTACTAGGGGTTGCAAGCATTGGTGTGCTCACTATCAACCATGATTTTTACGTTCTTGGTATGAGCTTATTTGTGTTAGGTATGGCGACATTTGCACTTTACCCAATTGCGATTAACTTGGGTTGTCGCAATTTAGACCCGAGCTACTTAGTTTCAGTGACTCAAGTTATGTTGTTGTGTTACAGCATCGGCTCTGTAGCAGGGCCATTGGTTGCGGATAGCTTTATGGATTCACAAGCAGGATTATTCACTTACCTGTTCGCGTCTCTACTCGCTACAACCATCTACATGCTAATTGCTAGCCTAAAGCGTTCTCCTCTACAGATTGCAGGCGAGTAAATCAAATAGGCAGGCACAAGAATTGTTTCACTAGGGCTCTTAGTTATGACTTCCCGTCTAAATTAAGAGCCCTTTTTGTTTAATGTCGTCTGGAGGAAAGATCGACAAAAAAGCCAATAATAATAACAATAAGATCTATTATTTCAGAAGGTTAAGGTTGAAATACGTAACCTTCACCAGTAATCGTGATGATCAACCCGTCTCCGAATAATGATCTTATTTCAGATATCGCAACAATCACAGATGAGTTGGTCACTTTCTCACTTTCCCAGCCAATCTTCTTTAATTGGCCAACACTGAACAGTTCACCTCGATGTCGATTCATAAATAAAATGATCTTTCGGTACGCCAAAGGCATTGTAGCCAGTACGTAACCATTTTCAACATTGCGAATGAGTTTGGTGTTGAGTTCAACAATTTTACCGTTTAGTTCAAGTACTACGTTGTTTTCAGAGTGGTTCGTTTCTATTGCAGGATAAGAGTCCATTTTTATATCATTCCCTTACTATATAGCCAGCGACAAAGTCAGATTCATTCATATTTATATAACGTCGCTTATAAGTGGACGTTTCAGATTTGACGATAATCAATGGAATTCGTACGGTAAAGAGATTAAATTTTTATTATTAATATATTAACAGGATATCAATAGAAGATTATTTATTACTCCATGACATACCCTTCGTTGGAAACGGTTTGTATACAACGGCAGTCAAGAATCCTCCTTATCTCGTAAATAGCAACCAACACAGATGCAGATGTCACCGCTTTACCTGCCCAGCCTACACGCTTCAAAATTTGCTTGCTCACCACTTGGCCTCTGTTCAGGTAAAGATAGAAAAGTACTTTACGATGAGGCTCAGCAAGCGTTCCTATTATTGAACCACAACCCTGCTTGCGTACGATTTTAGTGCCTGATTGAAACTCTTTATTGTTTAAAATGAGCTTCGACGGAAGAGCTAAATCATCCGTCTCACTGATAACTTGGTGCATTAATTCCTCGTGTTGCATAAGCAGTCGTCTCTGAGATATTTCCAATACTATCGAATAGAACAAAAATACTAAATTGATAGATAGCTCAATACAGTAATATTACTGCAAAGCTTGATCTTGCGTAATTGATCGAGGAAATAAGCAAGGCTAACCAGGAAGTCGATGGCTTTTTCGATATTGGCTGGGTGACAGACCGAAATGTTTTTTGAAACGATGCGAGAAGTTATAGGGATCTTTGTAGCCCAACCGATTAGCAATCATAGAGACTGACCAATCTTGATATTTCAGCAAACTGGTGGCTTTATCCATGCGTAATTGAATCAATTTACTGCGTGGTGACAGGTTGAATAGCGTCTTGGTGACTCGATTGAGCTGCTCTTCACTGATGAACACCCTTTCGGCCATCCCTGCGACGGTCCATGGCTGGTGCAGACTGCTTTCAATCTCGTTATAGAGTGCTTGAACACGTGCGGTGGTGCTGGTCGATTTGGGTTCAAACCCCGTCAACGTTCGGATGATTTCACTCAAAAGCAACTTACGGTAACTGGCTCGCCCTCCTATCTCAAAGTAAACCAAGTTCATTAATGACCAGATCTGCTCACACTCCCCGAACGGCACAATCCCCTGACCTAAACTTGCTATGTGCTGCCATTGCTGCGTATCAGGCGTCAGCATCCACGCCATTTTCCAATAATTATATTGAGGATCGAGTTCAAAACGAAATGGGGTTTCGGCAGGAAGAACCACCAGCGTATAAGGCGTAATCGCTTGTACCGAGGTTGAAGTGGTTAGAATTCCACCCCCTTCTTGAGTAAAAATCAACGTATGAACATTGACGGATTCTCGCTCAACCCAATAACCATCGTATAGCTTTGCCATACCGCCCATATAGACACCAAAGCTTTTCATCTCTGGGATATCTTCAACGGTCAAAAAACGTTCTTTGCACTGTTCGGCAAGAAAAACGTCATCGTGCCAAGTGGATTTTGGCTTCATTGATTCAATGACGGATTCGCACAGGTTTTGTTGTTTTTTAAACATGTTGTTACTTCGCTCAAAACACTATAGTTCTGCCATAAATCGGAGAGCTTATGACAACTAACATCAACCCTAACTCATCTATGAATAACAAGCCAGAGAGCATCTTACCTCGTATCGTTAAACTTGGTTTACCTGTTGCTTTGCAAAGTGCGCTTGTCGCTATTCTTGCCCTTGCTGACGTATTAATGGTCAGTGATTATGGTATGGAAGCAGCTGCAGCTGTGGGAATTGCGTCAAAATGGCACTTCGTTGCTATTATGATTATGGCAGGGTTGGCCTCAGCAAACGGTACATTAGTCGCTCAATACTGGGGAAAGAATGACCGAAAAAGCGCACGAACAGTATCATCGATTGCGATGATATTTGGCTTAAAAGTTCTGCTGCCTGTTACTGCAATCATCACTCTTGGTTCTCAGTTTTTAATGATGTTGCAAACCAGCGATCAAACCGTGATTGAACTTGGCGCGACTTACCTATGGTATGGCTTCCCTGTTCTACTTCTGACTCACATTGTTGTCGTGGTAGAAGCAAGCATGCGCTCATCAGGTGACACCGTAACTCCGCTATTATTAGGCGGCGTTACCATCGCACTCAACATTGCGCTTAACTTCGTTCTTATTAAAGGTGCTTTCGGCATTCCAGCAATGGGCGTCGCAGGTGCGGCATTGGCGACAACCTTAGCGCGATTGATTCAAGTGGGCTTAATGTATAGCTACATGCGTATGCGTAAACATTGGCTATTAACGACACCGAGCTCACCACATCGCCCGTCATTGTGGTTGTCTTACCGTCGCATTGCTTTGCCGTTGACGATGAATGCTGTGTTGTGGGCAATGGGCACCATGGCATATCAAATGATTTTCGGTCACATGGGCACGACTGAGCTTGCGGTGTTCTCGATGCTCGCACCATTTGAATCGCTGTGTTATTCGATCTTCTTTGGTATTTCAGTGGCGTGTTCTGTTTTGTTAGGCCATTCATTAGGCCGTGATAAATTTGATGACGCGATGAGCATGGGTCTAACATTCATTAAAGCCGTCGTTGGTTTTGGCGCGGTCGTTGGGTTGCTACTGTTCATGGGTAAAGAACATGTTCTATCATGGCTAAACCTTTCTACCGATGCATTGTATCCACTTGCTTCGCCAGCAATGATGATCATGTGTTTTGCAGTAGTCATTCGTATGCTCAATATGGTTATCATCAACGGTATTATTCGTGCTGGTGGTGATAACGCTTTTTGCCTGCGAATGGATTTCATCGCGATGTGGATGGTGGGTATTCCAGTATGTGTTTACGGTGCGTTTGTCGCTGGATGGGATTTCAAATACATCTATGGTCTGATGTTGGTAGAAGAAGTGGTGAAGTTAGCTATATGCTCGCACCGATACTTGAGCCGACGCTGGATCAACAACCTCACAGTGACCTACGACGAGCCTCAAGCGGCATAAGTTACCGGTCTAGCTGTCTACCGGCCTAGCTACCTAACTGCATTCCAGCTTAGATAGAAGTGTATCTACATCAAAAAGGTCTGAGTAATCAGACCTTTTTTGTTTCGATTACTTTCACATTGCACATACTTTCACACAGTAAACAATGTGTTACTTCTTATTGATTCGGATATAGCGGTTCGACACATTCGGCAATGGCTTCTCTGGCACTTTCCGCTTCTCATGTATCAAATGTCGTATCGCTAAAATCGGATGCTTGAGTAGCATTCTTGGACCAGCATATCGCATCACTAAACGCATCTGCTCTTTAGGCTCAGGCTTATAGCAATGAATTGGACACTTATTGCAGGTTGGCTTCGCCTCGCCATAAGGACAGCGATCAAGTCGTGTTTCAGCATAACGCAACAGTTGTTCGCACTCTTCACATAACGCGTTGTCCAAACGAACAGCACCGTGATGATCTTTGCAATAGATGTGCACCATAGCAATAACAGTTTTGTACTCGGTTGCGAGTTCGCCTTGCAGAATGTTGTTATGTTGAAACATGATTAATTACTCAGTGATAGACCGTACAGGTTGAGATTGACGCTTTCATTGATCGCCTCTTCAACTCGCTCAAACACAAAACCCAACTTATTCAGCAGTGCGATGCTTCGAATATTATCAGAGGTCGTGATGGCAACTAAATGATCGATATCAGCATTATGTTGAGCTTGTTCAATTATCGCTTGTGCCGCTTCCTTTGCAAAACCTTGCCCATATACTGCAGGTACAAAGCCATAACCAATATCATGCGCCTCTAGTGTGTCTCTTTTAATCAAACCACAGACACCGATTGGCGTTGAAGACTCTTTAATCTCGACCATCAGTAAACACACACCCTTCTCTCTATACATCTTAAGAATGTTGTTTTCGATGTATTCAACAGCCTTGCCAGTATCTATAATTTCCTTGTCTCCGATGTAACGTAAGAAATCTTCTGAGCTATATAATCGCTGAATAAACGCCGCATCTTGAGCTGCCATCATTCTTAATCGTAAGCGTGCGGTTTCGACTGCCTGCATAGTGATATTTTCCTTGCTGGATAGCATGTAAATATTGAGTTCTAGATCTAAAATGATTATCCTCCACCGCATAAACTAAATACAAGGCTATGCAGCAATGAACCGTAAGAAAAAAATCAATCAAATTCTAAAGAAAAGACAGAAACAGGCGACGTCTAAACTGCATGGTAGCAACAAGCCTCGCTATATTTCTAAAGCTGACCGCGCAAAAATGGAAGCTGAAGAGCAAGCGAAAGCCGCTCAAGAGCAAGCTGAAGGCACAGTTGAAGCGACTGTTGAAGCCTAAGAGACAAAAGCTGCAGAGTAAGTTGTAAACTCGCAGTTCTCTTGTCTGACACTCTTCCACGAGCCAACAGACAAGAACAAAAAAAGCAGCCTCTAATTGGGCTGCTTTTTTGATCGTACTTTTTTCATTACGAGGTTTATTAGCTAACTTATTTTAGCCACTTAACCTTTGAACGTCTCAACTTCCCAGCGTGCAAACGGCGATTTTGCACTAATCCCCGCTCGTCCCCAACGGTCAACGGAATCAACCACTAAGATACGCTCGTTAGGTACTAGAGACTTAATTAAGTTCGTTGGCTTTTTCGCTGTGACTAACCAGAGTGCATCGTCTTCTGAAAACATGGCTTTGAGTTTCGCTTTGTCTTGATCTGTCCATTCAAGTTCTGCTTTGAACATACGCTCTTCAACAAACAGTTGGCTACCAGAAGCAAAATCTTCCAAGCTTTCTGAAAGCAACAGTACTGAATCTACGTCGTTATCCAATAACACCGCTTGTTGCTTGTTAATCAGTTCACGAACATCAAGCATTACGCGCTGTAGGTTGCTATCAATGGTCTCAGCTTGCGCCGGCCACAACAACTTAAAGTCATCAGCCACAATTGCCGCCATACGCGTTAGATTGGTTGGGTTTAACCACGCGTATTTAGACACTTCACCATTTGATAACGTCAGCGCAGCGACACCTTGCGCGCGCGGTGTAATCGCTTGAGCAGCATCAACCTCAACCAAACGGATGTTGCCTTGTCTTGCGTATACAAATGTAGGATCAGCTTGCCAGATAGATGACAGCGTTAGTGCAACGGTCGCCTTTTCTCCTGATTGAAGGACTTTACTCGCCCCCTTAGTACCAAACCAGTTAGGCAAGCGATCAATACCGTAGCGTTTTGGTGGTAGGTATTCAGTCGTAATGTCTGTGCCTTTGGTCAGCTCTGTCGCTAACGCATAAGTCACAGGCGTACTGGTTAGGATATCTTCAGCATTAGCGCTGATAGACACCATTGAGGCAACCAACAACAGACTACTAAGTGCACTCACTTGAGCCACTGCTTTTACTGAGATTGAGATACGATTCATTAAAGAAGTCATGGTTATGCCTTTCTTATAATTCGGTATAGCGTTGCCGCTAGGAAAAAGGTCGCAGAAACGATGATGATTGAAGCGCCCGATGGCACTGGCAGTTTTAGCTCCATAGGCAATACCGTTCCGACCAAACACGCGATGGTTGCCAGCAACGCAGAAAGCAAAACAAAGCTGCCCATGCGTTTAGTCAACAATCGAGCCGTCGCGCCAGGGATGAGCAACAATGCCCCAACAAGAACCGCCCCCACGATCTTCACTGCTGCAATCGTCACTAAGGTGATCATCATGACAAACAAGTAGTCATAAAAGCTGGTGTTATAGCCACGAACCTTGGCAATATCAGGGCTAATACAAGTGAGAAGAATACGGTTGAACGTCGGTATCAAGAGCAAAATGATGAGTGCGCAGCTGCCTGCGAGGATTGCTAAGTCTTGATCTGTTACCGTGAGAATCGAGCCAAACAGCACATTTTCAAGCATGTGAATGTTGATCTTACGCGCCACGTACATCAACAATGCCGCGCCGACCGCTAAAGCTAGCGCAAGGAAAACGCCGACTAAAGTATCGTATGGCACATTGGTTCTGTTTCTTACAAAGTGAAGAAGCAAAGCGAAGATCATACAGAAGCTAAACAGACCAATAATTGGATTTTCTGGTGGCTCACCAAGCAAAACACCGATAGCAATACCGGTTAATGCGGCGTGACCTACCGCTTCAGAGAAGAAAGCCAGACGCTTTGCAATCACCAAAGTACCAAGGCCACCTAATAACGGGCCGAGTAATAGCGCCGCAACCAAGGCATTCACCATGAACGCGTACATGAAGCTGTCTGATAACCAACCCGCTTCAACGCCACTTATGGCAAGTTGTCGTAACCAATCCATTACGCAACCTCCTTCGATTTAACGATAGCTGCGCCACTGCTGTAGTGCTGGAACAAGCTTTCAATCTTACTTGGGTGCAGCACTTGTTCGTGTGGACCACTATCCACCAAGAATCGATTCACAACATGTACATTAGCCTCTAGGCGACGCACTGCGGTTACGTCATGGTGAACGGCAAGAATCGTGCGACCTTCGTCAACGCATTCACGAACTAGCGATTCTAAATAACGAACGCCTTGTTCATCCATGCCGGTCGTTGGTTCATCCAACACTAATAAACTTGGGTTATCCAATAAGGCTTGAGCAAACAACACCCGTTGCTGCTCACCGCCCGATAACTGCCCCATACGGCGGTCGCTACGAGTCGCCATGCCCACGCGATCTAACTGTGCGAGTGCAAGATCCAATTGCTTAGATTTTCGACGCCAAAACAGAGGGATTCGCGTTTGGTTAAGCAGTACGAAATCCATTACCGTCAGGGGTAAGCTCGATTCGAAGGTCGCTTTTTGAGGAACGTAACCAATACTTGGCTTTTCTGGCCAATGAATATTGATTTGCCCAGAGAAAGGCGTCAAACCAAGAACAGAGCGCAGCAAAGAGGTTTTGCCACCGCCGTTTGGCCCCATGATCACATGGCACTGACCCGCTTTAAGTTCTAATGAGATATCGTCAAGTATGACGTTATTGTCGTATTGCAGACCGAGCTGATTAATTGAAATTGATGGACCTAACATTATGCGTTCCCGCTTTTAGCTTGGTTCGCCGCCGCAAATTTCATTGCTTCGATCAGCGTTTCTAGGTTCTTCTTCATCTCAACTTCAACTTTGTCGTCTTGATATTCGCCATGCGTCATGTGAGAGAAACGGTAAAGCTGAACACCCGTTTCCGCTTCAATCGTGTCAACAAAACGGTTTGGCATGTTTAGCTCGTAGAACAGAACATCAATGCCCGAAGCGCGGATCTTTTCGATCGTATCTTGCAGTTGGCTCGCACTTGGCTCAACACCGTGTGCTGGCTCTATCACCGCTGCTACATCAACACCAAACTCTTGAAGGATATAACCATAAGCATTGTGCGTGGTCGCTACTTTCATGCCTGATGTATCGAGTTCACCTAATGACAACATCGCATCACGCTTCATAAAACGAAATTGCTTGGCGTACTTACGCGCATTTTTACGATAAAAAGCCGCGTTGTCAGGATCGAGCTTAGACACTTCACTGGCGATGGTGTAAACCTTTTGAATCGTTGTCGAAAGCCCAACGAAGGTATGCGGATTAACGGCACCTTGACCAACAGACTGACCAAGAGCAGGAAGTAAAGGCACTTCTTTGTTTGCTTCAATCACCACTAAGTCATCACGTTGCGCGGCTGAAATCACTTTAAGCGCGAAGTCATCATGACCAATACCGTTTACCACGATCACATCCATCTGGCTCAATCGCTTCAAATCATTCGGTTGTGGTAAGTAGTTATGCGGATTAAACCCAGCATCAACCAATGGAAGAATGTTCACTTTGTCACCCACCACGGCTTTTACATAGCTGTAGTAAGGCTGAAGGGTTATACCAATCGTTAGCTTGTCGCTATCGATCTTATATTCTTTTGCCAATGCATTGGGTGTCATTAACACCGCCAATAACGACATCAATAGAGTCATAATTCGCATAGTAAATCTCTTATTATTAGTGAGCATTTTTGTAAGCCGGGTTGTTTAATGAGAAGAAGCATCATGCTGTTCAACTTCTGATTCATTGACGACCATTTTCCAGCCAGCAGATTCAAGTGTGTTCTCATCAAAATTAGTCGGTTGACTTGCTACGCCACCCAGGTAAATCCAGATTTCAGGAGAAATGCTGTTCGCGTTTAAAATAAAGGAGTCAGCAAAGCCATGTTCGCTTTGTGCAGCATATTCACTTGATGTAGCTTGTTCACTTGGTGTAGCGTATTCGCTTGGCGTAGAAAAGTAGTAACCACGCGCGTCCAATAACCAAGTATGAGAACCTTTGCGCTTCCAACTCTGGTCTTCAACAAATGGCGCGACCCATTCGTCTTTAAGTGATACAACACTTGGCAATTCGCCATCAGAGTCCATACGCAGGTCGCGAATCTCTTCATGAGCCAAACGCAGCTCTGCTAACATCGCCAGGTTTTCTTGCTCAACATCAGTCACCAAGACTTGGTGATCAAGTACCGCTTTCACGTTGGATTCTGCCTGATGAAATGGGATAGCAACGGTTGCAAAGCAAAGGATGAACACAATGATCAGCCCTACCCATTTGCCTTCTCTGCCGCCCGTGTCAGCACGTACACCTTGGATCATCATTTTTCGCTGATCTCAACAACGTCTACTTCAACAGGAAACTCATGGCCTGAATCGAATACAAGGTAGAACTCAGTGTCAGGGTTTGGAAATTCAACGATAGAACGTTTATCCGTCATCTGTTTTGCAATCAAGTTGTCTTCGTAGTCGTACATTTGAACCGCGTAATCAATCGCTTTACTACCATCAGAATAACCCGCTTCACAGGCCACAGTTTTGCCTTCAAACCAGCAGCTCATCAATGGAAAGTGTGCTTGCGCAGGTAATGCAGCGAAACCAAGTCCTAGAGCTAAGCAAGGAGTCATCAAAGCGTTAAATTTTGTTTTTATTGTCATGGTTCATACCCTAGCCACAGTGCAAATTCTCAGTAGTAAACTGAGCGATAAAGGGCTCAAATGAGCCCTTAAGTTTTTTGGTCTTTTAATCAGGGATCTAGCCCCGATATCACAATTATTGAAGCAGTGCTTCGAACGTTAGATGAACGTTAGCGCTTGCCTTATCTGCCAGTGGGTTGTCAATCAACTCACCTTTGTAGTTCGCTTTCATTACGTAACGACCAGCCACGTCTGGAGTGAACGTGATTTCGCCGTTCTCATCACTCACTACATCAATCTGTTCTTGGTGGTTGCGGTAAAGCGTGCCTTCACGAGTGATTTCCGCTTTCACGTCTTTTTGAATTTCACCGTTGTAGAAGAATTGGAATGTCACCGGTTCGCCTTCAATGATGTCTGAAGGGTGCGTTACTGGCTTCATTTCAAGTAGCTTGCCTTCAATTTTGAAGACTGAATCCGATGGCTTACCTACTGTGATGTAGCTTTCTGCACGAGTGAAGCTGATTTGTGTTACCACGTCACGCGACTTTTCAGGAAGAACTGAATCACGTTCCGCTTTGTTTGCTTTGATCCATTTCACTGTGTCACGACGACCCGCTTTGTACTGTGTGTAGTAAGATGGCTGGTTGTTGATCGCAACTTTGTGTGTACCTTCTTCTTCAAAGTAGAAATCGAAGATTGAACGACGTTTACCGCGAACAACAAAGTTAGGACGCTCGCTACGGCCATCAGGCATGATGACATGTGCATTTTCGCTGCCTGCAGGCTTATCAAAAACAAACGTACCGTGAGACGCAGTCACATCGAACGTTAGCCAATCACCGCCTTCTTTCGATACGGTAAAGTGTGATGGCAAAATCCAGCGTGGGTGAGCTTGTGCAGTTGTCGTAACCGCTAGGCCGAACGCCATAACACCCGCTAGTGCAAGTGCCTTAATTTTTGTCTGTTTCATCATGTTTCAATTCCATTATTTATAATTGTTAGCCGTGTCGCTCTATCTGAGCCTACGATGACGACTGTCTATTCTGTTCAGTTTGCTTTTGCTATTCGCACTTACTATTTAGCGATGTAGTTCAGAGTGATTTCACCCGTCTCTTCTGTCGCCTTTAGCTCATAAGAAGCATTTACATCCGTTAGCGATACTTTTTGACGAAGGTAATTACGGCCGCCGTGTTCACGCACAACCTCGATATGAACAGTGTATTCGCCTTGCTCTAGAGTTTGGCCATCATCGCTCTTACCATCCCAAACGAAACGGTACTGGCCAGCAGGACGCGTTGCAGAAGTCACTGCATCAACCAATTCACGATCGTAACGCCCAACTTTTCTCCACCAGCTACGTAAGTCTTTAAGCCATTCATCTTTACCGACCCAAAGCTCAATGGTTTTCACTGACTTTCGTTCGCTGTTCTCTACCCACACCGCCACATAAGGACGCGCATACATAGAGGTATCAATCTTTGGAAGCTTAAAGTTCACATCAAGTTTTGCCGTATCAGGGATCGCTTGTGCCATACCTAGGCTTGGCAAAAGAGATAAAGCAAGAAGCGCCTTGATCCAGTTCATTTTTTTCATGTTTAACAACCTTTTAAATCCGTTTAACCTTTAGTTCGTTCTTCAGGCTGATTCATCAAGCAGACTCATCAACCTGATTCATCACGCTAACTAATAGTTAAGGTACGGCGACAAAATAGATAGCAAGCGAGATTGCAGAGCCAAATACCGTCCATTTAATGGAGGTATTCAGTGTTTTTTTCTTAGGTAACAGTAAGCACACGCCTGTAAGTACAAAGAAGATCATCAGTAGCGCTGTGATATCGATGAACCACTTCCAAACTTCACCGCTGTTACGGCCTTTGTGTAGATCGTTCAAAAGTGCGATAACGCCGTAATTGGTGGTTTCGACTTCCACCATTTCAGACGCCACGTCAACGAACACAGAGGCGTTGTAGCCTGGTCCTTTGAAGTCCATAGACACTTCACCGATCAGCAACTCACCGCCTTCAATCTCGGCGTAGATGTCTAAACCTGAAGGAACGCCAGACAGATTGGCTTCTTCAAACAGAAACGTTTCAAAGGCCGTTTCATCGGCTTTTAATCGCCCGTCTTGGATTGAGAATAAACTTGTAGGAAGCGTTAACGTTGACCGTTGGATACTGGGTTGAGTTGATTCAAATAACTCAGGGCGATTAAGGGTGATGCCTGTCACTGAGAAGAAAAGAACAACGAACAGAAGCGCCATTGAAATATAAACATGAAGTCGACGAGCCCATGATTGAACCGCCCTACTTTTTAACGACATACAAACCAATACCTATAAATTTTATGGCGACAATTTAGTTGATAATCATTCGTATTGGCATTCAATTTACATTGTTTACGTTTGCCGAGCGGCGTAAGGAAATTTACATAACATTACATGGGAAGTAATCGAACTGTTTATCTACTCTGTTAACGTGTAAATCTTGCTAACGTTTAGAGCTGGCGGTAATAACAGTTTCAAACGTCAATCAAGGGGACAAACGTCAATGTGATTCAACCGAAAGACCATCGATAGAAAGCAATAGGTGGATACACCGTGCATTTAAGAAAGGAAAACTGGAAGTATTTAGAACTGAGATCACTATCAAGATCATTAACATCACGATCTGTTCAAGAGTAGTTTAAGCTTATTGTCTATAAAACGAGCATGGCGATACATGTTTAAAAGGATTTTGAAATGCGTATTATTATTTTAGCTTTTACCCTGTTGGTAACGGCTTGTACTAGCCAGATTATCGGCACTGACGAACATATCGAGAGTTATATCGGCTCCAATATTGCCGACGCCCAAAAGTTGTATTTAACGCCTCACTCTCAAGCTGTTTCATTTTGGGAGTCGCGCACGTTTGCTTGGGTAGAAACTCAAACCCCACTCGAGAATGGCGAAACACAACATGCTTTCAAAAACCCCTATCGTGACTGCACTATCAACTGGGTTGCTGACCAAAACGGAATGATCATCGCGGGATCGCACAGTGGCGAGATGTGTAGCCCTTAACTTTGCCTTTGCTCATACCTCGCTCAAACAGCAAGGCCTAATGAAACACTAAGGCTCAATTTTATTCAATATATAAAAAAGGGTGTCATTTGAACGATCAAATGACACCCTTTTGCTTTTCTTGTTTCTAATGTGCTGTTTCTTGTCTTCTGTTTGCTATGAGCGGTTAGACGTTGCCGTTATCACTAACCGTTCTTAACTGAGTCAGGTATTTGATCCAACCTTTCGCCTCAGAAGATGGCTCAATGTTGTTCGCACGCTTGGCTTGAGCAAGGGCGTTATCTAAGTTCTTAAGCTTGTACCATGAACGCACTTTCGCTAAAGCAACGTCGGCTTGTTTGTTTTTGTCTTTCACTTTGTCTAAAACAACAAGCGCTCGGTCGTAGTAACCTTGCTGAACCAATAGCTGTGCCACATTCCAGTGGTATTGAGTGTCCTTTTTAGAGGCTAACGTCCACACATCAATGGCATTGTCCCACTCTTTAGCTAGCTGCCAGTAAGTTGCTTGCTCTGCTAGCAGTTGAACGTCACTGTTCGCGTCATCTAACTTACTTATTTCTTCAGCAGCTCGCTCTGGAATACCTCGTTTGGCATAAAGCTGTGCTAATAAACGGCGATCCGAATTTTTAAGCTCAACGCCTTGTAAATCAGCCAGTGCTAACGTGTTCAATGCATCACGATTACGTTCCAATCTTAGCTGAATACCGACAAGTTGACGCCACCAGTTATCTTTCTCTGGTTGAAGTTCAATGAGGCTTTCCAGTGTCGGAATAGACTGCTTCCACTGTTTTAGCTGAAGCTGTGCGCCCAATTTTAGCGATAGAGGCGACAACTCTGCTTTTGAATTGAATTTGTCTCGATTACCGATGGCAACTAAGACTTTCGACCAGTTTTCAATTTGGTATTCAGCTTGTGCAATTCGCATCCAAAGCGTGTCTTTCTTTTCCTTTTCTGGCGCAGTTTTTACTAACTCGTAATAGTGCGGAAGCGCTTTTTTAAACTGCTGATCGTTTAGTAATAGATCAGCAAGCATGCGTTTCGTTACCCAAGCCTGTTCATCCACCAGTAAATCAGTGTCTACGGCATAAGTAAGCTGCTTAATTGCCGTGTCGGTTTTGCCATCTTGCCAGTAAAATACACCAAGCATACGAGCTACGTATGCTTTGTCGTAGCCTTTAGAAAGCTCCAAGCCTGCAAGTACGTCAATCGCCTGTTTAACCTGTTCATCTTGAGCAAGCTTGTGCGCCTTTTGAACACGAATAGCAGTATATTGAGTTAGCTCTTTTGCTTGTGTTGTAAGGGGCATTAACAACAAGCCCACTAATATCCATATCTGTTTCATCATTTTGCCAACTTAAACTCTAGTTTCACGGTTTGACCAACCTGAGCTATCGCTTTTCCATCGACGACTTTCGGTTGATATTTCCATTTTTTAAGTGCTCTCATCGCTTCACGTTCAAACATACGACGTGGGTTTGCGTCAGTGACTTGAATATCAACTGGGCGCCCCGTCTCATCGATAGTAAAAGACATAATGACATGACCTTCAGCGCCACGCTTAAGCGCCTTCGCTGGGTAACGAGGTTCTACTCGATACAGAGGCATTGCCTGTTGGTTCGACCCAAAATCAGAAAATGTCGGTGCGTTAATCGCTAAGCCATCAACCGATGTATTCAAATCCAATGACGGCAGTGAAGACATCGAATTCAGAGGCGTAACTTCAGCTTGTGACTGAGACGTTTTCGCTTCCGGTGGCGGCTCTGGCATTTCTGGTTTTTCAGGCACTGCACGCTGTCTTCTTTGGACTTCTTGTTCTTGTTCCACCATCACCATATTGAAACTTAACGTCTCACTATTATCTGGTGAACGTTGGTGGCCATTATCGACCATCCAAGCCATAAAAGAAAACAGAGCTAAGCCCAATGCGCCCGCTAGCGGTAAAGCAAGAAATAGGCGAATCATTTATGAAGATCCTCCAAGATCATCGCTTTTCAGCAGCAAGCGCAATGTTTTTAACACCCGCACCTTTAGCAGCGTCCATCACTTTAACAACCGTACCGTTGTAAGCGTGTTCATCCGCTTGAATAACCAAAGAAGCATCAGGTTGTTCTAGCAACAAGTGTTCTAACGTTGCTTGGACACGTTCAACATCAACAACACGTTTATCTATGAAGATGTCATTCGCAGAAGTAATCGCAACAAAGATGCCCGCATCTTTTTGGCTTACTACGTTAGACGCTTGTGGTCGATTGACTTCAACCCCTGATTCACGAACAAATGAACTGGTCACAATAAAGAAAATAAGCATGATAAATACAATATCAAGCATCGAAGTAAGGTCTATTTGAGCCTCTTCGTTTTTAGAATGACGTCGACCGAGTCTCATCGTTGACTCCTTAAAGATTTTTCTAATTTCAATTCTAAGCGGTTACACACTTTCGCTAAACGAGCGTGAACAAACATGCCAGCTAATGCAGCAACCATACCTGCCATGGTTGGCAGTGTTGCCAACGAGATACCTGAAGCCATCAATTTAGGGTCACTACTTCCTTGAGTCGCCATGACATCAAAAACAGAGATCATACCGGTAACGGTACCTAACAAGCCCAACATAGGACAAATAGCGACTAACAGCTTAATAAAATTCAAGTTTTGGTTAAGTAAGATACTCGCTTGGCCTAACCAACCTTCACGAATGGCTTTAGCATGCCAAGAAGAGTGATCTTCTCTTTCATGCCACTTTGCAATCCAAGCTTGGCGTTGCTTTGGAAAATAGAACGCAAGATAAAGCACGCGTTCTACCACAAGCACCCAATACACTAGGACAACAGCGGCTAGCCACCACAGGACGAAACCGCCCTGTTCCATAAAGCTTGATAAAGACAGCAGCCAGTCACTCGTTAACCAACTTGCTGGTAATAGAGAACCCGACAAAATATCCATTACGCAGCAGTCCCAACTGGTGAAACAACAGGTTTTGATTCAACCGTCTTTTCTGCCTGTTCAGCAACAAGACCAATCCCTTGTTTCTCAAGAATATTGCGAATGTTCTCTGATTGAGTGCTAAGAATGTTATGTGCCAGTAGTAGTGGCATTGCAGCAACAAGACCAAGTACGGTTGTTACAAGCGCCATCGAAATACCACCCGCCATCACTTTAGGGTCGCCATTGCCAAACTGTGTAATCACTTGGAATGTTTCGATCATGCCGGTTACGGTACCCAACAAGCCAAGCATAGGTGCGAGCGCTGCTAGAAGTTTCAGCATCGACAAACCTTTCTCTAGGTGAGTCTGTTCATCAACAACCGCTTCTAAAAGACGTAGCTCAAGTGCTTCAACCGTTTGGTTTTGTTCTTTGTTGTAAACCGCAAGAACGCGACCCAGAGGGTTGTCACCCGCTTGTTCAGGGTTCTTAAGTTGTGCGCGAATTTTCTGACGAGCGATAGCCAAAGAAATACCACGAACCAATGCGATGATTAAACCAATTGCCAACAAGCCAAGAATCACTTTACCGACAACACCACCCGCTTGAAGGCGGTCAGTTAGGCTTGGTTCCAAAGCTAATTGATCTAGCATGAATCCACGGGAAGGATCGACTACCACGTTAGACACTTCGCCATTAGCTAATGTCGAAAGCGACGCCAGTGTTGGACCATTTGATGGCTGCTTTAAGTAAACAATCGCATCTTGGTGCTTAGAGTCCCACCATACGTAACCTGGCTCTGCAACCAACCCAATAGAACCTAGGCGATAAACTTCTGCACTTTCAGTTACTCCCTCATCATTAACAAGAGCAACAGTCGATTTGCTTATCTCCGAGCTCGCTTTGATTTGCTCCATCATGCTTAACCAAAGGCCTGTTAATTGAGACATCGAAGGCAATGATTTAGCGTCCACGATGTCATAAACAGTTTCTGTGTAAACAGCTCGATCGACATTAGTAACGGTGTCAGATAGTTCATGATCGAGATCTTTCGCGTTTTGTCTTACAACTCCAAACAACTCACCTAAGCTACCAGTCTCTAAACGCAGTTTCTCTTCTAAACGAGCCAGTTTGTTTTCGTTATCACTGAATGTACTCGTTAGAGCGTCTGTCGCGTTTTGAACCGATGTACGTTTCGCATCAAGCTGTGCTTTGATAGCTTTGAGTTCTTGTTCTGTCTTTTTGAAGTCAGCCTCACGCACCACGTTGTGAGAAGCTTGAGTGCGGCTTTCTGATTTTGCTTTATTAACTAGCTGAGCAGTCGTGTCTGATGCAGAGAAAGCAGAAAATGAAATGGACGTAATGCAAAGCAATGCTGCTAATGGCTTAAAGTTCATTAATTAACCTCCGCAACAGTTAAAGAAACAGGTAAAGTGATTAAGCTTGGAGATGCTTGCTTGTTAGCAATATCGTACGCTTTGTCCAACTCAGATTTCATCGAAGAATCAAGCTCTTGCCATTGGGCGCTATTTTGGTCCCAAGACCAATATTGAGTACCATTCAAGTTACGAGCGACTAGTGAAATACGTCCAAGATGCAAAACGTCAACTTCAAGTACTTTATCTTTACTTAATTCGACACGGCTTGAATAAGAACTGAGCTTAATACCGTAATCCACTTCAATTTGATACGCCTCTAAGATACGGCGATATTTTTCAGCGTCGCTGACATCAGCACGAGTTATCATCGCTTTCAGCTTTTCAACGCGACGCAGACGGCTCTTTTTCTTGAAAGGAAGATCACTTTCAATAACTTCTTGGAGGCCATCGATCATCTTGTACATTAAAGGCACAACACCTTGACGCGTTAGTTTAATTTCATCGATCTGCCCTTCAATGCTCTGAGCTTCTTGATTCTGGCTTTCAACCAATGCAGCAAGGTGATCGTGATAGATTTCTAGGTTTTTAACTTCTTCTTGCAGTCGCTCAATCTCAGCTTGCAGCATTAAAGTCGCTTGTGAGCTTTTATCAATAACCTTTTGGCTCGAAGCCGACGCGTTATTGGTCTTGTTTTGAATTGATTGAGCTTGATCCAAGCTGTTTGCCATAGAAGACGTTGCAAACAAACTGATGGCAAGCGCTAGGCTAGTTTTTAAAAGATTCATAATTGTAGTCATTTACTATAAGAAGAAGGTCAAATGAGTTTTATTGATAAGCAGTCTCATTATCATTAAAAGTCACTCGCATTACTAGGGATATTTTTACTAAATAGCAGAATCACGAAAGGGGAAAGTCGAAACCTTCCCCTTAGTATTTAAGCTATCAATGACATCCTACAGACAAATTAGTATTTAACCTGCAGTGTTGCCATGTAGTTGCGACCTTCGCCAACAACTACGCTACTTGTGCTGCCGCCTTCAAGGTAATCTGTATCAAACAGGTTTTCTACATTGAAACGAGCAACGAAATCTAGGTTTTCGTCATACTTCATTGTATGGGCGATACCCATGTCTACACGAGTGTAAGCATCTTTCTTAAACGTGTTAGCGCTTTCTGTGTAACGCTCACCTACATGGTAAACACCTAGGTTTACATCAGTACCATTGTTGAATGCATAAGTAGACCAAATACTTGCAGTAAACTCAGGAACGTCTGCTGGAGTTTTACCTTCAAGTGCAGGATCATTTTGGTATTCAGCATCCAAGAACATGGTTGATGCACTCAAAGAGAATGCTTCCGTCATGTAGCCCGTTGCAGCCAGTTCAACACCCGTATGAACTTGTTCACCAACTTGAGTTGTACGTGCGTCTTTACCGTTGTTGTTTGCCGGGTCTAGATCTTCCGTCACTTGCATGTTCGATTGAGTGATTTGGAAAACCGCTCCAGATACGAACAGACGTTCGTCAAACAGTTCCCACTTAGAACCTAGTTCGTAAAGCGTACCCTTCTTAGCATCTTGAGACTGACCAAAGTTCACGTCATCTTTATCTGTGATTTCGCCAACAGGTTCGAAACTTTCAGAGTAAACCGCGTAAATCGAACCATTAGGCGCTGGTGAATAAATCACACCAAGCTTAGGAAGAATGTTGTTGTAGCTTTCTTCTTGATTAGAACTGCTCGTCGTTTTGTCGTAAGCGAAACGTACGCCACCAAGTACTTGCCACTGTTCAGTCAGTGTTACTAGATCTTGAACGTAAAGACCGTAGTGTTGGCTTTCAGAGTGAGACACTTCATTGTCGTTCTTGTAGCTAACGTTAGAAGGCATATCAAAGCCGTTACCACATGCAGCGGCAGCTTCTGCTTCTGTTGCGTTAACACATGTGTAGCCAGAATCGTATAAACGCTCGTAGTCGTAATGAAGACCATTCACACCAACAAGTAGGCGGTGGTTTACACCTAGTGCATCGAAATCACCAGTAAAATCTACATAAGCCGTATCAAACGTCCATTCATCGTGACGGTCTGATACCTTGTAGCCGTAACCGCCGCTCTTATCGCTATATACTGTGTTGTTTGATTCTGTACGTTGACGTTCATAGAACTGACGGCTGATGCCTGTCTTCACAGACCAAGCGTCGTTCAAGTTAGCGGTTACCGATGCACCGTAGTTTGCAACGTCGTTATCTGTTTGAGCAAAGCGTTGGTCATTAACCGTGTTAGGGTCGATAACTTTACCAGTAGAAGTATCGATTTTAGAACCGTTGTCTAAATCGCCCTCTTCAATAGTGCGGTCGTAGTGCACAGACAACATGATGTCTTCGTTAATATCGTAATCAACAAATAGGCCACCAACAAAGCGGTCAGTCTCTACATCGGTGCCATCAAAACGTGTGCGGTAAGAGTCTTGATTTTCTTGTGAAACAATAAGACGAGCACGTAAGGTTTGGTCATCGTTCAATGAGCCACTTACATCAGCAGTAGTACGAGTGTAGCTATCAGAACCAATATCTTGGCTTACGTTAACTTGAGTTTCATATGTTGGCTTCTTAGAAACCATATTCACAAGACCGCCAGGAGCAGACTTACCGTAAAGTAGACCAGCTGGGCCTTTCAATACTTCAACTCGCTCCAAAAGCTCTACCGGTTGGCGGTAATGAGACCAGTGTTGAACACCATCACGCAGGTAACCAGAGCTACTCTCCAAATTAAAACCACGAAGCGTGAAACGCTCACGGTTAGTTGACTTAGAACCCGCACCAACAGATGCGTCGTTCTTAAGAACTTCACCTAACGTACTTGCACGCTGTTCATCGATGATTTGCTCATCGATTACTGAAACTTGTCCCGGAGTCTCTAATTGAGTCGCCTCCATGCGCATTGCTGTTGTGTTTGTGTCGGCCTTGTAACCGTAGTCACGACCTTCAACAACCATGTGTTCGTCTGTTTTTACTGTTTCTGCCAATACTGCTGGTGAAGCTAATACTGCGCCGATCACTAAGGCCAATGGGCTCTTTGAAAACATGTCCTTTACTCCGCTTTTATTCTTTTGTACGAGCACTTTGTTATTTATTCGATGTGCTCGGTTGAACCGTTTCCGGTACCACTGAATCATTTCGGGAGTGAATATAAGTGATAATTATTACCATTTGCATTAAATTTACATTCTTTGCATTCGTAAAGATTTGTAAAGCCCACTGAAAGCACACTTTCTTTAGCTCAACAAAATCAATTCAATACGTTAATTGAGCGTGCAGATCTGTAAACATGAATTCAACATTTCACTATAAGGTCATTGGCCTGGTCAATCTAAGCAGCCAAGATCAATACAAGTACTGTCTTGTCTTATTTACTACCTTTGAAACGACTGATTTATGTATAAAACCCTCGATAAATGTAAATAAATGGTGAATTATTTTGTTTTCATTTGTTTAATTTACACAATTATCAGTGACTCTGATCACATCTATAATTTCAAACTCATTTTTTGTTTTTCGATTTGATCAACCGACTGCTAATCTCCCGCTCACTTTGAAAAGGTATCAAAGTTATAAATAATAAGGAGTGTTCTAAATGAATACCAAGAAACCTATGTCTCTAACTGGTCGAGTTATCCTCGGTATGGTCGTGGGCATATTAACGGGATTTGCCATTCAATCCCTTTTTGCAGACAGCGGATTTGTTAACAACTACATCGTTAACGGACTCTTTGAAGTAGGCGGACAGATTTTTGTCGCCAGTTTAAAAATGCTTGTTGTGCCACTAGTCTTCGTTTCACTAGTGTGCGGTACAAGCTCTCTTAAAGACTTATCAACTCTTGGCCGTATGGGTGGCAAAACGCTTGCACTTTATATCGGTACTACAGCCGTTGCTATCACTCTAGCACTCACTATCGGTAACCTGTTCCAACCTGGAGCTGGTGCGGATCTTACTGCTGCGAGCTCTTTCAAATCAGCGGATGCCCCTTCTTTGGGCCAAGTAATCATCGACATGTTCCCAACCAACCCTATTCAGGCGATGGCTGAGGGCAAAACGCTGCAAGTAATCGTATTTGCTGTGTTGTTTGGTATTGCTATCAGTGCAGCGGGTAAACCTGGCGAGCGTATCGCAGCGGTATTCTCTGACTTGAACGAAGTGATCATGAAGCTTGTCGCACTTCTGATGAACCTTGCGCCTTACGGTGTGTTCTTCTTGATGGCGAAGCTGTTCTCTGGCCTTGGTTTAAGCGCAATTTGGAACCTAGCAGAATACTTCTTAGTACTTGCTGGTACCCTACTTCTACACGGTTTGGTTACCTACAGCGCAATGCTTAAAGGATTCACAGGCCTAAGCCCGATTACGTTCTTACGTAAGATGGAAGATGCAATCATGTTTGCATTCTCAACCGCATCTTCAAACGCAACAATTCCAGTAACGATGGAAACGGCTAAAAACCGCATGGGCGTAGACAACAAAGTCGCTTCTTTCACTGTACCACTAGGTGCAACTGTGAACATGGACGGCACTGCTATCATGCAGGGTGTTGCAACGGCATTTATCGCACAGGCATACAACATCGACCTGACCATGGGTGATTACCTTATGGTTATCCTAACAGCGACGTTGGCGTCTGTTGGTACTGCAGGTGTTCCAGGTGTAGGTCTTGTTATGCTAGCGATGGTCTTGAACCAAGTTGGTCTACCGCTTGAAGGTATCGCGCTTATCATGGGTGTTGACCGCCTTCTTGATATGATTCGTACCGCAGTAAACATCACAGGTGATAGTGCCGTAACTATCATTGTGGCTAAGTCTGAAGGTTCTTTTGACGAAGCTCGCTTCAATGACCCTGCAGCTGGTGAGAAAGAAGAAGAAGTTAAGCTTACACGCCAACAGGCATAATCTAGCTTCTCTGTCGCTCTTACCGTCAAGCTGAGGCGTAATTAATGGCTATGCCTAGCTGATAATCAAAAGCGTATAAACAAAAACGCCACTGCATCTGCAGTGGCGTTTTTTATTGGGCTATGTTTCTAAGCTATATTTCTGAGCAATATTTCTAAGCTATGTTTCTTAGCACGCTTTCAGTCATAGTTACCTATGGCTCTCGACAGGTAATAACAAGAAGCTAATCAGCGATTGGGAACATTAGATTTACTCTCAATCCACCACCTTCTCTATTCTCAGCAGTAACATGCCCACTCATCACTCCCATGGCTTCCTTCACGATCGCTAGCCCAAGACCGTAACCACCAGACTGTTTATCACGGGCTGACTCTATGCGAGTAAACGGATCGAAAATCCCTGCAATCTTGTTATCAGGAATGCCATCACCGTCATCTTCTACAGATATGACACTGTAACGTTTATCGGTTAACAGTTCATAGGTAGTCACGACAACATGAGCATTCTCACCCGCATATTTAATGGCATTCCCGACCAAGTTACCAATCACTCGAAGCAGTAGCCTCTCATCAACGTTCACCATTGATGTCGGCGTCTCTAGGGAACCAATCAAAGTTTGATTCGGTTTTAAATCGTTTTGCATCTGCGCGATCAACATTGAACAGTAGTGCTCAAGGTGCATTAAGCTTAACTTGGAGTCATAGCGAGAGGTTTCTAAGCGGCTAAATTCAAGTATCTCACCCACCAGCTTGTTCATCTCTTCTGTTTCATTTTCCATTCGCTCAAGCAAGCCTATGCTCTTATCATCAACCTTGCTGCGCAGCAGGTGTAGTGCGAGGTTTTGCCTTGCTAATGGTGTTCTTAACTCGTGTGAGACATCACGAATCAAACGACGTTGCTTTTCAGCGAGAGACTTAATCTCAACTGTCATATGATCAAAATCATGAGCAAGTTCGTTGAACTCCCGCGTCGTGGAATTTAACTCAGAAACAACACTGACAGTGAAGTCGCCTTGCGCAAGTCTGCGGCTCGCTTCTCTTAATCTATCCAGCGGCTGCTGCAGGCTTTTCGCCATGATAATTGAGAACAGAGACAACACGACCAAAGCTATTACCGCTTTCAACATGTAAGAATATGGCGCAAAGGATTTAGCCGGGTGAAACTGGTGTGGGAGTTGGATAACCAGTGTTTTACCGTTATTGAGTGGCAGGCCGAATATCGGCTTACTCACACGATCACTAAGTTGGTGATCTAACGTTCTTAAGTATTTGAGCTTAAATTCAAAATGCGGGTGCATGTGACGATGTGTAACTGGTCGATTGTCTTTATCGATGACAAACAGATAATACTGCTGAGCATTGCCCCAATCCGCGAGTTCATCCATGTCCCCTTCTTCAATCAACACATTCGCTTGATAGGCAAGGTCGAGCATTTCCGCTTTAACCGATTCTGGCACTTTAAGCAGCGCTTTCATCAAGGCTCTTTCAGCGACACCTTGTAGGATCAAAATGCTAACTAAAATGACGGTCAGGTAACTGAATAATTGGAAAGTGAGTCCGTCTTTGCGCTTAGCAATAAAATCAGGGCAACGCAGCAGTTTTTTACTCATACTCCTACCGACTCTAGGTAGCTATAACCTTTACCACGAACAGTTTTGATATGTTGCTTCGACAAGCCAGCTTGAACCAATTTTCGGCGTATATTACTGATGTGCATATCTAAATTACGATCGAAAGGACAAAGCTCTTTCTTTAGAACATGGATTTGCAGGTCAGATTTTGAGACGACAATACCGTCATTTTTGACAAGATAATCAAGCAGATCTTTTTCAGTGCCCGTGAGAGGTAAACGAGATAGTTGTTCGCACAAACCGTGATTAGAGGAAGCTAAAGATTGTCTCTGGCGTTCAAAACCGACTCGGCGCAAGATCACCTTAATACGGGTTAGGAGCTCAGGAACATTGAAAGGTTTGGCGATGTACTGGTCAGCTCCAGCTTGGTAGCCATCCAGCATAGAGGCATCGTCGTTTAGTGCAGTCAGCATAAGAATGGGAGTAGCAAAACGCTGACAAATACGCCTTGCCACTTGAATTCCGCTCAAGTTTGGAAGCATTACGTCTAGTAGAACCAAATCGACAGGGTTCGATTGAATAAACTCTAGCGCAGATTCACCACAATGAACGGTATCAACGTGATACCCCTCATTTTCCAATACTTCACCCAGTAACTCACACAACTGGATATCATCATCAACAACTAAAACGCGAGACATTGCACACACCGATAAATAAGAACAGTTTGCATTCTAATTATCGTTATTATTGATTTCAATTATAAAGTGCGGGATTTCCTCTATAGAAGAAAATCTTTTTCAATCGGTACAAATTTTGAGGCAGAATCGATAAGATTTTGAGCAGTTAACCCCGGAACACCATACACTTCAACAGGTTTGCCAAAACGCTCTTTGATTCGCTCTACAAGGATTTCGAAATCACCATCTCCTGATACCAAAACAATCGTATCAACCGTCTCAGCAAGTTCTATCGCATCTAACGCGATACCTACATCCCAATCCCCTTTTGCGCTTCCATCTCGACGCTGAATAAAGGGTTTTAACTTCACATTAAAACCCACACCACGAAGGATATGGTGAAATTGACGCTGCTTTGGATCTTGGCTTGAGATTGCGTAAGCATTAGCTGCCACAACGTTACGCCCTTCCGTGGCAACATACCAAAACTGGTTATAGTCGAAGTTAGAACGGTATTTGTCACGCGTCGTGTAGTAAACGTTCTGAACGTCGACCAAAATTGCTATGTTTTCCATAAATTCGTACCTTTAGATTTTCCGTATACCCTATTCTATTCAACTCTAAAATGCGAGCCGCTTTCTTTAATAAAAATGAACTCATTAGCTATGCTTAACGTAGCTATTATTGGCTTAACGTCGCTACTATTAACTTAACGCAGCTGTTATTGGCTTAACGTCGCTACTATTAGCTCAACGTAGCTGTTATTCGCTTAACTCAGAGCTTGTTTGAGTTTATCAAGGAAGGTGGAACATGCAGTACCGACAAATAATCAAATCATACCTTGGCAGCAACACTAATGGCTCAGTATTGCCACGTTGCTGCGTAGCGATAACCAAAGCAATATCCAAACCATTGAAAACTCTATTAACAAGCGCGGTGATGTTTATGATTCTGTCAGTCAACTCGTTACACGCTTACCCAGCCTACTCTCACTCCGAGGCCTTACCGCACCGCAGTGTGATCTATTTTGCACCGAAGGAAGACTCCGCCGTCAAAGAGTTTCTCAATGAAGTGTTGATCAATAACTGTCAATTGGATGAACGAGACGTGGTTATCATAGTCATCGCGGAAAGCGGCTACACAGTTCCTACTTGGCTTGAAGAAGAATTTGACTTAGAGGCGGTAACCGACAGCTATGGAATACCGAAAGGCTCACATACTGCTGTTTTGATAGGTAAAGACGGAAAAGAAAAGCACCGATGGAATGGGAAGACTGATTGGAACCTTATCACCAACATTATTGATGAGATGCCTATGCGCCAAAAAGAAATGCAGCGACAAAGTAGCCGCTGCAGTATTTGATTCTTAGTCAGCTAAGCGGTCGCTTAACACACTAACTTGTAAATTAATCAATTAAGCTTGCTTGTTAAACCAAGCCAATTTTTCATGAAGCTGGGCAACGCTACCTACCACAATCAATGCTGGGCTCTTTGCAACGCTCGCAAGATTGGCTAAGTCACTCAAACCACCACGGAACACTTTCTGCACTTGACGCGTACCATTCTCAATAATCGCAACCGGCATGTCTGCTCGCATACCGTTATCCAGTAAGTTTTTCTGAATGTTCGGGCTCTCTTTCAGACCCATGTAAAACACGATCGTGTGATTGTGTTGAGCAAGCGAACGCCAATCAATATCTTCACCATCTTTCTTTAGGTGACCAGTAATGAATTGAACGCTTTGTGCGTGATCTCGATGTGTAAGCGGAATACCCGCGTAAGCAGTCGCCCCTGCAGCTGCGGTGATACCGGGTACCACTTCAAATCTCACGCCGTTTTCAGCCAGAGTTTCACACTCTTCACCACCACGACCAAAGATAAACGAATCACCACCCTTTAGACGGACAACGTGCTTGTTTTCTTGTGCTTTGGTCACCAATAATTGGTTAATCTGATCTTGTGGTACACAGTGATGATCGAGCTTTTTCCCCACATACAGCATTTCTGCATCGGAGTTAGCCATTGCCAAGATATCTTTAGATACTAAGCGGTCATAAACGACCACATCAGCCTGTTGAATAACGCGTGCCGCTTTTAGGGTAAGTAAGTCTGGGTCACCAGGGCCCGCGCCTACTAATGAAACCAATCCTTTGGTTACTTCTTTAACATTCGATGACGATACTTCTGACATGCTGTGCTCCGAAGGTTTGCTTGTTTTATCTCAAGCTTCAATCTATGTGATAAGTCACTGTATTCATGATGACTTATCCAAATCCTTAACCCTTAGACTATCAGGTGTTGAGTTAAATATTCAGTCTAAATACTAACGAAGATAGAAGTAATTATAACAAAACAATCTATTGCAGCTATTTTACTCAATAAAAATCAACGCATTGATGATGTTTAAGGCTTTCGAACTAAAAAAGCCCCAAACATGTTGTTGGGGCTCTTAATCTCATACTAAATTACGTTTCACCGTATTCAGAATTACTTAGCACCTAGAGAAGGAGCTGTTCTAGCGTGTGTTAGGAACAAAGGTACACATGTTAAGAACAAACCACCTACGATGTTACCTAGGATTGTTGGGATAAGGTTGAAGTTCAACCATGTCGCGATACCGAAATCAGCGCCAAGAATCATACCCAGTGGGAATAGGAACATGTTTACTACTGTATGCTCGAATACTAGTGCGAAGAAGATAAAGATTGGGAACCACATCATTGCGACACGACCAGACACTGTACGTGCTGTCATGTTACCAATCACACCTAGACAAACCATTAGGTTACAGAAGATGCCGCGCACGAAACATGTGATCCAGCCGTCCATACCCATGTTTTCAAAACCTAGGCTACGAGCTGTAGAAACTGCAATGAATTTTTGTGCTACTGCGTTTGGATCTAAAGAGAAGTTACCCGTTAATGAGATAGCAACCAGTACCGCAACGATTAGAGAACCGATGAGGTTACCAAGGCCAACAATACCCCAACAACGTAGAACACGACCCCAAGTCACACCTGGGCGGTTATCGAATTTCGCTAAAGGTGCAAGGCCAAATACGCCCGTTACTAGGTCGTAACCCATTACACTTAGAATCACGAAGCCTACTGGGAACACAAGAGCGCCAACAATACCAATGCCTGTTTGCACGATAGTCGTGATTGCCACAACAACAGCAAGAGAAAGAATGATGCCTGCCATTGTGCTTCGAATCAGAAGATCACGAGTACTCGTTTTCGTTTTTGCTTCACCCACATCGATCATCGTTTGAACGAATTCAGCTGGTTTAAAATCAGGAGACATAAGGTTGTCCTTAAAAAGTTAAAATTAAAAGTTAAAATCGGATAGGAAAAGGTTCTAGTTGCCGAACTAAGGCAATGTCGATAACTAGAACCCTTGATCTATCAAATCTTGTTACGTATTCGATTATGCTGAGATTTCAACAGCACCTTTGGTAATACGAGCTTTATACGCTTTCACGCTGAAGTTCTCGTCTTCCATGCACACACCTGTTGCTAGGTTAAAGCGTTGTTTCTTAAGTGGGCTCGCCACCCAAAGCTCACCTTTGTGCTCAACCGTTAAACCGCGAGATAAAACGTTTGATTGGAAAAACGGGTCAGTATTACTAATAGCGAACACTTCTTCGGCTTTAGTTGGGCGGAAAATAGCAACTTGCTCACCACCAACCAATGCACAAACACCGGTACCTGGAATAATATCTTCGATCTTACAAACTTTGGTAAATGCCATGATGTCGTCTCCCAATTAAACCAGTTCAACGTGAAGGATGTCGCCCTTCGCTTCTGGGTGTTTTTCAGTAAATGTTGCTGGGCGGTGTTGTTCACGGCCATCGTCAACAAACACAACGTTTTCATCACGGTCATCAGCATTGATGAAGTGTGAGAAGCGCTTAAGTTGAGCTTCATCGTTGATAGTGTCAGTCCACTCACAAGCAAAGTTACCCACTAGGCCAGCGACGTCAGCTTCAAGCTGGTCGTTGATGCCAAGTTTATTATCAACAATCACTTCACGTAGGTAGTCAACGCCGCCTTCTAGGTTGTCCATCCATACCGAAGTACGTTGTAATGGTGCAGCCGTGCGGATGTAGAACATCATGAAACGGTCGATGTATTTCAGCAGTGTTTCTTGGTCTAAGTCGCTTGCCAATAAATCTGCGTGACGAGGCTTCATACCACCGTTGCCACACACATACATGTTCCAACCAGCGTCCGTTGCTATAATACCTAAATCTTTACCTTGAGCTTCAGCACACTCACGAGTACAGCCAGACACACCGAACTTCATCTTATGGGGAGTACGGATGCCTTTGTAACGGTTCTCGATCATCACGCCTAGGCCAACTGAATCTTGAACGCCGTAACGACACCAAGTTGAACCTACACATGTCTTAGCCATACGAAGTGCTTTTGCGTAAGCTTGACCCGTTTCGTAACCTGCAGCGATTAACTTCTTCCAGATTGCTGGTAAGTCATCTTTCTGAGCACCGAATAGACCGATACGTTGTGCACCAGTGATCTTCGTATATAGGTTGTATTCAGCCGCCACATCCGCAAGAACGCTTAGAGCTTGAGGCGTTACTTCGCCACCCGCCATACGAGGGATAACCGAGTAAGTACCATCTTTCTGAATGTTACCTAAGAAGTTGTCGTTGGTATCGTGCAGTTTTACTAGTTCAGGCTTAAGGATGTGGTCACCCCAGCAAGAAGCAAGGATAGAACCCGCTAGAGGCTTACATACTTCACAGCCATAGCCTTTACCGTATTTCTCAAGTAGCTCGTCGAATGTTTTGATTTCTTCGATACGAATCAGGTGGAAAAGCTCTTGGCGAGAGTAAGCAAAGTGCTCACAAACGTCGTTCTTCACTTCTACACCCGCTTTTGCAAGTTCAGCGTTTAGCACAGAAGTTACAAGTGGAATACAACCACCACAACCTGTACCTGCGCCAGTGACTGCTTTGATATCACCAATGGTATGGTGACCTTCAGCGACCGCTTGAGCGATCTTGCCTTTGGTTACGTCGAAACAAGAACAGATAACGGCAGTTTCCGGTAATGAGTCAGCGCCAAGCGTTGGTTTTTCACCACCAGCGTGTGCTGGAAGAATCAATGCATCTGGGTGTTCTGGTAGGTCAATTTCGTTCAACATAAGTTGAAGAAGGTCACCGTAATCAGAAGTATCGCCAACCATTACTGCGCCAAGCAGTTTCTTGTTGTCTTCAGAAACGATTAAGCGTTTGTAAACTTCTTGCTCTTCGTTTTGGTAAACGTAGCTTTTACAACCAGGAGTACGACCGTTTGCATCACCGATTGAACCTACTTTCACGCCCAGAAGCTTAAGCTTCGCAGACATGTCAGCACCTTCAAATGTGCTTTCGTTACCAACAACGTGGTCAACGGCAACTGTCGCCATCTTGTAACCAGGAGCCACTAGCCCGTAGAACGTTTGGTTCCAAGACGCACACTCACCGATTGCGTAGATATCTTTGTCTGTCGTTTGACAGTGATCGTTGATCTCGATACCACCGCGAGGCGCAATACCTAGACCCATTTGACGAGCAAGTTTGTCTTGTGGGCGAATACCAGCAGAGAATACGATGAAATCAGTTTCTAGCTCAGTGCCGTCTGCAAAACGCATCACGTTACGAGCTTCAGTGCCTTCAGGAGCAATTTCAAGCGTGTTCTTGCTTGTATGGACATTGACACCCATACGTTCGATCTTTTGACGAAGCTGATTACCACCAGCAAGATCAAGCTGCTCTGCCATAAGCTTTGGAGCAAACTCAACAACGTGAGTGGTTACGCCAAGCGCTTTAAGTGCGCCTGCTGCTTCAAGGCCAAGTAAACCACCACCAACAACAACACCAGATTTAGAATTCTTAGCGGTTGCTTCGATAGCTTTTAAGTCTTCGATAGTACGGTAAACAAAACAGTCTTTACCTTCGTGGCCTTTAATCGGCGGTACGAATGGGAAAGAACCCGTAGCAAGGATAAGCTTGTCGTATTGAATTTCACGACCAGTGCTTGAGTAAACTGTTTTCTTTTCACGGTTAACGTTGATAGCACGTTCGCCGATCAGCATATTGATGCCGTGTTTCTCGTAGAAACCTTCTTTAACTAAAGAAAGTTCATCTGCAGTGTGGTGTGAAAAGTAAGAAGAAAGGTGAACACGGTCATACGCAACACGTGGTTCTTCACAGAACACCGTAATGTCCATGTTTGCAACATCTGTCTTCTCGACTAAATCTTCGATATAGCGATGGCCTACCATCCCGTTACCGATTACGACTAGCTTCATCTTGCTCATAAGAATTCCTGAAGGTTATATATTTCTTAACTACACGAATAATGAATTATGAAAGAAAATGAAAATATGATGTAAATCAATTACGAAAACGAACTACCCGAAAGGGGTAGAACAAAAGAGGTAGATCTGCTTATTTATCGAGCTAAGTAAACGAATAACCTTGGTTTTGATAGGGTTTAGCGGAATTTTATATACACTTTGGCGCACTTGAAAGAGTGTTGTAAAGTTTCACAATAGGTTAGCAATAACGTAAGTAAATGACAATCATTTTCATTTACTTACTTAACACAACGCTGAAACTTACGTTAATTTCCAAATTCATGAAGAACTATGTGCAGTTATGAAAGGGTTTCGCCGAATGAATGATCAAAAAATGAACATTGAATCATAATGTCATTCATTTTATTAAACCCGAATCGTGACAAACAACTCGCAAAATGTCCTTAGATTATTAACGAGCCTTGAAGACAAAGCTTTCCCAGTTATCAAACTGTTAATTTAATTGATCCAGCACATATAGCATTCAGATTCACCGAAACTATATCAAATCAAGCTTTCAACCAAACAGTGAATAAATTAAAATTATTGGAAATAATTCTCATTTGATAGAGCCAACTACTATGCGTGTACTTCTACTGATCTTAACTATCATTGCCACTCCTACACTTGCTGAAACAAAAGTCATCAAACAAGTGATGGACATGAATTCTGAGAACATCGACAAGATGTATCAATTTATTCCTGATTACGTAGAAATCGAACCTGGTGATAAGGTGCTTTTTAAAGGAACCGTTGGCTCTCATACAGCCCATAGTATTCAAGGGATGCTTCCTAACGGCGCTAAACCTCTTATGATATCCGGGTCAAACGCTCAGGAAGTCACTTTTGATAAGCCCGGAGTTTATGGCATAAAATGTAAAGTACATCACCGACACGGAATGGTGGCGCTAGTGGTCGTGGGTGACCCAAGTGTTAACTTAGAAGAAGCTCGCACTGCGGCCAAAAAACGTGTGAGTCGCCGAGCTCAGAAGAAGATGCAAGGCTTGCTCGATCAAGCAGAGCAAAAGGTTCAATAACCTTTGCCCCCCTGTCTTGAAGCATCAGCTCTCTGTTGATGTATGATAGGAGTGCCAGCCTGAAGTCAGGTTACGGGGTCAGTAACAAGAAGAAACAGCGCCGAATTGGCACTGTTTCTTCTTATTATCTAACTTAGACATTGTCAAATGTTCCGCACTAAACGTACAAACATATCAAACTAGCCACCCCGTTCTGAATGAAACTCCGACAACCACAAATAAAATTGAAATAATAGTCACTGGAACAATGTGCAGTGCCATATCAATCAAGTTGTCCTTCGATAATTTTGGAATCACACGAAAGCGTGCGTCTAGGGCTAGCAATACCGTCAGAGACAGTAACGTCAATTTAGCGGCAATGCCATGAGCCAGTGGAATCGACATATCAAACCATAAGCTAACGTCTGGCAACATGTGATAAGCGAGCATCAACCCGGTCACCACTTGAACTACCAAAGCAGGCATTCCCACCTTTTCGTATCCTTGCTCGAATTCCAATAACATTTCTGGAGATCTGTGTTTCAAGACTTTAGGAAGGATAACGACGCTGAGAATAATGTGCCCTCCCGTCCAAATGGTGGCAGCCAATACATGCAAAACCAATAATACGCCAAACATAAACTTCCCTTACACAATGTTACGTGGTGCAAAGGAGAACCCTTCAAACTCACGCTTATATTTTGATTCACCAATTTTCTTTATTTTGGCGACGCCCATTTTGTAGTTGTAGTTACCACTGATTTGGTCAACTACCCTTGTTGTTAAAGCATTCGCTGGGTTCTTCATGTCCATCATATTGCAATACAACACACCTTTCTTGGTGGCTGAGGTGACAATCGCAACGGCTTTAATCTCCGCGTAATCCAGTTGAATGTGACCATTTTTCATTAAGTTACTAAACTGAAAATCGTCTGACTCGATACCCAGAATCGTATCTTTAAAATTGGCTACCCGCTCCGAATACACCAGTACTTCATCTCCGGCTTCTATGCCCCGTTTTTCCGCATCTTCTGGGTGTACTTCAATCCAGTTTTCAGGCCAACGATGAGTGATGTAAGGCCTGCGCTCGGTATCATCAAACCCTGACTGCCAAATTTCGTTAATACGACCATTCGAAAACCATAACTCGTCCTGTTTTGGGGTAAGCCAAGCGTGGAAATCACTGAACAGATCCCAAGGGTGCTTTTGAAGATTGACCTTCCCCGTCTGACTATTAAATTGAGTAAGCTGTTTACGCATAATATTGGCGCCTAGAGGCCCATCTTGCAGCCCTTTGTCGACCAGATCACCCCAACTCATTTCAGTATCATGTAGGCGTTTAGTGCCAATCAGCTTTTTGGTGTCATAGTTATAAAATACAGGGCCTTGGATCCCTTCGGTACCAAATTCAGCGAGCTTTTGATGAAGTGTTTTTCCTTCAGAATGTGCTGCAACTTTGATCATATTGAAATCTTTACGGCTACCGCGACTAAATCGCGATGACTCTTCGGCTACGTCATTCGAGTTTTGCCAATCAAACCCGTCGTACCCCATTCGCGAAGCCATTTGAGCAACGATCCACCAGTCTGGCTTAGCCTGACCCGGCGCATCAGCGAACTGTTGGTAAAGGCGCAGCCGACGCTCACCATTAGCACGCATGAAATCCTCTTCCCCCCAAGTCGCAGCCGGAAAGATGATATCGGCAAACTGTTTACCTATAGGATCACGTAAGTAAATATCTTGATTGATGACGACCATTCCACCGGAATCTGCACGCTTTTTGAGTGTATCTATAATGTGCTGTTTATCACGTCGCGTCGCTTGGTGAGGGTTACGTGTCGTTAAGTCAGTGAATTTCTCTTTCAACCCATAGCTGCCACACATAGCTTGAATCCATGTTGTACCAATGACATGTGCCATACGAGTATGTCCGGAATAGAGATATCTATCGGTGTCTATTGAGCGTCTGCGTCTGCCTGCGACTTTTTCAGGTGACTTGTTTCTTGGAAGTTTCCCACCCGCTAACCCACCGCGTTGATGTCCACCAAACCGACCAATGACACGCCCTTCGCGGCCACCAGTACCGATGATCGTTGCAAGGGAGGCGATGGCGTTGGTATTTCCGGTATTGTTCGACCAATAAAAGCCCTTCTCTATACCAATTGATGCTTTAACTCGTTGACCATTCACTGGCATTGCCAACATCTCGGCAGCTTTGTGGATCTTCTCGACGTCGATACCCGCTATCGACGCGGCATACTCAGGTGCGTATTCTTTCTGCTCTAAATTCCATTGCTTATAATCATCAAAGCCATCGGTTTGGAACTTGCCCCAAGTGGTTCTCCACTGCCAAGGTGTGTTACGTGTACCTTGGCCAAAGCCAGAGCTTGATTCCCACTTATTATTGACCCAGTTTTCAATCCATTCATTGTCTTGCCATCCTTGCTCTAAGATCACCCGAGCAATTGCGCCAATCACAAGATTATCGCTGCCGGGATTAATATCGAGGTGCAATCCTCCTTGAGCTTTAAGCCACGCTATTCCAGCGGTTTCACGAGGGTTCAAAATTACGGTTTTCATTCCACGATGCACCGCAGGCATAATGAACTGCGTAAAAATGATGGTTTTGGTCTCATACGGATCCGTTCCGCAGATCATCAAAGTATCTGCCGCGCCCCAGTCATCATAACTTGGAGCAAAATTATCAAAACCCGCATCTCGAAAACCTGGGGTTGCAGTGACATCTGACGGCGTGTCATGAAACGAAAAATTCGCGGTATTGACATGACGCAATGCATACTTTGTTATTGCATAGGTGTTTTCAATATACTGATAGGAATAGGTTTTTACGCAGTAACTGTTCGAACCGTGCGTATCAATCACGTGACGACCAACTTGGGCCGCTATATCCAGCGCAAAATCCCATTCTACAGGTTGTAACTGACCGTTAATTCGAACAAGTGGTTGTTTCAATCGATCTTTTGTTGGTGTTCCTGGGTTATAAAGCTTTCTTGCGAGCAGTCCACCACGAACCGAAGAATCACCGCCTTTATTGACGACCTGTATGTCTTTGTCTGCGACTACAACCACATGGTGTGGTTTGCCATTATGCGAAACAATATTATGTTGCTGTGGCGAAACCCAAGCTTGTAATGCATGAACGGGGAAGTCGACAGCAAACGCATTTTCGTTAGCGCGAGCTCCACCTGAAGGGCTATTCACAGGCCAACGATAAACCTTATAACCGCACGCCACGATACAATAATCACAGGCTGTTGTGATAACTTCAGCATGAACAGGAGGCAGTAAAGTATTTGTCGGTTGGAGGTACTGACGGTTTAAAGGAGATTGATTGCTTGAAGAAGATTCACTCATTAAACTACCTCCACATCGATCAGGTTTTCCATGCGACCAAAGATCAACCCCATAACGCCAACTGCATAGATGTCGTCACCTTCGAGCTCGAGCAGTACTTGAGGTAAGCTCTCAAAGGCTTGACCAGACACCATAATTCCATGGCGACGCAAATCAAATGTAGATAGGTGGAATGGACACTGACCTACAATGCGATGCTCTCCTGTTGTTTTATAAGCACCGGTTAAAGGCCCACCTTGATGAGTACACGTCATCGAGTACGCCACAATATCGCGCTGTAACCCTATCCCACCGCCACATTCGATATCAGATTTAACCAGCATCGCAATCGAATTTTTTCCTTCATCTGGATATTGAAAGTGAACCGGAATGTGGTTACTGAGTTGACTTAACTGGGCGATTTTCTTACGCGGGTAACCGACAACACGACCTTCAACTTGAGTTTCAGAATCAGTCCCTGCAAATAAGGTAAGAGGAACCATAGATACGGCAGTAGCCGCACCGGAATAAAGTAAAAAATCACGTCGTGACATCATGCATTTGTTGTGTCGTTTACTCGAATTTTGCTCTGAGTTGGCGATCATTTTTCTGCTCCAGCAAGTTCTTCTTTAGTAAATAACGGTTGGTATTCTGGAATGGTCGGCTCTTCAATAAAAATCTGTTCACCTGAAAATGCTTCGATAAAGCTCAGTAAGTTCTTTTTATCTTGCTCCGTTAAACCGAGAGGTTGAATTAAAGCAGATTTTGTCTGAGGGTAACCAGTAGTACGTCCGTCATCCGCCACACCACCTCGGTCGTAGAAATCAATCACCGCTTCTAAAGTTGGAATGGTGCCATTGTGCATATAGGGCGCAGTGTATTTTGTATAACGTAGGCTCGGTGTGCGGAACTTACCTAACATCTCTTTGCGTTTAGCACGAAAGTAAGCACCGGGATCGGCCTTTGTGGTGCGGTACACCTCTTCGGTGACACCTTTAGAATAAAGCTCAAATCTAAATGTTATCTGCGCTAATCCATCATCATTCCACCAAGGGCTTGGCTGTACGCCAATGTTGTAGAATTTTTGGTCAGATGCCAAAGCCCCGTTGTGACAAGCAATGCAATTCGCTTTGCCTTCAAACAGAGCTTTACCCTTCAATTGGGACTCAGACAAAGCGGTTTTGTCACCGAGTAAATAGTTGTCTATTGGTGTGTCAGGTTGAACCATCGTGCGTTCAAACGCGGCTATAGCGCGCCAAGCGTTATGTATTTTCGGAGTATCATCACCAAACACTCGCTTAAAACGTTCAACATACTCTGGTACTAAGGCTAAACGCGCTTCCATGATGTCGTCTTCACCATTACCCGCGACTGCGCCCTTTGCTGCATCTTTGGCTTGCGCTTCCAATGACATAGCGCTGCCCGCCCAGAAAAATTTGTCATAATAAGCCGCATTAATAATCGTTTGGCTATTACGCCAATGTACCGTACCCGGATATCCCATGGATAAGTCATCAGGGAAACCCCAGCCCTGAGATTGAATATGGCAACCAGCACATGGACTCGTCGTATCACCGCTGAGTCGTCCGTCATAAAATAAGATCTTTCCTAACTCTATTTTTTCAGGCGTTTGTTTATTGTCTGCAGGCACAGGCACCTCCCCTAGAGGCTCAAGCTGTACCTTTGCATTAACAACATTGGGAAGCCCCGTCATCCCAATAAGAATAAAGAGTGCTGCCTTTAATACAGAGCGCTTAGTTACGAGCATTTGACCAATCCTCCGTGTATTCGTAGCCGAAGTCATAGTCTAACCATTCGTATTCTTCGCCTATAAGGGCGTCTCCAGATAACGATTCCAAAAAAGCCACCAGCGCCTTTTTTTCGTAGTCCGTTAGGGAAAGCGTGGTGAGTCGAGAGTCTTTGTTTGAGTCTTCGCCACCACCTTGATTATAAAATTCAACCACATCTTCAAGCGTGGCAAGCATGCCATTGTGCATATACGGCGCAGTTTGACTGAGCTCTCGCAGCGTTGGCGTTATGAACTTACCGCGATCGCTACCATCCGCTTTATGAGTTTGAACATGCGCACCAACATCGCGCTTTAACGTTAAGTAATCTTGCACACCCATAAACATGTTGTAGGCAAGGAAAGATTGATGCCGCATTGGGTCTAAAAATATCTCATGATTTTCTGGCACTCCGGTATTGTGTGCCTTTCCGTCCGAAAACAGAGCGCCACGATGGCATTGGTTGCACCCCGCTTTGCCTGTGAACAGCTTTTCTCCCTGGCTCGCTAAGTCGCTAAGCTCACCCTTGTCAAAAGGGACATTCTTCGAAGTCAATGTTTTTAGGTATTCAGGCAGGGCTTTGCGCACTCCGCCATTCGAAGGTTCTCCTAGATTAGCCGCTTTAAACATCTTGACGTATATAGGGTCTTGTTTGAGGCGTTCCTGCATCAAACGCATGTCCATATTCATCAGCCAGTCTTCAGTGATATTCTCCCGCACCACATCGTTTAGATTGGTGCCAATACGACCATCGTGAAACCACACCTCTTTATAGGCTGCATTAATAAGTGTTGGAGCATTGCGAAATCCATCACTCCCCGTATACGCAGGGCTTAACGTTTCAGGATAAGAAAAGCCATTCGCCGGAATATGGCAACTGGAACACGATATCGAGTCATCCCCGGACAAGCGAGTATCAAAAAACAGTCGTTTACCGAGTTTTGCTTGAGCTGGATCGATATCTAAAGGAGGCAAAGCAGCATGTAAATTCATCGTAAAAAAGGAGCACAATACTACGCAGACTTTTCGAGCGAAGCTTTGAAGTGTGGACTGTGCTCGTAAAACACTCATCGGCATTCCTTTTTAAGGATTACTATCAATGACGCCTATTATTAACACATGAAACATTAAAGATATGATTAGGATCATACAATTCGGAATGATAAGAGTTATTATTCAAACTTGTTAGTTCAGTGGTACTAAAACCTATGTCTCTCGATAAATTCCTTCTCTGTGTCGAACATACCTATCTTGCTGGGAACGTATCCGATCAAATTCTAGCAACTCAGTTTCTCGCTCAATTTTCGCAAACTAAACACCTCTTGCTTACAGGTTTAGAATCCAACGTTGTAGATGTTGTTATCACAAGCCTAGAATGTTTAGCTCAAGACAAGCATGCTCCTATCAAAGACATCATCCACTGCTTTCAACAGTGGGATGACAGCGAAGTAAAACTAGCCGCATTGAATGCTATTGAGCACAACAACAATTCAGAACAAGCGAAGGGATTATTGATAGACGTCGTTTGTGACGATATCGATTACTGGGAAGGTGAATGGAATGATGGTGATGATATCCGTTTGAATGCTGCACGTATTTTGGATAACCATGAAATTAATTTAGATTATATTCAAGCGAGTCGTTTACTGCCCCTACTTCGACGTGACCCTGAGCCTGATGTTCAGGTCAAACTAGTCTCAGTGCTATCGCGTCACTCACCGGCACTACTTAAAGAGAACTTTGCAGTAACGCGCACAAGTGATATACGTATTTTATTGAAAAGCACACCGGATAAAATAACGTTATTCAAAGCCACGCAACACCAAGATCTACGTTGCCAGCAAATCGCCTTTCAACGCCTGTCTCAAATGAACAGTCGTGAGTATTTGCAAATGTTTTTAACTGGCCTTTCGCACTTAGACCCACTGATAAGACAAACATCTCTCAGTACATTGGAAAAATGGAATTACCAAGTCGACATTAAGCACCTTGGTCAGAACGACTTATTACAAGAAATTCCAATCGATATCCTTTCGGCACTGCTTAGCGACAATCACAAGCAACAACTCGTGAATCAATGGCCAGATAAACGGCACCCCTCTCATTCAATAACGGCGATACTTCAATTAATTTCGAGCTTAAACCCGCAGAGTAAACAAGCCCAACTTAGCCGATTTATGCCAGTCTTTTATGAGAAGTTTTCGAGCTTAGACGAAGCGACTCAACTTGATTGCTTGAATGTTTTATTAAGTGACGTATCACAAACCCTAAGCCTTGCCTTTATCCGTCAGCAACTGCAATCGGGCACTTGCAGTAATTCGGTGAGGCGACAACTCATTGAACACCTATCTTATACTCTAGCACCGAGTTCTCAGGCCTATCTAAAAGAGCTCATAGTCGACTTACCTGTAATTATTACAACCAATCAAACAGAAAGAGAAACGGCGACAACAGAAGTACCACATCGACAACTTGACGGTCCGAATGATGACGCTAGTACCACACAACCTCCTATCACTTCCACGCTTGATTCGTTGAGGCAATCAGCGCATTCAAAACCTTCAACAAAACATGCTCGAACCAAACGAGTTGCAATCGAAAGCTTGTCAAACCTAGCGTTAGCGATTGAATACTGTCAAGACAAGCAATATCTGATGGAGCTTTGCTCTACTGAAAAACTGACCAGCCTATCCAACGCTGAATTTCACGCGCTAGTCATTGCCTTGCGTTGTCATCATATCAACTTGACTGACGTTGAGACGCCCTACTTCAACCAATCGGTATTAGATCTAGTCTTGAATGATCATTGTTCCAACCTCAAAAGTATCATCGATTGGCTTGGCACTCTCTGGATCGATCAATACCGTTTACAACTAATAGCCTCTGAAAGCCTCCCTCTACAAGTCTGTTTAGTGCGATATACCACTGACGAAACAGAATTACTCGGGTTACTAAAGCACCCTTATATTGGTATCCAAATCGCGGCGCTGAAGCAATTAAAACAGTCTGGTGGTTGCTCACATGAAGAGCTAGTTAGCTTGATCTTAAAAGAACCCGTACTTTATCCTCAAATCTCTCTTTTTGATGCCAATACAGTCTACAACGTACTTGCTGAGAAAATCCAAGGTTCACCGTCAATAGCTCTACAAGCAGCGCTTGCGTTTCTTTGTACACAAAATATGCAAATCACATAACCTATTAGCACTAATAATCGACCCATTTAAGGTTTGACACACTATTTTTCGATTGGTCGGCAGGTTAAAACAACAGAGCCAACGGATCACGGGCATTGTAAGACATTGTATGGGTATGTATTACGGCAACTGCAATCACCCAATATCACGCGACATCTCGGTATATTAGCACCACGTTCTAAATCATAAGATGTGTACCATGAAAGTGTTATCTTTAACTGTGTTCGCTGCCACTGTTCTTCTTGTCGGTTGTAATAGTTCAAACCAAAGCAAGCCTGTGACAAGCCAAGAAAATGTCAAACCATCCGTTGTTCACGGGATCACAATAGAAGCGATCCCTTCTCAGTTCTCTGCGTATTCCAAAGCAGGTTATAACCGACATGTCGCGGTCAATGCCCCTAATGGCAAATCTATCCATATTCTAATTATGGATCGCCTGAGCGATTATCAGATAGTCAAAGCAGCCAATGTTCTCAATCACTATCTAACCCCCTTTGATGGCACTAAATACGGGAGCGCTGACTCAAAACGCGATATTGCAAATGCTATGGCGAACAATGGCGCAATATTGAAACTAATGAATTATCACGATGAGCCCCAATATAACGACGATTTGGATGGCCAACCCTTGTTCGAAGAGGAAATTCAAGTAGAAGGCGGGGAATGGTACGTTCGACAGGATTATGAAGAGCATCGCGATGCGTGTTACGAAGAAATTCTCCACCTAGTCCATGACTATGGTATTGGTGTTCTTAACTCCCATCAAAGTGGCGAATCGGCATTACCTTTATTTCAAAAAGAGCTGAATACAATACAGACTCAGGCTTTACATAATGCCTATACACCTCCAGTTGACACTTTGGAAGAGTGGCAAGAAGAAGTCAGTGTTGACCAAGAGTACTTTGCAGCAGTCATTGATAGCTATTACGGGCATTGGGGGGCGTATAGTGGCGAAGGTATGTGGGGGTTATACAAAGTTAAAACTCGCGACGACTTTTCTACAAGAGATCCTAACGGGCAATATATTACTGAACAGATTTTCTCTCCAACACTGGCTTACGACGCATACATTGCTGATACATTCACCGGCACTTTTAAAATGCAATATGACCCAGCAACGCCCTACACTCATCACTCTCAATATCTGACGAAACTAACGCTATCGGGCAAGAATAGCGCAAATATTGAGATCAATGGATATGATAATAAGGTAACCGGAAATTTAGGTGTTAATACTGTTGTAGTACATGGTCCTAAAAGTGAATACCAAATCCACAATCTTGGAGGCGGTAAATTTCAGCTCAATGATACCGTTGCTTCGCGCGATGGCTTGAATACCCTATCAAGCATTGAACAAGTGCAGTTCACTGATCAGCGTTGGACTCTTTGACTAGCAACTTTCTCTTTGATTCAGCTCTAAATGTGTCTAACCTTTCGAAGGTAATGAATGGGTTTTACGGGCGTTCTTCTATCTGAAAAGGTAAAAGAAAAGCATTCAAAAACCAAAACCACTTTCCTGCAGACGTAAAAAAGCCCGACCATTTCTGATCGGGCTTTCTAAATAATGGAGGCGCCTCCCGGAGTCGAACCGAGGTCCACGGATTTGCAATCCGCTGCATAGCCACTCTGCCAAGGCGCCTTCAATGGTGTTTTAAGAGAACAACTCTTTTGAACATTACCAAACAAGGTAACAATCAAATAGATGGTGCCCCGGGCCGGACTTGAACCGGCACAACGCGAACGTCGAGGGATTTTAAATCCCTTGTGTCTACCAATTCCACCACCAGGGCACGCAATTCTTTATTGCGATGCCGATTACTGAAAAGTAAAACACCATCTTAATGTTAAAATGAATCAACATTACAAAATTTGGAGCGATACATCGGGTTCGAACCGATGACCTCAACCTTGGCAAGGTTGCGCTCTACCAACTGAGCTAGTATCGCATTTTCATTCTTCTAATTTCTTACCTTATCAAAACGTAAGAGAAAGAGAATGGAGGCGCCTCCCGGAGTCGAACCGAGGTCCACGGATTTGCAATCCGCTGCATAGCCACTCTGCCAAGGCGCCTTTATCAACATAAAAATATATTGAAGTGTTTTAAGAGGACCACTCTTTGTTCAACACTCTACTCAAAGTAGAAACTAGATAGATGGTGCCCCGGGCCGGACTTGAACCGGCACAGCGCGAACGCCGAGGGATTTTAAATCCCTTGTGTCTACCAATTCCACCACCAGGGCAACGCAATCATGCGATGCTGATTACTGAAGAGTAAAACACCATCTCTCTGCGACCTAAGCCGTGAGAACGAGGTGTACTTTAACGGATAGAAAAAATTCGTCAATAGTAAATTTTATCTTTCAATTCAAGTGATTAATTATCGAACTCAAACGAATGAATTTAGTGCAGCTTGTACGGTTCTTATTCGTAGATTTTGAGTTTGAGTTGGAAATCAAAGGCCGAATTCCCATTTTCAGACTCACAAAATATTGTCAATTCCATTGAATTAAGGAAACACGCCTTCGTTTTCATGTGCTTTTCACATTCAAAGGCTAGAGTTTTAAGTAACGACTATTACGAAATGACAACGTGAAGCCACTAAAACGATACCAATATGAACGCTACGCTGTGCTCTGCAACCTCGCCTACCCTAGAGTTTTTAAACAAACTCGTTACGGTTTTGACCCTAATGGACAGCGCATCATAAAGAATCAGTTTGGCAAAACCATGATTCGAGTCTTATGGAGCAGCGACAAAGATGAAGTGGTTGTGGTAATCAAAGGATCGCATAGTATCTCAGATTGGTTACTTACCTTTGCACTATGGACAAGAAGCTGTAAAAGGATTGGGCTCAACTATCGAGTGCATGCCGGGTTCTACCATCTGATGTTTCAAGAAAGCCAACCAAGCCGTAATGAAGATAAACTGGGACAAACTGTCATTGAACGCTTGGAAACCACTTTGATTCCTCTATTGGAACAAGGCAAAAGAATATCGATTACTGGCCACTCTTCTGGTGGCTCTATTGGTTGTGTATTCGCTGATTACTTGGACCAAAAACACCCGGGTTGTATTAAACGAATCGTCACGTTTGGGCAGCCCGCGGTCGGTGATTGGAGTTTCAAAAAACACTACCGTTTGAGCAAGAAAACCTACCGTATCTGTTGCGACATAGATATTGTCACCTTCATGCCGCCCGTGCCTCTGTTGTATTGGCATGTAGGGAAAGTGCTTTGGCTCTATAACGGCAGGATCTACGAAAACACACCGACATTAATCCGCCTTGGTCGCTCTATCTTTAGCTGGTTGATAAGGCCTTTCTCTTATCACCTAATGAGTAAGTATATTCGTAACAAAGACTTCTTTGACAAACATTGAGCATGCTCTATAAATAAAAAAGAGCACACGCTTTTACAGCCAGTGCTCTTTCTAGTTTCTAATTGATCTTTGTGCTTAAGCTAATATTAGCCTGAACTTAAAGCTTGAATCGTGACAGCTCTTGTTTCAAGTCACTCGCTAAATGACTTAGCTGATCGGCTTGTGAAACCGCATCGGTCGCATCAACTGCCATCACATCACTCACTTCACGAACAGATTCGGTATTCGCATTGATTTCAGCAGTAACCAGTGACTGCTCTTCAGCAGCAGAAGCTATCTGAGTTGCCATATCGCTGATCATCTGAATTGCCTCACGTATTTGAGCCAAGCTCTCTCCGGCCATATCCACGTCATGTACGCTTGTTTTCGCCATATCGTGGCTTTGTGTCATCACTTTAACGGCACCGCTAGTAGCTTGTTGTAAGCGCTTGATCTTGTCTTCGATCTCTTCTGTTGAAGCATGAGTTCGTTGTGAAAGTACTCGAACCTCATCGGCAACCACTGCAAAGCCTCGACCTTGTTCGCCTGCCCTTGCTGCTTCAATTGCCGCATTGAGCGCAAGTAAGTTAGTTTGCTCCGCTATTTCGCGAATCGTCGCCAAGATAGACGCGATTTGCTGACCATGCTCTTCAAGCTCACTGATGATAGACACAGCGCTTGTTAGCTCTGTCGCAAGCTCATTGATCGATGATTGGCTTTTAGCCATCTGTTGGAAGCCTTGTTCGCTCAACTCAACAGAGTGAGTCGCACTTTTGGCCGTACTATCAGCATTCGTAGCAATTTCTGCTGTTGCTGTCGCCATTTCTGTTACAGCTGTTGCAACCATCGTGATCTCATCTTGTTGCCTGCTTACACTATCACTGCGTTTTAATGCGCTGCTGTTGGCGTGTTCAGCTCCGTTATTCATTGCCGTCGAAACATCAGTCACGTTTTTCATCATTGCATGGAGTCTATCTACGAACACATTAAACTTGTCGGCAAGTTGCCCTACTTCATCTTTACTCGACACTTGAAGGCGCTGTGTTAAATCACCTTCCCCTTCAGCAATATCAGCTAATGCTTCACTCACTCGACCCAGTTCAACTAATTGACGAGCCACAAACCATGAGGTTGCTGCAGCCATAACGATCAATACAATCAAACCTGTGGTGATTTGGCTAATCAACATATCGAACAGGGGCTGCTCTAGTACGTCTTTATCCATTTCAATCACAAGTAGCCAGTCGGTGCCTTTAATAGGCTCAGCCATGATCACGCGCTCATCACCATCAACTTGTGTAAAAATTGTCGTTAAGTTTTGTGCAGCACTGTTTAATCCAGAAACACTCAATTCAGGTGCTATCTCTTTGACTTGCTTAAGGATGAAATCTTTATTCTTATGAGCAACGACCGTGCCTTGCTTATCAATTAGGATCGCTCGTCCATTACCTGGAACCTGAATAGCCAATACATCTTCAATCAGCTTATCTAACGCAAGGTTAGATGCCACAACACCGATGATCGAGCCATTCTCGGTCACTGGGTCTGTCAGTGTCACCACTAAGGTTTGCATGGTTACACTCACGTAAGGCTTGGTTGTTACTGCACGGTTCTCAACTAAGGTTTGTTTATACCAACCTCGAACTCTTGGGTCATACCCCGCTTTATTCAATGAAGGATCATGACGGAACATCTCACCTTCTTTGTTACCGTAATAACTCAATCCAAACCCACCAGATACCAAGGTTTGACGTAAATGAGGAACGATATCTATTGAAGGGTTAAGCTGTACTTGTTGTTTAAGCCCATGTACTGCTTGTTTCTTGTCGTAAAACCAGTCACTGATGCCCTTTGCATGGGCTTGAAGTGTATTACGACTTTCACTTTCTATAGCTTGCCAGCTGTTTGTTTGAAAAGTCTTATAACCCATGAAAAGAAGAATGGCAGATGTAACAGCAATCGCCAAAACTACAGAGAAAACCATTTTTCTCTTTAGACTAAATTGCATATTTAAGAACCTCTTATAGAATAATTAAAGAAATATAAAGAGGGACACTATCACTCATGCACATGTTTTAATTAGGGTTATCCCATAAAACAATGAAACAAATCGAGCATTGTGGTTAATTGTGACTTTGATTTATTTAGCGGTTTATCAACAAAGGCTCGACTTAGGATTCCACCAAAACGGCGTTGGGCTTAGCAAATATCAAAGGGAGAAATGAAGAGGTAAGGATGAAGGAACAAGAAGCAAAGAAGCCAGAAACGAAAAAACCAGCCACGAGGACTGGTTTTTCTGAATAGTGGAGGCGCCTCCCGGAGTCGAACCGAGGTCCACGGATTTGCAATCCGCTGCATAGCCACTCTGCCAAGGCGCCTTCAATAGTGTTTTAAGAGAACAACTCCTTTGAACATTACCAAACAAGATAACAATCAAATAGATGGTGCCCCGGGCCGGACTTGAACCGGCACAGCGCGAACGCCGAGGGATTTTAAATCCCTTGTGTCTACCAATTCCACCACCAGGGCACGCAATTCTTTATTGCGATGCCGATTACTGAAAAGTAAAACACCATCTTAATGTCAAAATGAATCAACACTACAAAATTTGGAGCGATACATCGGGTTCGAACCGATGACCTCAACCTTGGCAAGGTTGCGCTCTACCAACTGAGCTAGTATCGCATTTTCATTCTTCTAATTTCTTACCTTATCAAAACGTAAGAGAAAGAGAATGGAGGCGCCTCCCGGAGTCGAACCGAGGTCCACGGATTTGCAATCCGCTGCATAGCCACTCTGCCAAGGCGCCATTTTTCAACACGTTAGAACCGACTAAACGTTAGCCCCGCTGTGTTCGGGTGCCTACTTTACGGATTGAGTGAAGATAGTCAAACAAAAATGTGAATTTAAATTCTGTTTGCTGACATTTAAATCAAATTGCTGCATGTTCGATCTCTTCAATCAAAAAACACACAGCAAAAACGATTTAAATAAGATGTTCTAGCGCTACCACTTCTTCATGAAGCGGCCAACGAGACTTGGATGATACGACCAACAGTGATCAAACATGGTCATAAGTTGAGGGTTACCATACTTAGAAAGACTAACCGCATGGAAACGGTTTTTGTGCTCTTTCAATTTTTCAACCTGTGCAATCATTTCATCAGATTGCTTAGGGGCAATAAAGTCAGAAAGTACGATCAAATCGGCATTCTTGTATTTATCACCCGTCATTAGGTCAATCGACTTCATGAGTACAGGTTCTAGATCCGTACCGCCGTGGAATGAGTAACTTAAGAAGTCGCTCGCTTCACGTAGGCCATCTTGTCTTGTTAACTCATAGGTAATCTGCTCAGAAGAGAACAGAATCACGTAACAGTCTCTCTCTTCCGCAAGCGCGATTTGCATCAAAGCGTAAGCCATTGCTTTGGCTGACTGCTCTGGGAACCCACTCATAGAACCAGAAGCGTCCACACAGACAATGAACGGACCTTTTTCAATATCGACGTTTTTGCTATCGGGCTTTTGCGCTTTTACTTTACGTAACGTGCGTGACTTACCTTGCGAGCGATAGCTAAGTAAACGTTTGTCGGCCAAATGTTTATAAAAGATAACCTCAAGCTCAGGATAAGCTAGGAACATGGTCTCGTTCGGCAGCATTTTGTTCAGGTCATCACTTTCATGAATCCCAACAATATCATCGATCGCCTCATCACTTTTCTCTTCAACCATCTGCAGTTCTTCTACAGGGGCTTTGTGTAAAGAAGGATCATCTTCCTCGCTCGCCATACGACCTAGCTTTTCAGCGATCTCTTGTAGGCCTTTGTGCTTATTCAGGAACTCAGCATGACGCTTCATGATGGTGAGATCAGTTTTGCTTAATTTGGCAGACGCCATGTCCCACAAGCGCCCTACGCTACCCTCATCACCCGACTCCGTCACTTTATCCATGTTTTTCATGGTTTCCATGCGTTGATAAAGATCAGCTAAGACTTTTTCTTTGCTTGTTTCGAGTTCGGTTACTTGAGCTTGTTTAATGGCGTCTGACAGTGATTGGTACCATTGGTCGCAAAAATAGTGTGGAAACATCGCGTTATAAACGCCTTTGTTGTTTTCCATCAAGCGCCTTGCTTGTAGGTAGAACGCCGAGTGCCACTCCAGCTTTTTGATAACACTGTCTATCTCATCAAAGAACTGCGGTTCATCCCAATAGATCACTTCTTGGTAAAGTGCGATTTCCTCTTGGAAGCGGTCAGTTTCACACACTTTAGTGACGCGTTTTTTTACTTTACCGCGCCATTTAACTAAGTGGTTTTTGACTGATGTTTTAACGCCTTTGTTCTCAGCAGCCATCATGACTTGAGAACGAGCGATGAGATCATTCATCGCGGTATCAATAATTCCTGAATCAGCCACCATCAAAGCGAGGTTTAAGCCGTCTGCTCCTAACATATGCTCTCCCCTTACTCGAAGTACTGACTCATGAACTTAATACGTTGTGCGATCTTGCTACTCTTCACTTTCGTCGTTTCGAGATCTTGCGTTACTGCTTGCAAGCTTGATTCCATCGCTTTCGGTAAATCAGGGTCAATATAGTTATGAGGTAGCGCATCATGGAATTCAGTGCGAACTCGTTTTAACTTGAATTCAGCTTCAGTTAACTGCTCTAGGGCTTTCTCAGCACCACTCAACCACTTGTTGTACAATTCTTGGTCTAAACCGTCAGTTGTAACCACACTCACCAGTACAGAACGATTAGCAATATCTTTAATGACTAACTGGTTCGATGCATCCAAGTCGAGTTTTAAACGGCATAAGTTTTTATTTTCGTTAACGTAACCGTAAATGTCGCCATGGCCTTCTTTAAGAACTCGGTCAAAATCGTCTTTGGCTACGTATACCCAACGGCTATCACCTTTCTCAGATTCAGACACCGACATGTTGCTTTGCAGCATAACCAGTTTAACTAGGTTGTATGCACTGCCAACGCTGTACATTTTCGCGTTCTTGATATCATTTTGGTAAACGTCTTTACGCAGCAAGCCACTGGTAGACTCCATAGAGAGCGACACAGACAGCGTAGATTCAACATCGTCTTGAATCTCTTCAAGTTCTTCACGGGACATTTCAATTTGAGCTTTAGACTCTTGTTGGTCAAACGCTCGATTCAATGCAAAGTCTTTTACCACACTACGAACCACATCACGCGATTCTGGGCTATGCCATAAACAATCTTGCAGTAGCATAATATCCAGCGGGTTTACGCTATCACGACCACTGAAGAATGCGCTTGCCTTCAACAGCTTGACCGCTTTCTTCCAGCGTCTATCCGATACATATAGATCAGTTTCAGTAGCCGAACTTTGCTTTTTGACAGTCTCTTCAAGCATGGTTTTCAGTTCAAATAGCTTGTTGAACGAGTTATCTGTCAGCTCCAAGTTATCGAGCTCTTTCTGCCATTGATGGTATTCAATATCAGTAATCGCCAAACCTTTTGGAATCACAGCTTCCTGAGAGGTACCCGTCGTCAGCATCGATTTGAAGTTTTGCTTGTTTTGAATACGGTTTACGAACACACGAACGAGCATCCGGTCGTAAAGAGCTTCTAAGCCACTGTCTTCATCTGGAAGTTCGTTAGATGCAGACACTAATAAACGCATCGGCACGCGCTCGATGTCTGCGCCATTTTTGAATGTCTTTTCGTTAACGACCGTAAGCAAAGTATTTAGGATTGCAGGACCTGCTTTCCAGATCTCATCAAGAAATACAACTTGTGCTGTTGGTAGGTAGCCTTCGGTCAGTCTGACATAACGACCGTTATCTTTTAATTCTTGAATACTTAGTGGGCCGAACACTTCTTCTGGAGTAGAGAAACGTGTCATTAAATATTCGAAATAGCTACTGTTGTCAAAAGCCTGGATGAGGCGTTTAGCGATGAGGCTTTTTGCGATGCCCGGAGGGCCTAATAGAAACACACTTTCGCCAGCCAGGGCCGCCAGTAAACAAAGCTTAATCGTGTCTTCTCTTTCATAAACGCCATCAGAGAGAGCATGTGCCAATTTGTTAATTCTTTCAGAGAGTAGCGCCTTGTCAGCATGTGAGGAAATAGAAGGGTTCATGCGTTACTCCGAAAATCTTTGAACAGTTGAGAGTGTAGATACGTTTTTATACATTTGTTAGCACTTTGTTACAAGTATCTTTTATTATTGAGTTGCCTTTATATCAGATGGTTACGCTGCAATTTTCGCGCAATCATAGATTCCAATTATGAGAGTAACATCACGAACGGCGTGAAATTAAATCTATTACTAAGCCTAATTTTTCTTTTATTTTCGACACCATAGACGTTAAGGTGGTACACGTCTTCAGTTATAAGAAAAATTGGCAAGGAATGTGGCCAAACTGCATGAGTAAAGTTATCCATCAATGGAAAAGTATTTCTCTCATCGAAGAGAACGTGACGCTCCCTACGAACGTCGTGGTAAAACATACAACAATACACCACCCTGGCGCGGCCGTTATTCTTCCTATCACTTCGTCAGGAAAAATCATCCTCATTAATCAGTTTCGTCCTTCTCTTAAGAAATGGCTTTTGGAGCTACCTGCAGGCACGATGGAAATTGATGAGACACCTCTTCAATGTGCCCAGCGCGAACTGGAAGAAGAAACCGGTTACAGTGCAACTTCTTTTCAGAGCTTAGGACAAGTCACACCTTTGGCTGGATTCTGTGATGAGATTCAGCATTTATTTGTCGCAAAACATCTTAGCCTCACTACCCGATTTGAATGCGACGAAGATGAAGTTATAGAAGTGATAGAGCTGAGCTTAGAAGAGCTGCACAACAAAATACGACACGACCAAATCACCGATACAAAAACTATCGCTTGTTTAAGCAAAGCCCAACTATGTGGCTATCTATAGCCAACTATATGGCTACCTAAAGTACTCTAGGAGAGAAGCATGGACTTTCGTTCTGATACCGTAACTAAACCTTCGCAAGCTATGCGTGACGTAATGGCAAATGCAGAAGTGGGCGATGATGTTTATGGCGATGACCCAACCGTAAACGAATTGGAACAGTGGGCCGCCAATGAAACCGGCTTTGAAGCAGCGATGTTCACTTCTTCAGGTACACAAGCCAACCTACTTGGTTTAATGGCACACTGTGAGCGTGGTGACGAATACCTTTGTGGCCAACAAGCGCATAACTATAAGTATGAAGCCGGCGGTGCTGCAGTGCTCGGCTCGATTCAACCTCAACCCATTGAGAACAACCCAGACGGCACACTAGACTTTAAAAAGCTTGCCGCAGCGATTAAGCCAGACGACAGCCACTTTGCTCGTACTAAGCTTCTTAGTTTAGAAAACACGATCAATGGTAAAGTGCTGCCAATGTCTTACCTAGCGGAAGCTCGTGAATTCGTAAACCAACACGGCTTACAAATGCACCTAGATGGCGCGCGCGTTTATAATGCAGCAGCGATGCTGGATGTACACATCAAAGAGATCGCACAACACTTCGACTCTATGACAATTTGCTTATCAAAAGGTTTAGGCGCTCCAATCGGTTCACTACTCCTTGGCAACAAAGCGTACATCGCTAAAGCTCGTCGACTGCGTAAAATGGTCGGTGGCGGTATGCGCCAAGCGGGTATTCTTGCCGCCGCAGGTAAAATGGCGCTGACTGAAAACGTAGCTCAACTTAAAAATGATCACGAGAACGCAAAAAACCTAGCGATTGGTTTAAGCAAGCTAGAAGGCTTCTCTGTTAACCCTGATTTCATCCAAACTAACATTGTATTTGCGAAGTTAGATGAGTCTGTTGATATTAACCGCATCGCAAGCGAGTTAAGTGAGCAAGGCATTACTATGTCGCCTGGTAATCCAGTACGTTTTGTTACCCATAGAGATATCAGTTCAGAAGACATCGTTACTTTCCTAACAAAGCTAGAAAATGCGCTTTAGCTCTTAACGAGACTAGCCTCTATAGCAATTGAGACTTGAGCTTCCCCTATGGGAAGCTTTATTTTTGAACAAAATTATTAGCCGATTCCACTGCCAAAATAACCTTCGACACCTACTAGTTTTCTCATAAACACACTTGATTGACTGGAACAGAACGCGATCTCGTTTTGGCCTATGAGAATACCTTCTAATAATTATTCTAGCATTTAAACATCAAATTATTGTTTAAGCTGGAGTTACATTAATGGCTTATCAGCACTGTATTGTCACTAAAGGAAAATGACTTAGTCATAATAGATTAAAGTTTTTAATCACCACGCATACGGTAATTAAAACTAGAACACATAAATTCTAATAGCTTCTTGTAAAGAACTAATTTCAATAAAGAAATAGCAGATAGTCGCTCTCCATTATTAAAATTTAGAATCGATACAATCAACTTGTAAATTAAATAATAAAATTAGTGTTTTCGTTAATAATGCTGTCACATTCATGATGACAGTAACCCATCAAAAACCCCAAAACACCCGCGTAGACCATAGTCCTATTTTAATCAATTAAATAAAAAACCTCCGCCAATATTAGTATTGAGTAAAACCAACCTATCTAATTGAATATTAAATTATTCTCTAATAATTTCGCTTCTACCTCTCAGCTTAAAATCATACTAAAACTCATACTTCTCCTAAATAATAAACTTTTTTTACTACTTCACCATTTTTTAAAGCACTTATAGTTTTGAAAGTTAAGCAACAAGTTACATTCAATCAGTGAGAGGTGGAATTATGGTTAGAGTATTTCGAATTCTTCATAACTTCATCGTCTCCGTGTTAATTTTTAGTCTGTCACTTTCATTCTATGCTAGCGCTAACAACTTAACGTTAGGAATTAGTGGTCAGATCAAAGATCGATGTGAAATAAACTTTTTCTCTGGCAACATTATGAATTTTACGGAACACCGTGATGTGCAATCGCTGCCTTTTAATATGTATTGTAACCGTCCGTTGGGTATAACGATCAACTCAAAATATGGAGGCTTAAAATATCAACACCAAGGGGTTGATATTATTGAGAGTTACAATTTGTCATTACAAATAGACGAAATTCGTCTTTACGAAAGTAGGCACAGCAGCCAACTTACTTCACCGGTAATGATAAACAGTTCTGGTGTTATTCCTTTCGCTCAACATGGGAGCCTTAGGGTAGCACTCGAAAATAGCTTGCGTTTCGCAGGTTATTATCAAGACGTTATTGAGATCGAAGTTTACCCTTCGATTCATAGCGTGACAAAGTGAAAACTCTGCAATGTATCTGCAGAACAACAAACGCTCAGCAGTATTCGAGCCAATCATTTAAGATAAAGGAATTTCTAATGAAAAAGCTAACACTCTACGCAGCAACAGTCACTGCTATTTTTGGTGCTCAAGTCCAAGCCGCTCCTGGTGATGTCCAGTTAGTTGGTTTTGTTTCACCTGTATGTGAAGTTACTGGTCTTTCAACGCAACTGATGGACTTCGGTAACGTATCTCAAATTCAAAACCTTTCTGTTAGTGGTCTTAACATGAAGTGTAATGACGTCGATGGTGCAACTGTGACACTGACAAGTGCTGAAGGTGGTCTAGAGTCAGACGATAGCGAAGACTACGCTCTTACCTACGATGCAACATTTAATCCTTCAGGTTTAGCTGCTTTCACGCTTAATGCACCAGGGGGCCCAGGTCTAAATGACGTTTCAGTCAGTAATTCTTATGGCGGTTCTGGAGCATTAGCGACAGGTGTTGCCGCATCTATTGATATTGTGACGACAGAAACCTCCCCGTGGGCAGGTGGCTACTCAGATACATTAACCGTAAATATCACCTCAAATTAGAGGTTAATAAGTCGGGGGCTATTATTTGGCCTCCGACTTAATCTCGATATCAATATCAATATCAATATCAATATCAATATCAATATCAACGACATAAGTTTAATTTGGAGCTCTTCGCTATGTATAAATGGATCATGCATAAATGGATCGTTCTTTTCCTATTGTCATTCACTTGTCTGTCCGCTCATGCGTTCAAAGTCGAACCGATGTCTATGGAAATGACACCGCTTGGCAAAAGAGCTCAAATGACCATGAGGGTTGAAAATTCTTCAACCGAACCACTCACGGTTGAATTGTCTCCAGTATTTATGACCATGAACGAATATGGAAAAGAGACCACGACGCCTGCAGATGACGAGCTATTAGTGATACCGGTGACCGCAATAATAGAACCTGGACGATCGCAATCCATTATGGTGCGGTATTTGGGCGATCCTTCCATCACAGAATCTAAAGCCTATCGCATTGCTGTTAAGCAAGTAAAAGTTCAAAGAGCGAGCAGTAATCAAGGGCAAGTAAGTCTTTTACTTCAGTTTAATACGCTTATCAACGTGCGACCTCAGAACACAGCTTCCCAGCTAGAAATTAAAAGCATCGAGCAAAATGACAAAAAGAACAAATGGGTTCTTGAAGTACTTAACAGTGGTAATAGTTATGGTCGATTAACCAATACAACATGGAAGATATCTGATGGTAAAAATTCAACCTATTTAAAAGGCGTAGAAATCGCTAAACGTATTCCGGGTACTTTGGTCCTTCCCTACTCCACTCGATTTTTCGAAATGCAGCCTCTTAAAAATTATGACGTGAACACCCTATCGATTGAAATAGAGCAGGATCAATAGCAATGAGACGCTATATCTTGGGTGGGCTCATTTATTGGCTTCTGTGTGCACAAACGTTTGGCATAACATTGTTTCCAACCGTCATCGAGCTCAATACAGATCACCGGGCAACATCGCAACTGGTTGTCACTAACAATTCAACACAAGCTCTCCCACTAGAAGCTAACGTTCGTCGTTTGAACTTCTTATCTGATGGCACGTTCCAAACATCAGATCTATCGAGTGAAGAGATGTTTGTGTTTCCACCAGCCGCAATGTTGGCACCCGGTGCACGCCAAGTATTCCGTATACAGTGGTTGGGAAACCGATCACTCGAAACCTCCCAGAGTTACTTTGTTCGCTTCAGTACCGTGAATATTGGCCAGAACAACGCGAGAATAAACAAACCCATCGGCTTAACAACCGGTATCAATTTACAAGTTCACTACAATGCGTTGTTACACATTCACTCATCCTCTTTAGAGCCTGACGTGAAATTACACATAGATGAACAAGGTAAACTAACACTCACTAATTCTGGGTCGCGATTTACCTATACATCGTTACTCCATTTTGCGGGGCTCGAATCTCAGAGCCAAAAAGTACATGCGGCTTTAGGTGAGCAGTTTATTCCACCACGCTCCACTATTACTTTCCCTTCTTCTTTAAATTACTTACCAATGGGCACTTACCATGGGCATGAAAACTGAAACCCATCACAAGATGTGGCAAGTTTTGTATGTCTTGGGATTAGTACTTTTTTATTGTGCCGCCTTAAGCCCTGTAGCTTGGGGTCAAGAAATGGTCTTGAACCCGACAGGACGAGATATTCAACTTACCTCTTTGTTAAGGATAAGTGACACCATACTTGGGGAAGCGGACATTATCATTACTGCAAACAATGAAATCTTGTTACCGAAGGAAAGTACGCTTTCTCTCCTTTCGTCCGTCGTAACTCAAGAAGGTATTGGGAAACTCACTGACACAACAGACGATAAGATGCTGTCCCAGCACCATTTTGAGAGCGTAGGACTGGGCCTTAGTTTCGATTTCTCTTCATTAGAATGCATCGTGACGGTACCGCCTGAATTTAGCTTAACCCAGCAATTGTCTATGAACGGTGCAGATGATTTTTATAACTATGTCGAGCCAAGTTTGCTTAGTGGATACGTTAACTTTGCCCTTTCGGCTAATGAGAGCCAATATGTCGATCAGAATTCGTCAAGGCAGGACCTCTATCGCAGTCAGTTTGACTCAGCACTTAACATTGGTTTTCTAAACTTTGAATATGAATCCTATTTAGAAAACAGTTCATCACAAGATTCGCGATACGTAAGAGAAGGATCTCGTCTTAATATTGACTTTGCAGAACAAGGCACACGACTTGTGCTCGGCGATATGTACAACAGTGGTCAATCTTTTCAGGACAGCACCGACATACTTGGTATTGGCTTAACTCGAGATTTCACACTCATTCCAACCAGAAATGCACGACCACGGGCCAATCAATCATTCACACTTCAAAGAGCTTCAAATGTCGATGTCTATATAGATGGGATTGCAGTCCAGCGATTAACACTAGGCGCTGGTAGCTATAACCTTAGTGACATACCTCTAGCGCAAGGTAGCAATGATATTGTACTCGTCATCACCGACCGCTCCGGGAATGAAGAACGCATCGAGTTCTCTGTTGCGACCGGGAACGACTTGCTCAATAGCGGTGAGTTTGAATATAGCGTCATGTATGGAGCACCTTCTGAATTACAAAATGGACAACTAGAATACCTAACCAACGAGCGTATTTTCCATGGTTATGTCGATGTGGGTATTAATCCTTGGTTAACGTTAGGTACCAACTTCCAAACCCGTGAAGATCTTTACCAATATGGTGCTACCGCGTTATTCGCTTCTACATGGGGCGTCACTGAACTCAATGCTTCGCGTAGCGAACACCCTACATTTGGAACTGGCGACGCTTACAAATTTGCGTTCGATGCGGAATTTTCCAATACGAATACGCTGTCCCCACAACTGAGCGTGAGTTATGAATATCTGACCAACAATTTTTCTGGGGTCTCAGGGGTGGATGCTTCCGATATCGATATCAACTTAACCACCCATTATGTATCTGCATTCAGCTCTATTTACCTTGGTCAGTCTTTACGTGCGGCCATGACCCTCAATTATCGCTCGGGAGTAGACAAAGAGAACGATTATTGGCTGATTAGCCCGAGTTTATCGGACGGACTGTTTGATACTCCCGCCACCTGGAGTGCCCGCGTTAACTATCGGCATAACGCAACCGAAGACGATGATATCAGCACTACTGTCACCATAAGCTGGCCTCTTAGTCGACAAACTCGTGTTGTCGGTCGTTATACCACAGAGCTTAATGAAGCCGCCTTAGATTACAGCTATCAGAACAATATTGGTAACACAGGGGGGATGTCGGCGTTTGCGAGTGTCATTACTAACGAAGAAACAGATGCCGATATGGATGCTGGTATTAACTACACGGCCAACCGTTATGAATTAAACGCGACCCACGCTTCGCGGCTTGAAGACATTAGTGGTGAAACACGAAATCACAGTACTGATGTGACGATAAGTAGTGCCCTTGCTTTTGCAGGTTCATCTGTGACGATCGGCAGACCGGTGCGCGAAGCATTTGCTATTGTTAGCAAGCACGAAAGCCTCGCAAAAAATGATGTGGCTGTCGACCCAACAAGAGATGGTGAGTACGCACGCGTTTACCTTAAAGGAGATGCAAGTGCCATGGTTCCTGACCTTGTTGCTTATAATGGCCAAGTAATCGGTTACGAGGTCGATAACTTGCCACCAGGGTATGACTTAGGTGATGGTGCTTTTTGGATTAAGCCTGGTTATAAACGGGGATTCCAGCTACAGATCGGATCGGATGCTGTATTAACTGTTATTGGCAAGCTATTCGATCGTCAAAGTAACAACCCTATTTCACTTGTCGCTGGTGTAGCACATTACCTTGGTGAGGCAAAACAGTTGCCGATTGACTTCTTTACCAATCGTAACGGCATATTCGCAATCTCTGGATTAAAGCCGGGGAAATATCAATTGGTACTCGACACCAAAGAACAAGAATCAGTCATCATTACCCTCAGTGAACGCAGTAACAACTTGATAAGACTAGGAGATGTTTATGTGGAATAAACAAGTTCTTTGGGGATCCTTGTTCCTCATCGCCATAAACCATGTACCTTCGGCATTGGCGTGTGAAGCCAGTGCCTTGGCTATTCAACCCGTCTCATCGAAATCACAATATGATGTTTTCAGCGCAGGAACGTTCGCAACAATAAACACTTATCGTATAGATGCGATCATAATTGGCGAACCCTGCAAATTAGACTTAATTTTACAACTTAACGATACCAGTCGATCGTTAAAAGGGGTAAACCAAGCAAAACTCGGCTTTGAATGGAGTGGGCAGATTGGTATGCCAGTGGCTAATCAATGGCACTTATCATTAACCGAAAACCAACCTTCGGCAACGATACAAATGCGTTTCCCAAGTAAACAATGGTTAGCGTCAGGAACCTATCGAGGGTTATTGGAAGTCTCGCCTTCTTATACCTCAGATAGTAAACAAATAGAAATTAGTCCTAGTTCACTCCCGATATCTGTTAACGTTCCGCCTGCTGCAAAAATTCATTTTTATGGATTGACCCAACAACATTATGACCTTGATCTAGGGACTTTATATTCCAACAAGGTTATTCGTTCCGCACCTAACCTATGGGTTCAAAGCAACACAGCTTATACCATCGTATTGGAATCATCCCATCAAGGAATGCTACGTCATGAATCTAATGAGGCAAAATGGGACATTCCATACCAACTTTCTCTCGAAAACGACAGAGTAAACCTTGAACAACTTGACGCAAGAATTCAACGTCTTTCCGCTACGATTGGTCAGCCTATTCCTTTGAGTTTTGTCATCGGTGAGACAGAGAACAAACCAGGAGGACAATATGACGATACATTACAAATTTCTATCGAACCCCAACTCTCACAACAACCATAATTATGTAATTATATAAAAAGTTAGATATGCAACTCAATTATATAAAATCCATCATCATACAATCAAACACGATTTTTCAGTTTCGGAGTAAATTATGTATGAAAATAAAAATAATTTAAAGCACATACTCCTGGTAGGTGACAACGGTATTAACAACCAGTTTATTCAACGAGAAATAGGGAAATACAGTGATTTTTCTTTTAGCAGAGAATGTATTTTAAGCATTGAGCGCTCTCGTAATCATAAAACGTTCGATGTCGTTCTCATTAGCTACTTACTCTTGGAAAATATCGAAGATATCAACATCATCTTATCAAAAATAGAGTCCAGTAAATGGGTAGTCTATGACGTTCCCTCAGATATTACCGGACAGAGTATTACCGTAATGCAGTTATTCAACTTGTTTAATATAAAGGGGATGATTTATCAAGATGCTCCTATTGAACACCTTACACGTTGTTTAAAAACAGTATGTGATGACGATCTATGGCTACCTAGAAAGTTAATGTCACATATTTTATCCAATGCGTGCTCTTATACTTTCAAGTCTCAGGTAATACTGTCTAATCTGACGAAAAGAGAGGCTCAGATATTTAAACGAGTTGTCAGAGGAGATTCAAATCTAGAGATATCAAGCGAACTATTTATTTCAGAAAGTACGGTAAAAACGCACGTATACAACATATACAAAAAAATAAATGTCACTAATAGAAAAGAAGCGATAAGAAAAGCACATTTTATCAATAGTTTAGAGACTATTATACAACCAGACATATAGTTGAAATTATGAACATAAATATAAAAATTCCGATTGCAGTTCTTTTTCAAACAGACGTATTAGAATTTAAGCCCTTGAAAGGTGACCGGATATTATTCAGTTCCTCATAGAATCACTGTCAGGGCAATAAACGAAGTTTAAATCGAATCGTCTGTGGTTTAATCACACTTTAAAAAGTAGAAAAACATCCCGCCCTCTAAAATACGAGTCGAACTTGTCAACTCTCGGAAACATCACTTCTGCAGCCCCTCTACTTACCTATCAGAGCAAAAAGTACGCTTTAACTGTTAACACCATTAGCATCTATAGCAATTCAGACTTGAGCTTCCCCTTAGGGTAAGCATTATTGTTATGTTTTTAACTGGAGTAAAAACATGACTTATCAATCCTTCGCTTTACTATTACTCACTCTTTCCCCTAGCCTTCATGCCTCTGATTTTGGCGATCCTGAACTGGGTAAAATGAAATCACCAAGTTGCGCTTTCTGTCATAGCCCCACGGGTGAAACAAGTAACACTGATTACCCCAAACTTTCGGGTCAAGATTCAACTTACCTCTATAACACGATGAAAGCTTACCAAAGCGGAGATAGACAAGGCGCTTACGCAGAAATGATGCGAGCACAACTCAGTAAGCTCGATGATCAAGACATGAGAGATATAGCGGCTTTTTATGCTTCACAACATTAGCGGCTCCCATCTTTATTAGACCAATAATCAACTAAGTAAACATCACCACGTCGCCTATACTTCAAGCAAACTCAATGAACTCATTGAAGGTCGGGATAGATATACCTTTACACGTATCATCCAAGCCTTACAATGTGCAGCAAATATATTTATCAAGGTTTATCTCTATGTCTATTCAATGGTTTCCGGGTCACATGCATAAAGCCCGCAAAGAAATCGAAGAAGTTATCCCACAGGTTGATGTGATCATCGAAGTACTGGACGCTCGTATCCCGTTCAGTAGTGAAAACCCAATGATCTCTTCACTGCGCGGCGATAAGCCTTGTGTAAAAGTGTTGAACAAGCGCGACCTTGCCGATCCTGAGCTTACTGAGCGTTGGATTGAGCACTTCGAGAAAGAGCAAGGCGTTAAAGCGATTGCCATTACCACCAGCGTAAAAGAAGAAGTTAACCACGTGATGGAGCTAGTACGTAAACTGGCACCGCACCGTGAGCAAATGGGCAAGAATATTCGAACAATGATTATGGGTATCCCTAACGTGGGTAAATCGACCATTATCAACTGCTTGGCTGGACGTACGATTGCGGTAACGGGTAACCAACCTGCGGTAACTCGTCGCCAACAACGTATCAACCTGCAAAACGGCGTGATCCTTTCAGACACTCCTGGGATCCTTTGGCCTAAAGTAGAAAACCCACACAGCGGCTTCCGTTTAGCTGCGACTGGTGCGGTAAAAGATACAGCAATGGAATACGACGAAGTGGCATTCTACACAGTCGAGTACTTAGCTAAGCAGTACCCTCACCTACTGCAGGAACGCTACCAAATTGAAGAACTGCCAGAGTCTGACATCGAATTGATGGAAGCGATTGGTCGTAAGCGTGGTGCACTTCGTGCAGGTGGTCATATAGACATTCACAAATGTTCGGAAATCCTTCTTCATGAACTTCGCAGTGGTACTTTAGGTAAAGTAACGCTAGAACTACCAGAGATGATCACCAAAGAGTTGGTTGAAGTAGAAGAAGCGGCTGCACTGAAAGCTGAGCAACAGATTAAGAAGAAAGAAGAACGTCGTAAGCGTTACTTAAAGAACAAGCGCTAATCGCTATTAGTTTTTGTTAATCTCCATTAGTTTCTGTTAACCACTCTTACACCAGCCTCTAAGATATTCACGTTCTACCGATAATAGAGCGTGAATATTGCCTTGTACCGTTTGTTGATCTAGCTAACATACTGACAAATCTATAGAAATGGTCATTTACAATCCCAAAGACTGTGACATACTACGCAAATTATTGTGTATTCATTTCGGCTAGTTTCTCAATGCGCTCTTATTCTGGGTTCAAGAATCAAAGATTTAAAACCTATTTCGATAATGAAATTTATTTGCCGTACATAAATTTCATCTACATCCCGATCTCAATATTCTGTGCTTTCATTGTTACCGACTACATTCACTTTGGTACAGAGTGTGTAACACCTATCATTTTCCGAGCCTTACTTTTTCTATTGATGATGGCTGTCGCCAGATACTGCATTACAAATAAACCCAACGTTTTAGAACTCATAGAAAGTACATTCCTTGTAATTAGCTCGCTTTTCTTGGTCTATGTCGGCCGACTCGCTATCGAGCTGAGTAATTTCGATTACCAAGGTGGCATCATTCTCGTAATGATCTACATCGGAACCTTTTCAAGACTGTCTGTTAAATACAGCATCTCTACGCTGTCATTTATCTTTTTGGCTTATCTCGTTGGCCTTGCCCCTCAGCTTTATGAAGCAGAGCCTAGTCACGAAATAGAAACCATTTCCGTATACGCTTCAGCTTATATTCTTATTGCAGCTTCTTGTTTAAGACGAGATTTCGAAGTGCATAAACGCTTCACTCAATCCGAACAGCTTCGTAAACAAGCAATACAACTCCGCAAGCAATCTAATATGTTTGAAGCCCTTTCTTATCAAGATGCGCTAACGGGTTGCTACAACCGCCTTTATCTTCATCAGGTGATCGAACCAAGCATAGACCGTCAGTTATCCATAACATCGATCATGATAGATATTGATCATTTCAAATCGATTAACGACACCTACGGCCACCAAATGGGTGATATGGTGATCAAAGAACTGGCCGATGAGATTCAAAAAAGGCTACCAACCAGCAGTAACTGCTTTCGATACGGCGGTGAAGAGTTTTTGGTGATGGTCCAAGGAGAAACTGAGGCTTCAATTGAATCGCTAGTTAACTCCCTATTAGAATCTCCTTCTCTCCTTCGGTTAGAAGTAACGATTTCAATCGGTGTGAAACATGCGTCACAGGCTCTCGGCTCTGTCGAACAACTTATCGACGATGCCGATCAAGCACTCTACATTTCGAAGAAGAGCGGTAGAAATAAGATCACATGGAGTGATTAATAGCCCAGTATTTCACGCGCCCTAGCGATTCATTATAACGACTATTAATCCAATCAAAAAAGCCCCGAACAATTGAATGCTCGGGGCTTTTGTCTTTGTTCTTGTGCTTTAAAATAGCTTCGTTAAGAACCTGCTACTCAGCAAACAACCAGTACTCAACAAGAATCTACTAAGAATACACAACGCTCGCTGTTTTCTGTTCAAGTTCAACGGGAGAGCTCCAAGAAATCACTTTTTCATTCACTTGGCTGCCACATGGTGCGTTCCAAACTTGCTCTAGTTCTTCTTTGCCACCAATCGCCTGATAAAAAGCAATCGCTTGGTGGTTCTCAGACATCACCTCTAGGTAAAGCCCCGAATCAGAATAGTATTGCTGCAACCACTTTGACAATTCAGACAATAGACGCTTGCCAACACCACGACCGTGGTAATTATTGTCTACGTGTAACGCATCAATGAACGTACCACGTTCAAAGTTGTGATTACCAAACGCGCAGACGAAACCAACCAGTAAACCGCCTTCTTCAAGCAATAAAACATGTTGGTTGAAAGGAGGGTTAATCAAACGAGTCTGCCAAATAACAGATCTGTCCTCCAAAACATCATTTTCTAGGTAATCATCAGCAAGAATGCCACGGTAATATAGCTTCCAGCTATCCGCGTGTAATTGGGCAATCCGCTCATAATCTTTATATTCAGCTACCTTAATTTCCATTTATTAGCCCTTAGTACTTCCATTTATGACTTGCTACTACATTTCACACTACCTTTATACAATATTTAAGCAAAACATACTAATACACGTTTACACTTTCAATATTGACTTACACGTGTACGCTGATATTCTAGCGAACAGATGTAAGCTCAATGGAAATTTACTAATGAATAGTGCCGAAAAACCATCAACAAAAAAGCCACCACTAATCTGGCTCAATATTTTTGTATTCTCTTTTAGCATGCTGTTAGCTGTTGTCGCGGCTCCCGTTTATGGCTACTTTTTTGGCTATGGTATGGAGCACTGGATATGGCTAGCGATCTGTTTTACGTTCTGTAACCTTTCTATCACGACGGGTTATCACCGCTTATGGTCACACAAAGCATTTGAAGCGCATTCAAGCCTAAGATTTCTATTTGCATTAGGTGGCGCATTTGCTCTACAAAACAGTGCGCTACACTGGTCTTCTGATCACCGTGTGCACCACAAGCATGTCGATAACAACGACAAAGACCCATACTCAGCAAAGCGTGGCTTTTGGTATTCGCACATCGGCTGGATGATTCGTAATTACAACACTGCAATGTACACAGATTACGAAAATTGTCGCGACCTGAAAAAAGATAAGATTGTTATGTGGCAGCACAAGCATTACGTTTTATTGGCACTACTTATGAACTTCGGTGTTCCAATCGCATTAGGTGTAATTTACGGTGACGTGCTTGGCATGTTGTTAATTGTGGGTGCGGTTCGCTTAGTACTTAATCACCACACAACCTTCTTCATTAATTCTCTTGCTCACATTTGGGGTAGCCAACCTTTTACCGACAAAAATACAGCGCGTGACAACGGTGTGCTAGCGGTACTCACTTTTGGCGAAGGCTACCACAACTTCCACCACATCTTTGAGAACGACTACCGTAACGGCATCTACTGGTGGCAATACGATCCAACAAAATGGTTGATTAAGAGTGCTTCTTTAATGGGCTTAGCAAGCAAGCTTAAGAAAACACCACAAGCTCGTATTGAAAAAGCCGAAGCATCAATGTTATTAAAGCGCACGCAGCAAAAAATCATGCACCGTGCCGATAAGCAACAAATCGCGGAAAAGCTTCAACAAGAGTTCGATGCGCTTGTATCAAACATGAACGAATACTACGAAGTCAAAAAGCAGCTAATTGAAAGTAAACGCGAAGATGTTGTGAAAAAGTACGAACACTCAGTACTAAAGGTTCGTTACCAACAAATTAAAATGAATTTTGAGCAACAAAAAAAGAATTGGGCTATGACGGTAGAGCAATACGCTTAACCAACACCTAAGCTTACTTTCAAAAGCTGCTTAAGGGGCTTTTTATACACTTGGCTTTTAAGCGAACTAGGTTATGACATTGCACAACTAGAAAACACAACCCTATACCACGCAGCAAAGACACTCTTAAAATGTCTAATGATGATATTCAAGCTAAGTTATTAGACGTTGAAGCAACCATGGACATTGATAGGGCTCGAAAATCAGCCAAAATGTAGCAAATATGTAACATAAAAAACGACTCTATACGGGTGCGTTTTTTATTACAGGTACATATGCATAAAGTTACATTTTAGTTATTGTGATAACTTGCCAAACATCACTAAGTCACAAAAATTCATGCAACCCATCAAGCCGACATGCCACTAGCGTGACTGAAGTCACTTTAAAGCATGTACTCTATACCGTAAGATGCGCCAACTTCTGTTCTTCATCATCTTATTGAGCGTAACACTATGAAAATATTAAAAAGTACTCTTGCTCTAGCTATCTCAGCAACTATGTTAGTGGGTTGTAATGACGAAACCACAACAAACAACTACCTACCAGAGACACCTGAGACTCCAGCTCAAGAAGTTCGTATTGCTGCATTTAACCTTTCTTTTGACCGCTATACATATGAAGACCTAGTGGCTGAAATGAAACTGACAACTGTTGAACAAACCACTCTGGTTGATGGTTGGAAAGCGGATACTTTATCTGATGAAGATAAGGCTACTGCTCTTAAAGTAATTCAAATTCGTAATGTTGCAGCCATCATTCAAACTGAAAGACCTGCTGTTATCATGATGTCTGAATTCAACAATGATGGTATTGGCACAAATAATGATGCTCTAATAGCTTTCCGTTTGAACTACCTTGCCGTTCCTCAAAACTCAAACAGCATCGACCAAGATGGTACTGTACTTGAGCCTATTGCATTCCAGTACTTTGCTAACTACAGTACCAACACAGGTAAGCTAAGTGGCTACGATCTGAACAATGATGGTACCGTATCTACACAAGCAGATGAAGGATCATTTGGTTACGCAAATGATTCTTGGGGTTTTGGTGAATATCATGGCAAGTATGCATTCGCTTTATTATCACAGTACGAAATTGATCATGAAAACACTCGAACTTTCCAAAACTTCAAATGGAAAGACATGCCTGGCGAAATTAACCCTGTAATAGTTGATTGTAATAACAACGGGTTAACTTGTGGTGATGAATGGTATTCAGATGCTGCATGGGAAAACTACCCACTATCTTCTAAAAACCACGTAGATACTCCTATTCTAATTCCACAACAGGATGGTTCTACAGAGACAGTTCACCTTCTAATGTCTCACCCTACACCTCCGATTTTCAATAATGCAGCAATGCATAACACGATTCATAACCGCGCTGAAATTAACTTTTGGGTCGATTATGTTGCTGGTGGTGAACAAGCTGCTTATATCTACGATGACAAAGGTACAACTGGCGCTCTAGCAGCAGATGCGAAATTTGTTGTTATGGGTGATCTAAACGCAGACCCACTTAAAGGTGATGGCGATTTAACTGCTATTAATGCACTAATGGATCACGATAAAGTAAACCGCCTTACTACATTTGGTTCTTTAGCGCCAGCAAGCCTTGGTGGTTCTGAATGTCTTGCTTTAGGCGAATGTAAAGCCGCAAACTGGGATACTCCAAACCCAGATCAAGTAACAAGCACAAGTGGCTTACGTCTTGACCATGTTGTTCCTTCAGTGAACCTAACAATCACTGAAACAGGTGTTTACTGGCCTGCTACTTTCGAATCTGGTCGTCTTCTTGTGAATGATGAGCGTGTTGGTAACTACGGTAACAGTAAAGATATTTCTTCAGACCACCGCATGGTTTGGATTGAAGCAGAAATCAACAACTAATAATTTCGAATAAGCTTTATCACCTATGCTCGACTCTCATAGTCGGGCTTTTTTTATTTCTCACACTAGAGACTGACTGGAATTATGGACTAAAACTTCCATAGTTATTGGATTTCAGGGCTCTTTCTTCAATCTAAAATATAACTATATTACTTGAGCTTAATGAGTTTATAGCTAAGGAATTGAATATGAGCAAACTGACTATTATCGCAACGATCGTCACTAAAGAAGACAAAACTGAGCTTGTTAAATCAGAGATGATTAAATTGATCGATAAAACCCGTGTTGAAGATGGTTGTATAAATTACGACCTGCACCAAGATAACAGTAACCCGGCTCATTTTGTATTTCATGAGAACTGGGAGTCGGAAGCTCATCTAGAGAAACACTTAGCGAGCCAACACATCGCCGAGTACATGGCTGCGACTGAAGGTTGTATTGAAACCTTTGTGCTTAATAAAATGACTCACATTGCCTAACCAATCACTCAGTACTGATTCAATAGAAAACCCTGCTCTGATCGCAGGGTTTTTCGTTTCTACAAGCTTATATCTGCTCATTCTAATAATGAAAAAACCCGCCAGAGTAGCGGGTATGGTCAATAATCATGACTGTCAAAGACAGATAGGTAACAACCATCAATCCAATATTGAGTACCACTTTACAGTGGCACTCTGATATTTCTTTTGCTGATCGCTAGCACGGGGGCACTAGTTAAAAGCACGAGCCAAAATGCCATTCCCTTGATATTGGTAAACACTTGAATTACTGCTTACAAAGACCGATTCTCCGGGCTTAAGAGAAACTGACCGTCCTTCTGAAGTGACGGTCGCCTCTCCTTCCACACAGAACAAGATCTCCGCGCTACGTACATACTGTGACTTGCTCTCATCAGTCGCAGACAAGATATCAAAGCCAAAATCATCCACTGGAATCGGATAGCTCATCTTGCCCTCTTTCAATACAGGCTTAAGACGAATATCTTCTGGCTTAATCGGCTCAAAGATCGTGTTATCGATAAGCTCAGGAACGTCTATGTATTTGGGTGTAAGACCGGCGCGCAGCACATTGTCTGAGTTTGCCATAATCTCCAAGCCTGTGCCTTGAACATAAGCGTGAGGTGTTTCTGCGAACAGGAACATCGCTTCACCGGGCGCCAGTTCAACCGTGTTGAGCATCAATGGTGCAAACAAACCAATATCACCCGGATAGTGCTGTTTGAATTCAATGCTGTATTGCAGAGCTTCACGCCCCATGGCCGTTTTGGCTGGTCGCGCATGCGCGGCATAAAGCTCATGAAGCGCAGAGGCTTTACGGTCACCTTCAAGAGACATAATTGCGCTAAAGAAAGACTTCAAAGAATCACTGTCGGCATTGGTTTTTAGTACATTACGCTCAATCGCTAACGAAGGAATATCTGCTTCTTCGAACAAGGCAATAATATCGTCGATTGGACGAAAGCCATTCATCGCTTTGTAAAAGGTCAACGCATAAACCAGCTCAGGTTTGTGGTTTGGATCTTTGTAGTTACGATTTGACGCATTCAAAGGGATGCCGAGTGCATTCTCTCTCTCAAAGCCTAATTCTGATTTACGCTTGTTCGGGTGAACCTGAATAGATAACGGTGTTTCAGCGGCCAACACCTTAAACAAGAAAGGTAATTCACCGAAACGTGCCGCCGTGTATCCGCCTAAGACATCGATTTTGTTTTCATCAATCATGTGAGAAAGCGACTCACCGGTATCACCTACTTTTGAGCAACCATTTGGATGAGCACCCATCCAAATTTCTGCTTGAGGTTCTTGGTTTGGGTTCACAATACCAAACAGTTGGTTAATGGAGTCTTTGCTTCCCCATGCGTAGTTTTGAATAACGTTGTCGAGTTTAAATAGAGACATAATTACTTCTCATTAAAAATCTGGCTGCCAAGCTTGAGCGTGGCGGCGATATTACGGGCAGTACGAGTCAGGTTTTGATTCGCTTCTAATAAAACTTGGTCTAAAGACTGAGGTGAACGTACAGTTCCAAATAAGCTAGACATTGAACCGTAAAGCTTTTCAACGTCTTGCCCCAAAGAGCCCGCAATTCCTATCGTTGGAATATTCAGCTTTTGAGCTCGCTGAGCGATACCGAAAGGTGTTTTACCTTGCAGGGTTTGGTTGTCCATCTGCCCCTCTCCAGTCACGACCAGTGAAGCACCGTCAAGAACCTTATCTGCACCCAAGGCATCTAGTACCATCTCAATACCCGCTTTAATTTGGATATTGAATGCAAGACTTAACCCCAGTGGTGTACCACCAGCCGCACCAAAACCAGCTGTGTCTCGATGATTAATACCCGTACGCGCTTGAGCGATATCGGCAAAGTGTCCGATCGCAGTATCAAGTTGTTCAACTTGAGCTTTTGATACTCCCTTCTGCGGACCAAACACAGCACTTGCTCCGCTTTCGCCACACAGTGGATTATTTACATCACACGCGACCACGAACGTGACTTCTTTACATCTCGGGTGCAGCCCATCAAGATCGATGCTTGCTAGCTGACTTAATTCGGCACCGCCACCAGATAGCTCGTTGCCTTGCTTGTCTAATAACTTGCCTCCCAACGCTTGTAAAATGCCTGCACCTGCATCGTTGGTTGCGCTACCGCCCAAGCCGATAATGATTTGTTCAACGCCTTGATCTAAAGCATCTTTAATCAATAGCCCTGTGCCAAACGAAGATGCAGTTAAAGGTGATCTTTCTTCTACGGTTAATCGGTCTAAACCCGAAGCTTGGGCAAACTCTACCAAGGCAGCGTTTACGCTTTTTCCATCAACCTGTTGTACAAGTGAAGCCCAGTAAGCCGTGCATTCACGTCCGATTGGATCCGTCGTTTGCAGCCCTTGCTTCTTACCATTGAGCGCGTCTAACAACACGTCTACCGTGCCTTCTCCGCCATCGGCGAGTGGCATTTTCACAAACTCTGCATGAGGGAAAACGTCAGCAAATCCACGCTCAATACAAGACGCAACTTGATGAGCGTCGAGTGATTCTTTAAATGAATCGGGGGCAATTACAATTTTCATTGTCGTTCACCATTCCCGCCCATCAAGGTGAGCGGGTGATTGAAATTAGAATTTGATTTGGAATGTTTTTGCTTGGCAAGATGCCAACTGGCCGAAGTCTTCAGATGCTACATCACCTTCGCGTACTCGCTCGTCCATGCTTGTCTCTTTCCAGCTTGAAACTGCTTGAGTGAAAGAGATTGAATCCGATACTGAACCCGTTTCTGCTGGGTTGTAGACACGCATGATCAACGCATCTTCGTCTTCAGCTTTCTTAAGCACACTTAGAACCGCACCTGCTTGTTGCTTCGATAGCAAGCTGAAGCTCATTGGTAGGTTTTGTTCGCCCACATTCAGCTTCATCGCGTTGTAAGGGATCTTGTTGTAGCATTCGATTTGAGTGACATTGTCACGTGCTTGTGCCATGATGTTCGTGTCAATGTGGTTACCAGAGAAACCACACAGCGTGAATTCACACATTAACTTGCCGCGCACTTGTGAATCTGGTGTCGGGATCTTGATACCTGAAGGACGACCTGGACGAAGCAATAGCTCTTCTTTACCTAACACGCCAATACCGCGGAATAGTGTCAGTGCGAAGGTATCTCGGTTTTCGTCACCTTGAGATGCAATCACTTCAAATTCACGTAGACCATTCGACATAATAGCCATGCCCGCTTTGCCGTTTTCTAGCGCTGCAAAGTTCATTAACTGATACACAGGAACTGGCGCTTCTTTCCACTTCTCTTCTTCCCAAACCGCCATAGCAGGGTCATTGGTCGGGCGAGTAATACAACCGAACTGGTTATCTGCAACGACAGTTTCAGAGACAAATGGTGTTGGTACTAATACACGAACACGGTGGTCGTCGGCTTGGTTGTCTAATTCCATGCGGACTTCGATGCGGCGAGAGCCTTGTTTCAATACCACTTGGCATAGCGCTTCAACAAAACCATTTTGACCCGTGCGTTCTTCACGCTCTGCAAGGTTTGCAGGCACGTTCATGCGGAAAGCGATGTTCGCTACCGATTGGAAGCCTTGGTGGTCAATCGATGTTTCCACTGGGAATTCGTCTGAATACAGTAACCATTCTTGACGAGATGGAGAATAATCGTACTCATCGCCGTCATCAGAACCGTCTTCTAAACGAAGCACTTGGTCGAATACTTGCTCTGTCTCTTTATCGAAAATAGTCAGAGTACCGTTGTCGTTTACATTGATTCGGTAGTATTCGTTCTCTAGCAAGTATTCTTTCTGCTCAGCAACTTTAACTGCGCCCTTCTCGTTACCTTGAATGTGTAACGTGGTGAAGCCCATTGCTGGTACAGTGCGTTTGATTTGAATATCAAACTCCATGAACGGGTCGTAGTTACCGTAGTGAACGATTTGACGGTCTACTTTACCTGGGTCAATTTGGCGCTTGTCTTGGATGAAGTACTCAACTGGGTTTTCGTTTTCATCAAAGATAGAAAATTCTTGAGCACGGATAGTGATGGTTGTGTTCACCACTTCTTCACGCTCGTACGGAGAAAGGTTAAACATCGCCAATTTGTCGCAACCTTCGCGATCCGGCATGTGGTCGACAATCTTACGCTTGTAGAAATGAATCAGGTTTGTCGCCATATCGTCCGCAAGGATGTAACGGTTTAGGATTTCAGCGTGAACCTTGTCTGAACAGCAGCAGCCAATCGAGTCATGAGCGTGGTTCTTCATGCTCTCTTTCCACATTTTCTCAATCAAACCATGGTGGTATTCAAAGCCTAATGTCCAAGCGATGGATGCTAGAGGCTCTAAGATGTTTACAATCTTGTTTTCGATTTCTGCATGGATCAGTTTGATGTCCATACGCGTAGACGAAATAGTACGGTGAACACGCATGTATTTACCGTCGTTGAATTCGCCTTTGATTGTGTCGAGTTGATCGCGTGCTGCTTCTACTTTTTCGAATACTTCTTCAAAGCGGCTCATTGAGAATTCACGATCTGGGTAGATTTCACGAAGCTTATCCATTACTTCAAATATGTCTTTTTGAATTGGCATTTGGTCATGGCCATTCGGCAGCAAGATGTCTTTCGTTACCGATGGTTTTTCTAGCACTGGGAAGTACTTATCTAAACGAGCACGCAGACCTTCTTCATCTTGCGGAAGGTATTTACCAATCGCGTAACCCAGTGGAAGCACTTGTGCAGTCACTTCACTGCCGTCATTAGACTGCCATAAGAATTCTGTTTTGTTGGTGCCGTGACGCTCTGAACAACCACGCCAGAACATTGCACGTGTGATGTCGAAGCCGTTGTAGATCATCGGCAGTTGAGAACTCATGCTGAATGAATCTGGTAGGTAACCAATCTTCATCGCATCGCCAAATTTCATACAGTCACGAATGCCATACATCATGTTACGCACAATCGACTCACCAGAAACTTGCATTGTGTCGGTTTGAGAATACCAAGGGCCAATAATAAGCTTGCCCGCTTCAACCAATGCTTTTACGCGTTCTGTGTTCTCTGGTTTGATCGCAAAGTAGTCTTCTAGAACAGCGGTTTGACCATCAAGAACGTAGTATTTGTATTCTGGATCACTCTCCAGGCGGTTCATGATTTCTTCCATGTTGTTCACAAGAAGAATGCGAGATTCTTCTGTTGTGAAATACCATTCACGATCCCAGTGCATGTGTGGAGTAATATGTACGCGTGATGTAGTCATAATCATTTACCTAAATGTGTCGCTTCGAGTAAATCTAAAATTCGAACTCAAATACGACTAAATTAAATTTTTTCAAGGGGTTAAAATTGGCTGCCACTAAATTTAGGGTGCAAAAAACCACGCCCAGAATCTGTGTGAATAAAACCGTTAGGAGCACAGGTATTTAGGACAGCCAGTTGTTTGTTATTTTTTATATATTGATTTCGCAGTGAGTTAGGAGCTAACTCAAAATTCAGTTAGTTCTGTGTTGCAGTACTTGCTTCAAACTTACCCTTTTTTACAGCGTGACCACGCCACATCAGAAGAGTAACTGTTGAAATCACTGTGCCGACAATCGCAGCACCGAACCAGATAGCAGCAGCAGAGAATGCGCCCAAACCGGAATCGTGTAACAAGAAGATAGAGAAGATACCCGCGCCTGGAGTCGATAGACCAATACCTGCCGCACCAACCATTGCACCTGTAACCACTGATCCTAGTAAGAATGAGCCGATGACACGGATTGGGTCTTCAATCGCCATTGGGATTGCACCTTCGGTAATACCCGCTAGGCCAAGTAGCCATGTCGATTTACCGGTTTCAATCTCAAAGTCTTTAAATAGGCGTGGAGCAATCATGGTTGAAGCCGTTACGGTGAACGCTGATACCATTTTTACTGAACCAAAGATTGCGTATGGGCCATAAACACCGTTCGCCATTGCACCTAAACAGAATGCGTAAGCGGCTTTGTTTACCGGACCACCCAAGTCGAATGATACAAACAGACCAAGAATCGCACCCAATAACAGCGCATTGGTGCCTGACATACCGTTCAACCAGTCCGTTAGGCCTTGGTTTAGGAACGCTACAGGTTTACCTATAACAAATAGCATCAAGCTACCTGCCACCAAAGTACCGATCACCGGATAAAGGTAGAAAGTAAGGAAGCCGTTAAACGCAGGGCCTAAGCGAACATGCTCTTTTACCCAACGCATCACGTAACCAGCAATCAAACCACCAACAACACCGCCTAGGAAACCAGAGCCAATGATGTTTGCTGCAATACCTGCGGCAAAACCAGGACCAAGTGCCGGTTTATCTGCTAATGAGTAAGCTGTGTAAGCCGCCAGTACTGGCACCATCAATGTACCCAGTAGGCCGCCACCTAGTTTGCGATACATCCATAGCCAAGAATCTTTTGTTGCGTAGAGCTCTTGCAGGTCAAAAATTTGCGCGATAAGAACAGCAACCGCAAGAACAGTACCACCAGCAACGATAAGAGGAACCGCGTAAGAAATACCAGAAAGCAGTGCTTGTTTAAGCTCAGTTTTCAGTGGCAGTTTCTTCGGTTTGTCGTCGGTAGCAACTTTACGTTCTGCACCGTTGCCTTTTTTCGACTCTTCGATCGCTTCGTTTAAAATGCGCTCACCGTGTTTAATCGGTTCTGCGACTGGTGTTTCAATACGAGGAATGCCGTTAAAGCGCTCAGATTCTTTAATCGCCACTTCAGCAGCAAAAACACACGCCACAGCATTGTTTAATTGCTCAGCCGTTAAGCGATCTTCAATACCGTTTGCGCCCTGTTTTTCAACATGTACGTTATAGCCAAGCTTTTTGCCCGCCTTTTCAAGATATTCTGCCGCCATATAGGTATGAGCAATGCCAGCAGGGCAAGCAGTAACACATACAATTGTCGGCATATTTGTATCTAAGTTGTCTTGTTTTTCTTCTTGTTGATTGTCGCCATCAAGAAGCGCAAAGATTTCTTCAGCGGTTGTCGCTTTTAATACCGCTTCGCGAACATCGTCATCAACCAATGTAGTTGTCAGTGCGGTAAGCAGATGCATGTGGGTAGAACCCGCTTCTGCATTTGGAATCGCAATTAGGAAGATAAGATTCACATCTTCGTCTTCATCCAAGCCTTTCCATTTCATGTCTTCTTTAAGCGTTGCTACAGCGAAGCCAGCTTCTTTAACCGCGTCAGTCTTGCCATGCGGTACTGCCAGGCCTTCGCCAAGCGCTGTCGGGCCTTGCTCTTCACGAGCAAATACTGCATCAAGATACTCTTGCTTGTTATGCAGTTTGCCTTGCTGATCCAGTTGGTCAGCAAGTGCGTAAATCGCTTCTTCTCGACTGCTAAACGTAGTTTGCAGATTTACGAGCGACTTATTCGTTAGAGTAGTAAGTTTCATAACCTTTGTCCCATAGTCACGGATTAGTACGACAGTCGTCCCTGTCGACGAGAAAAATAATACAACTTCAAGACATTTAATCCGTGATCACGATCTCACCAATACATATTTGTATTTAATTTGTATTTAAATCGTATTGGAGAATCCTTTAAGAAAGCTTGTTATGTATCGTTTAATTTGTATTATATGTACTACAAAACGCCGATACGACGCTCACACTAACCTTTAAAGCAAGGCTTATATAGAGCAAATTTACGTATTTAAGGTACAGGTTGTTAATCAAAGTCTAGTTGTTCTAGCGCACAAATGAGGCAAAAATGGCAAGACTCCCTATGTATCGCCAAATCGCAGATGCAATAAGAGAAAAGATCAGTTCTGGAGAATACAAAGTTAGTGAAGCACTCCCAACAGAAGCGCAATTGCGTGAAGTATTCTCGGTAAGCCGTGTAACGGTTAGGCAAGCACTGAAACTACTGATCGAAAACGATGAGCTTGAAAGCGTTCAAGGCAGCGGCACTTACGTCAAAGAGAACAAGATCAATTACGACATCTACAAACAGTCGAGCTTTCAAGAAAAGTGGGCGCATTTGGATGTGGTTACACACAGTGACGTTCTGGCCTTTGAAATGAAGCCGTGTTCTTTGGCGATGTCTGAGCATTTAGATATCAAAGAAGGCGAATTGGTTTTCTACGTAAAGCGTGTTCGTTTCATAGACAACAATCCAATCACGGTTGAAGAAACTTGGTTACCTGTTGCCCTCTTCCCAGATCTCACCTATCAAGTGATGCAGACATCAAAGTACGACTTTATTGAGAACACCAAAGGCATGGTGATTGATAGAAGTGAGCAAGAATTGGTACCGATTCTTCCGCCTGAAGATGTTGCGAAACAGCTAGGTATTGACCCAGCTCAGCCTATCATTGAAAAACGTACTCGCGGTTACCTTGCCAATAACACGGTGTTTGAATACAGCCGTAACTACTTCACGTCTAACGATTACCGATTTACTTTGGTCGCAAGACGCCAAAGATAATACCCATCAGCGAGTTTCTATAATAGCAAATTGACTAGCACAGAGAGCGCCTTGTTCTCTGTGTTTCTGTGCTGTTATTTCAATCATAAACCTAGCTTTCTCCCCAAAATATTCCTAAACCAATATCAAGCAACCTCACGAAAGATCATTCACGTTCATTTAAATACTGTTCGCGCACTTTCAACATAAACTAAGCGCCAAATGACAAGAACAACAGTCGACAGGAATGTAAATGAATACCAAACAACTTGAAGGCGCGGTAAGCGAAGTGAGCTTATTCAATCAGCACCTCCACTTAATCCAATCCGTGCATACCATTCCAACCCCAAAAATGAATTGGGAGTCGATTGCGATGGAACCAGCGCCGGCAATGCCAACGGTCCGATTCGATCATAAAGTCAAAGCCATGGAAGCGCTTGATGAGTACAAGCCTAACTGGCTAGATATGCTGTTGGGCAGCAAGCCGAAGTTGTACACCCTCACCAACAATATTGAGCGTGCCGCCGAACAAGACATCGAACAATACAAAACTGAGTTTGTAAGTTGGGTTCAACACTACAGCTACTGGGCCAAAGATAATCAGTTGTCGAAAGGCATTTTAAACAACGACAGTGGCGCCAAGCTTTCTGCCCTTTCAGAAGCGCAACAGAACCCTATAAACGCCGCTGTAGTCGACACCAAACTGATAAACCATAACTTTAATACCTATAAGAATGGGCACCTGTTAGAAATCAACATTCAGGTTAATAAGCACAACGTGATCCCAAAAGAAAAAAAGGTATTGTGCCAAGGTGAAGTGAAGCTTGAAACGGTGCCTCTTTCAGAAAGCAACACCTTATATCGTGAGTATGTGTGTAGCTGTATCCTTAAATGCGCGCAAGATGCTTTCAACGTCTTGCCTGAGACCAGCGTCTTAATCAATGTTGAACAGGTTCTAGCTGACTATTCGAGTGAGACTATTGTTTCATGCCATGTCGAACAGGGATTACTCGAGTTCCTATTAATCGAAGATGATAAACCCTCTGAGATACTTGAATTCTTTGTGCATATTGAAGATTTCAACCCTCATCGAGGCAACGGGTTTTCTGCGATTAAAACCATCTTCTCGCCTTTGCCTATCGCGTCTTAAATCAATCCAATTTTCGATTCAATCATTGACTACTATTCACGGCTAACCTTACGTTCGTCGTGTTAAATCACTTTATAAACCAAACCATTATGTCGACACACACTATCTCACAAACAACGCGCCCATTAACAAGCACAGTTTTATACACACGTTCCCTAGCAAAGCTACCTATGGTTCTAATCGCTATCTCTATGCCCGTATTTGCCGAAGAAGTTGATGAAATGGTACTCGAAGGCGACGTCGTATTAAGCGAAGGTTCTGAGTTAAAAGAAGAAGCTGAAGAATCTCCTTTTACAACCCTGACTAAGCTTGGGTTTATCTACTCGCAAAACACCAGCTCATCTTTGTCGATCAACTCTGGAATCTCTGTTGGATACAAAAAAGAGAACTGGGGACAGCGAGTTCAGTTCGATACCTACTATACCGATGCTGAAAATGACGAAGATGGTACTAATCGCTATACCACCAACTATGGCATTAGCTATGACCTGAACGAAGTCACCTATTTGGTCGCGACAACACGTTTTGAACACGACCACTTTGGTACTTATCGTAAGCAATTCATAACAGCTACAGGACTGGGTCGCCACTTTTATGATACTGAAAGAATCAAACTCCAAGGGTCTGCCGGTCCGGGTTACCGAATCAGTAAGCGACAGTCATCTGATGAAGAGTTTCCAAACAAAGAGAACTATGAACTGATCGTCAATGCCAATATTGATGGATCATTAACCCTAACAGAAACGTTTTCTATGGGGGCAACGGCTAACATGGCTTACGGTGAAGAGAACACCAATTACAACCTCAAAGGCTATCTAAAGAACATCTTGATGGGCAATTTGGCGCTAACTTTTGATACCGAATACATCTACAACACTACTGTCGCATCAGACCAAAGTAACGCCGAAATCTACAGCTCAATGAATCTAAACTACGATTTCTAAATAACGCTTCCCCCATCGATCATGCAAAAGGATTTGCATGATCGTCTAAGCTTCTCCATCACTCCGTAATTTGTTCATCACTACTATTCCTGCCGCTTATTGACTTAAGCAGAACCGCTAAGCCGCTATTTGATTATATAGAAAACGTTAATTCTGTTTTGCCCTGCACCCCGTTTATCTACAAACCTTGATGTAATAGATTGGTCGCAAGCAAACAAAAGGAGCGAACATATTATGTTATCTAATCAACTAGAGCGCGCACGCGCCATCGATTTACCGACACGAGAAGCGATGCTTCAACGAGCTCCTTCTGTACAACAATTTTGGGACAACAATAAGGGCTTGTTCAGCGAGGCTTGGAAAGAATGGGAAGCAAGTGCGGAAGGCAGCCAATTGGATTTCGATGATTCGCTGTTAGATGCCCGCCTGCGTGAAGCTGTCAGAGAAGCTTGGCAAAATCCAACGAAAGAAATCGCGGTAAAAGACTTGCTCGAAGAGATCTCTCCTGGAGTATTTAAGTTTCAGTTCTTTGATGCTGAACGTCTCGCTGAGTTGCGTGATTACTTGGAAGCGGTCTCTAACGCACAAATTCCGCTGCGCCCACCATATGGCATAGTACTTAACCGTGGTGGAGCGATGTTAGACAGCCGTTCTGAAGGTTATTTAGCCGCGCCAAGTTTCCAAGCGTTTTACAGAGATTTACTCGACAGTTACATGCGCCCTATCGCTCGTTTATTGTTCCCAGAAATCATGGGCTACGATACACAAACTTTTGGGTTCTCGATTCAGTATCAAGCGAACAAAGATACCTCTTTACGTCTCCATACTGATGCGTCTTCTGTCACGCTCAACATTAACGTAAATATGCCAGATGAAGAGTTCTCAGGTTCAGAACTTAATTTTTATGACCCTGCTACGGGTAAGATGAACGAAACGACATTCACGCCCGGTGTCGCTATGATTCATCGAGGAAACGTTGCTCATGCGGCGCTGCCGATAACAAGTGGTGAACGTTCAAACTTGGTATTGTGGTTGTATGGCGACCGTGGACAAATACCACACCACAATTCGCTACCAGAGCCTATAGATGCGTATCAACGTTGGACGGTACCAACCGTGGTACATGACAATTTTGCACCGTTCTAGACTGTTTTGTATCGTTCTAGATAGTTTCGTACCGCTCTAAACAGCTTCGCACCGTTCTGGACAGTTTGTACCATGTTAAATGATACAAACTCTCTTAGCCTTTCATGGCAATTGAGAGAATAAATACAAACGCGCCCACCATGGTCATGGTAGGCGCGTTTTAGTTTTCACTTCAATTGACTCGTCAATCTATATAGCGAGTTATGCAGGTTTCGTTCTCAATCGAGTCAGTATGTCCATCTGTTTTAGATTCGCCATACCAACGTAAGCCACTGGCACTAAGAACAGTGAGAAGAAGGTTCCGGCAGTCAAACCTCCGACCAACACTAAACCAATATTGATTCGACCTAATGAACCCGGACCATCTGCTAATGCCAATGGCAATGAACCGAGGATCATCGTCAGTGAGGTCATCAAGATAGGACGCAGCCTTGAACGTGCACTGCTGATCGCCGCTTCTTTTGCACTCACGCCAGATTTACGTTTCTCGTTGGCAAACTCCACCAGCAAAATACCGTGTTTGGTCACTAGGCCAACCAATGTCAGTAGCCCGATCTTCGAATAAATATTGAGACTTTGACCAAATACCGACAGTGTCAAAATCGCACCCACGATACACAATGGTACCGTCAGCAAGATGATCATTGGGTCGACAAAGCTTTCAAACTGCGCGGCCAATATCAAGAAGATGAAAATCAACGCTAATACGAACAGCACTTGTGCGCCCGCGGTTGAATCAACTAAGTCTTTTACAATTCCATTGAATTCGTAGCTCTGCGCCGGTTTCAATAAGCTTGGAACCGTATCATCAATGTAGGCTTTCACATCACTCGCCGTGTATCCGGGCATCAAATCTGCGGTAATTTCAGCGCTGTCTTTACCCATGAACGTCTTAAAGTTAGATTCCGATGTCACTTGTTTGATTGATACAAACTGAGACAAAGGAAGCCTTTGCCCCGACTGTGAATCCACATACAGCTTATCGAGAACCTTAAAGTCGCCGAGATCCTTTCGGTTAACTTGAACTTGAATGGGGTATGTATAACCGTCATCGGCTTGCAAATCTGCCGCTTTCACAGAACCAAGGAAGGTCGATAACGCGTTGGTTACGTTACTGTAATCAACACCAGACAACACAATCGCATTACGGTCAATCGACAAGTCATAACGTAATTGGTCGCGTAACATCGAATTATTAATGTTGGTCACGCCCTCATAACCCTCAAGCGCCTCAACGACCTCACTTGCGGTTTCAGACAGCACCGAGGTGTCGCGGTTAACCGTCGTCAGCTCAAGGATCATATTGGTCGCTATGCTTAAGTTATCTGCCGAGCGAACCTTGAAAGACATGCCATAAGCAGAGACCGAACTTTTCGCTTTGGCGATAAACTCGTTAACCAGTTCATCAGCTGACTGGTCACGTTCGCCCCATGATTTCAATAAAACGTGATTAGTCGGGGTCCCTTCGATGTAAGACAAGTTTGCCTCTACCGAACGATCACCTTTGAACACACTGTTAAGTTGCTCGTTGTTGTCTAGGTGATACTGACGCCCTACCCCTGTTGGTGGCGTTGAAGTCACCTCGACAAAACCAGTGTCTTCGGTTGGAAGTAGCACTTGAGGCATTTTCCAAACTGCCAAAACAGACAGAGCAATCAACACCAAAGCAATACTACTCATCAGTGTTTTACGCTCAAACCATTTGCCCAGTTCTTTGGTGTACAAGTCAGACAGAACATTCAGCTTCGCATCAACTTTTTTGTACCACTTTGCTGGCTTTGTAACTGGCTTCATTAAGTAAGCACACATCATGGGCGAGAGCGTTAAAGCAACAAACCCTGAGATGATCACTGCAGCTGCTAAAGTGAAAGCAAATTGTCTAAATAGATCGGCGGTTAAGCCCGACATCAGGCCAATAGGTAGATACACGACCGCTAACGTGAGCGTCATCGCTATCACAGGAAAAACGATCTCTCGACACCCTTTGATTGCAGCATTAAATGGGGTTTCGCCCTCTTCGATATGCCGGTAACAGTTTTCAGCCACAACAATGGCATCATCGACAACTAAACCAATTGCAAGAATGATGGCCAAGATAGTCAGCACGTTGATACTAAACCCAAGTAGATGCATGACGGCAAATACACCTATCACACACACTGGGATGGTAATGATCGGAATCGAAGCCACACGAACAGAACCAAGGAACAAAACCACGACCGCTGAAACCAGAACAATCGCTTCAACTAAAGTCATGAAGCCTTCGTCAATTGCGGTTTTAATGAAATCAGCTTGGTTGTAGACCATCTTCATCTCAATGCCTTCAGGCAACTGAGGTTGAATCACATCAATTTGTTTCTTAACTTTATTTGCAACTGTAACTGGGTTTTCACTTTTCAGTGGCAGTACCTGAATCGACATCGCTAAATTGTCATCTACACGAAGAATGCTCGGCGTAAGGCTCTCTTCCCCCATTTTGACTTCAGCGATATCACCAATGCGAATGATCTTGCCGTTATCGACACGAACCACCAAATCTCGCACATCATCAACACTGGTCACTTGGTTGACTGGGTTAATGGAGAAATCTCGTACCTGACCTTTGATAGTACCCGCGGTAAATGTCGCGTTGTATGAGCTTAATGTACCGACCACGTCTGACGCACTCATGTTAAGCGCCATCATTCGATCAGGTTGTAACCACACACGAACCGCTTTTTCACTGCCACCATACGGCCCCCAAATCCCCCCCACACCTTGTATGTGCTTAAACTGGGGCACGACTTGCTGGCTAATGTAGTCATACATGTCTTGCTTAGACATCTTACCGGTATTCACAAACGTGATGATGTTACTCGGCATGCTGGTATCAGAAGAGTCATCCGTTACCGTTGGCTTATCCGTCATACTAGGAGGGAAATCACCAATCGCTTCAACACTGCTACGCAGATTGTTCATCAAGCTCGTGTATTCGACGTCATTAATGTCATCTTCAAAGATGATTTTTAGATTACACGTTCCTTCCTGACAGTCGGTCGTCATGGTTTTCACGCTGTCTAAGCCTGTTGCCGCCGTGATCAGTTTATCTGCCACATTGCGCGACATGAACTCAGCGCTCGCGCCATTGATCGCCGCGGTTACAGTCGCCGACGGTGTTTTATGTTCAGGAAAGTATTGGATTGAGAGCTTTTGAAACGACAAAAGCCCAAGCAAAACAATGGTAATACTCAGAACAGACGCAAACACAGGGTGCTTGATACAAATCTCAGGAAGCTTCATTCAGATTCTCCTTTGTTACGGCTTCCTTGCTTTGGGTTTGCTTGCTTAAAGTTTCCTTGCTGTGAGTTTCCTTGTTTAGACTTTCGCTCGATGATTGCTCAGCGGCCGCATTAGTTTCCGCACGCTCGTTATTTTCGTTGACCGCTTCGTCTACACCTTTTGTTGCTTCCGTCCAATCAACCGAAGGCTCAACCGGATGTGCTTCATCAATCTGTGTTTCGGTCTTTTCTACCTCGGGCTTAACGGTCTGCTTAGTGACCACTTTATCTACCGGCTCCGTTATTAACTCAACCGTTTTCTGCTCCGCATTAGGGTTCATTACCTTAACTAGAGACGCTTTCTTTAGGTTCTGTTGTCCCGTCACTACGACCTGATCACCCAGTTTCAATCCGCTTTCTACAACGACGTACCCATCGTTAGTATTCACGCCCAATTCAACAATGCGTTGCTCGATTTTTTCGCCATTCACAATCCATACAAAACGTTGTGCATTTTTTGCTTGAACGGAATTTTGGGAAACCACCATTTGAGTAGTGTCTTCGCTCGTCATTTGGCTTACTTTGGCAAACATACCCGGAACTAAACGATGATCTGGATTGGTCACGTGCGCGTGTACTTCTACGCGACCTGAACTCTCATCAACCGCGGGGGCAATGTAATCCACCACACCAGAAAATGCTTCATCGACAAAAGCATCAACTTGAATAGAGACATTCTGTCCAAGTTTTGCGTTGCCTAAATCCGATTGTCCAATGGAATACTGAACTTCGACAGGATCGAGTTTAATCAAACTCACCAACGCGGTTGCGCCATCAATCTTACTGCCCACTGAGTGGGTAAAATTGGTTAGCTGCCCATCAAATGGCGCAACCAATAAATAGTCATTCATTAGCGCTTCTTTCTGACGGAAATCAGCCGCAGCTAAATTCGCCTGCTCTCCCAGTTCTTCAACATCTTGTTGAGACATAGAGTCAGGCTGTTTCTTTAGTAATTCTTGTACTCGCTTTAATTTCGACTTTGCTAACGCTAGAGAGCTTCTTGCTTTGTCTAAATCGGCTTTCGCTTTGGTATTGTCCAGTTGAGCGATCAACTCGCCTTTTTTAACTGAATCTCCATCTTTGAAATGGATATTGAGAATTTTGTCGGAGGCACTGAATGTCAATGCAGCAGAATCCGTTGCCCTGATTTTGCCAACCTCGTTGATTGAAGATGTGAATGCTTGTTTGTGCGCTTTTTCGATAGTCACAGGAATCAAGTTTGAGTCTTGGGCAAACGATGGAGAGATATGTAAGGCAAACAGTGCCAAACAGATTGTTTTACTAAGCTTTGTAAATTTCATTTTTAATAACCATAACCGTTGAATTCGTCTGAATTAAAACGTTTTTCTAAGCAGCTATTTCTTACTTAATGAGCTTCCAGCTATTTAAATAATGCTAAAACAGCTAATAATGAGAAAAGGGCTCAACTCACTGTCGAGCCCTGCAATTTTTATATGATTCCTAAATTTTTACGTTCTGAACTCCAAAGTAAAAGTTAAAAACGATGTTGATATTGAACACCAAGCAAGAGAGCATCGGCAGTCACATCAGCAGTTATATTGGAACTCGTTCCTGGAATCGTCGTCAGGTTTTCGTCAATATCTTGTGATTCTCCGATGATAAATCCGACTCCAACGTCCACAGAACTGGCATCGGTGAAGTTATACGTCCCTCCGACTGTAAACCAATGACGGTTAACATCAAGAATAGAGAGCGATGTGAGTTCGTCAGTCGGGGAAATGTCGTACATGTAGCCCGCTCGTAGAACGATGTCTTTTGACATGGTGTATGTACCACCGACAGAAACATGTCCTGCATCTTTCCATTGATACTCTTTAATAGAGTCGTCATAAGAGTCAGATGTTAGCGAGTCAAATTCAGACCAATTCACCCATTGCAGGCTGTAATGGAAAGCCCACTGTTCGTTGAGCTGGTGCCAACCGGAAAACTCTAGAGTGTCTGGTAGAGGTACGTTCATCTTGTCGGCAGGGACGCCGCCTTTGGTAATGTCACCTTCCACTTCGATATCTGGGCTGTAACGGTAACTAATACCAAACTTGTTATGTTCATTGACTTGGTAAGTCGCCCCAACGTTAGCCCCCAAACCGAAGCCATCGGCATCTACGTTTAACAAGTTTTGGCGGTATATCTCACCCTCACCGTAGATAACATCTAGCCCTACGCCCAAATTGATTTTTTCAGACAACTCGTAAGCCACAGCGAAACCAACATTGATACTGGAAAGCGCTGTTTTCCCTCCGAACTCATCCGCTTCGAACGACTCGTCAAACTCAACGTCAGTACCGAAATTGGAATGGACTGTTGCGCCCAAGGTAAATTTCGAATCTTGAATTGGGTGAACATAATGAATGTTTGGGACTAGTGTCCCTGCGTCCAACGATTGGTCATCTAACATTTCAGTATCACCAATCATTGGTGTGTAGCTAACACTCGACACATCAATACCACTATCGATATAGATAGCGCCAACAGAGAGTGTTGGTTGCTCGATGTAAGCCATCGCAGCACTGTTCTTAGCCACAATTGCCGCGCTATCGGCCATAACAGCATCACCCGCGAAGGCACGACCTAAACCCGTTGCTGATTGTGCGTTAAGTTGGAATCCTGCGGCGTTTGTTAAACAAGGAATGAGAGCAGCTGCGGTGCCCAATATGAGTTTATTCTTCATCTTGAGGCACCTCTATTTCGATATGATCTTCGTTATTAATGACGACTACTGCGCCGTCACTCATTATCATAGAAGCAACGGCAATTTGTTGAGTGCCCACCGCTTCACGAACGTCTGACATGTTTTCACCTGGTGTGCCCGGCAAGCCATTTTCATCAACGGGACCTTCATAGGGGAACAAATACGTACCATGCCCGCCCGTTGTGGTTCGTACTGCTCCACGCTTTTCATTATTATTTTCTGATGTGCCTGTTATTGGGTCTAAGCCAAGCGCAGTAATCAGTGGTTCAGTACCAGTACGAATGTTATCTGGCGCGGTATTAGGAATTACGCTATCAGGAACGTAATCAACGCCAACGTCACAGGTTTCGCCGCAATCTCCAACTGCAGCTAACAAAAGAGTCGGTTGCTCAGCCTTAACTTGACGAGAGATGAAGCTAGCAGGGTCTGCACTATCAATTGTTGCTTGAACCCCTTGTTTAAGGTCTGTCACAACCAAATCGAAGATGTCGTTCTCTAGCTGACTAACAAGCAGCGCGTTATCAGATGAAAGCTCTACAAACTCTCTAAGTGCTTCAATACATTGTTGATTCGTTGCTTCTGCTGTACATGTATCTGGTATGACAGTTTCAGCAATACCGCGCTGAACATCTGGAGACTTCTTAACACCTTCAGACATTTCAGGTCCTAGGGTTTGAGAGGACAGAACCAAGTTGGTTAACCCCTGCCCCGGAACAACAAAGTTCACCGTATTAAATGCAAAATCAGAGTTGGTATGGAAATCAGGACTTACCTGACTAAATTCACTGACCATCACCGACATGATTCCGCCTAGGGATTGTCCAATTAAATGAACATCATCTTTTTTCACCCAACGCTCTTGGTTCAACGCGTAACGAAGCCCCAAAAAGTCAGACACTGATTGCTGTAGGTTAGAGCGCAGTGCTAAAGGCGAATCTATGTTGATGAAAAACGCTTTGTTTGCTCTCGCGCTGATTTCCACGTGTTCCGGACTTGAGTCATAACGCATTCGCTCCCCGTGATATGGCATATCGATCGCAACAACGGCATAGCCTTTTTTCGTATATTCCGCAGCCATCAAAGAAGCAGTACCACGCTCTGCTGTAACACCATGAATAAAAATAGCTGTAGGTAACTGACTACTTTTATCCCATCCATTAGGAACATAAATATCTGCAGTTATATCTAACTCTTCGGTTATCTTCGGGGTTGGTTCTCTTTCTGTAGGAAAACCACCGTCGGTGTTTGTAATCCATTCGTAAAGTGGCGGGCAATTCTCCTTCGGTTCAAATTCATCAATGATACACTCTGATTCTCTCGCTTTAGTAAAAGGTAAATAGGAAGGAATTTTAAGTTGTTTGGTATATAGATCGTAATCTTTCTTCCGTTCTGTAATCGGATTTAACTGACCAGTAAAAGCGCTTCCAAATGCCTCATGGTTGTATTTCATCGCATCCAATGGAGAATAAGCACTCTGAGTTTTAAATTGTGCCGCATATACAGGAATACCCTTCTCTGGATATAACGCATAATAGGAGTCAATAGCGCTTAATACTTGCTCTTGAAGAACTTCTTCTTTTTCGTTATTTAATGGAACTTCTGAATAAATCAAATCATCAAAGCTAGCATCTGATTTTAAAGGCTCATTAAATTCAGTTTTTACCCCATCCGTTACTACAATCGAATAAGTACGACTCTCAGCTAAGCCTGATTCACATTGAATTTTAATATTGGAACCATCAGCTGATATTTGAGTGACAACTTCCTCACCTGTTAGGTCATCAATTAATACAACATTCCCGGCTAAGGTTTCGTTATTGAGTGGATAACGCTTATCAGAATTAACACTTTGTAGTGGAATTAAAATCGGTTCTGCACAAAGTCCCCAACCGTCTAGGGCTGCGTATGAATTGTTGTAGTCCTGATAATAAGCCTCGTTCTTAGATGACATCGTCACAGCGTGTTCACCGACACCGGAGATTGTTCCATCGTCGTCATACCCATAACCATCGTTCGGTTTTGGTAGTTCATTAATGTTGTAGGGAACCAATACCGAAACGGCATCTTGAGTCGAGTCTTCAGACTGACAGCCGAGTAAGGCAAGCGTAATTAGTCCACATATATATGGCGTATTGAAATCTTTCAAAACAGCTCCTTCGTAGCTTTCGCATTTAACTGGTGTGGTCATGCGATTTATCGTTATTTGAGTTGCCGATTGAGTCGGAGGTAAGCTCGACTTTTTATTCGTAGAGAGCAAGGCAACACAGAGTTGGAATGACACGTTGATAAAACTACGTAAGAAATTTGAGCAATTAACCCACACCCACTAAATCAGCGTCACCCGTTAATGATCCAATAGCTACTAACGGCAAGCACCTGAAACCGCATTAAACAACCTCAAAAAGGTATATAAGGAAATCTAATTAGGTTAATAATCAACATAAATTCAGTCACTTAAATATCAAAGACGATGAAATCAGTAAGTTTATGTTTGTTGTAAGATTTGTTATATTTAGGTTAGAACGCTTATAACAATGAGAACCCAGATGTCTGCTGAATTTATTATCAATGATGATATACAGGTCAATTTAGAAGAGAGTGAAATCCATCACTTCAAGACGGGCCGTACCTACCCAATAGGTTCTAATGAATCAGAGCTGCTTAAGTTTTTTATCTCGAGACCCAATGAGGTGATCACTCGCCAAGTTCTGATTGAACAAGTGTGGGTGTCTAAAGGTATCTACGTTGAAGATGGCAGCCTAATGCAGACCATCTCAATTTGCCGAAAAGCGTTAGAAGATAAGAGCGGGATGATCATCGTCACTGAGCGCGGTAAAGGCTACCGATTTGCAGGACAAGTGACACAAGACAAAGAACGCGCGCTGAGTAAAATTCAATCGCAACCCAAACAAGAAACGAAACAACCTGAAGACAACACGGCGACAGATAGCATAGCGACAGAAAATTCAACAACCGAGAAAACGGCCGCTACGAAAAAAACAAACAGTGTATTAGCACTGATTGCATTATTTGTAGTGACTGCGGGTTTATCCCATTATTTGTTTTCTTATTTAGATAGAAATAGCCTAGGCGAAGATCTCGTGGGTCAGCATTTTATCTCTTGTAAAATCGAATCCGACGAATTCACTTTTAACGAGTTATTCAACGTCACGCTTTATGAATATAAGGGACGAAAAATAATCATCGATAATTCAGGAAAATCTCTGAGCTTTCCAGCAGGATTTAAAGGAGTGACTTGTGAATAACAAAACGAATACAGCAATTTTTGTGGTACTGCTTGGCGTATTAGTCGGCTGGCTTTCTACTTTTATTCCTAAATCACACCTTGAAGGACATTATTTAGCAAATACAGCATCAATTATTAACCCGTCCAATAATATGATTCATAACCAGTCTTCTATTAACATCGAATTTAAGAAGAATGACAGTTATGACCTATTATACGTGTCGACCAAGCAAGTCGGTTTTACGTCATCAGGATCTTACTCTGTCACTCAACACGACATCTCACTGGATGAGAACCAACACCAGCAAATCATCCCGAATCGCGAGTTGTCGTTTTACGAAAAAGTCATGATAAGTGAAGGTTCTACACTATCGTCTGACGCCATGCCTTACATTCCATTGAATAGAGAAGAGTTTTTACTGGTGACGCGTTATGGGATGATTCATTTTTGTAAGAAGGTAGTCTGCTCTGAGCTGTCAACGTATTCAAATGACATTCCTGACGTTGATATGAACTAAGCTCACTCGCTATTTTTAACGCTAATTATATTTTAGTGCCAGCTTGTGTTTTAACGCTTACTTAGGGAAATAAGTAGGCGTTAAACGTCAGTAAGCGTCAAAGCTAAATAAGCATCAAAGCTAAATAAGCATCAAAGCTAAGATTCTCACCTCTTTACTCCGATAAATAGCCACTTCATTACACATTTCCTTCCAAAGTACAAAAAACACTCACGGTTTATAAAACAACGCATCCATATGCAACTAAAACAACCAAAAGTGATCCAAGTTATATTCTAACGAGCTACAAAATTTGTTTATTAACATCTAAACAACAGTAGTTAATCACGATTTACAACCACAATTAACATCGAAAAAAATGTTTGTCTTAGATCATATCAACCTCAACTATGCCTCGTGCCACAGTGCAGTTTTCTGTACATTCATTGTCATATTCTGAAACACTTTCTTATATTTTTTAAACTTTGTGGAGATTTCTATGTTAGAGCTCTTGATCGGATTAGTGATTACTATCGCTGTTGGTTACTTTATTGTGAAAGGCTATAAAGCGGCAGGCGTATTACTAACTGCTGGCCTTGCCCTACTTCTTATTACTGGCCTTATTGGTCACACAGTCTTACCAGCTAAGGTCGCTTCAACAGGTAACATGGTTACCGACTCACTAGAATTTGTTAAGTACATGCTTCAATACCGTGGAGGCGGCCTAGGCATGCAAATCATGCTTCTTTGTGGCTTTGCTTCTTACATGACGCACATCGGCGCAAACAACGTGGTAGTGAAACAATTCTCTAAACCGCTTGCTGCTATCAAATCTCCATACGTTCTTCTTGTTGCGGCTTACATCGTAGCGTGTCTAATGTCTCTAGCAGTAAGTTCTGCAACAGGCCTTGGTGTGCTATTGATGGCTACCCTATTCCCAATGATGACGGCAATGGGTATTTCACGCCCGGCAGCGGTTGCAGTTTGTGCGTCACCTGCAGCAATCATTCTTTCACCAACCTCTGGTGATGTGGTTATTGCAGCTGAAAAATCAGGCATGTCTCTTGATGTGTTTGCCGTTCAAACGGTACTACCTGTTTCTATCTGTGCAATCATCGTGATGGCTGCGGCCGCTTTCTTCTGGAACAAGTATCTGGATAAGAAAGAAAACACACCAATGGAAAAAGTAGACGTTTCAGACATTGAAACAACGGCACCCGCTTTCTACGCTGCACTGCCATTCCTGCCTATCATCGGTGTATTCCTATTTAACGGCCGTACGATTCCAGGCCTTTCACTTGATATCTACACCATCGTCGTGGGATCTATCTTCGTGGGTGCTATCATCGATTACGTTGTGAAGAAGTTCGACGGTGAGAAAACATTAGAAGACCTAGATTCTTGCTACCAAGGCATGGCTGAAGCATTCAAAGGCGTGGTAATGCTGTTGGTTGCGGCGGGCGTATTTGCTCAAGGCCTAATGTCTATCGGTGCTATTGATAACCTAATCGGTCTTGCTGAGTCAGCTGGTGCTGGCGGCATCGCGTTAATGCTTATCCTAACGGGTCTAACAGTTGCAGCTGCTATCGCGACAGGTTCTGGTAACGCACCGTTCTATGCATTCGTAGAACTCGCTCCGTCACTTGCGGCGAAAATGGGCTTGAACCCTGCGTTCCTAATCATCCCAATGCTTCAAGCATCGAACCTAGGTCGTACCATCTCGCCAGTCTCTGGTGTAATTGTCGCGACATCTGGTATGGGTAAGATCAGCCCATTTGAAGTAGTAAAACGTACTTCTGTCCCTGTAATCTGTGGTCTTATCACGGTTATCTTCGGTACGCTTGTTCTAGTACCAATGGCAGCTTAATTGTCAGTAAAACAGACATGATTATTTGGATATAAAATGCCCTAACAAAAAGGCGCTGAACTTAATAAGTTCAGCGCCTTTTTTAATATCACGTGTTCAAAATCATTAGAGGCTATTTAGATGCTAAATTAAAAGTTATCACGAGAAACTGTCGTTAAAAGCTCACGTTATTTGCCCCTAACATTTACAACCAACAGTACGGCTTGAAATAGTTTTATTTCAAAGGAACGAGCCCTACTTCATGTCACCATAGCGTTCTAAGTACAGAACCGTTGCTGCTGTACGTGAAGGAACTTGTAGCTTTTTCAGCAAACTCTTCATATGTACCTTAACTGTCGATTCAGAAATGAACAGATGGTCTGCGATCTGCTTGTTGCGGTAGCCTTTTGCAACTTCTTGAAGGATCTGCATTTCACGTTCAGTCAGTTGGTCGAAGATGTCGTTGCGGCTCTCAGCATCATTTAAGTAGCGAGATACAACACTGCTGTAGGCTTTGTCGCCATGGTGAGCTTGTTTCAGTAATTCGATAAGTTCATCGGGTTCAGTGTCTTTAAGCAAGTAACCATCAGCGCCCGCTTTTACAATTGCTTCAATATCTGCAGGGCTGTCAGAAACCGTTAGAATAACGATGTTAGCGCTTGAGCCATCAGTACGAAGTGCCTTTAACGTATCAAGGCCAGACATGCCTTTCATATTAAGATCCAAAAGGATCAAATCAGGTTCTTCTTCATGGGCAAGAGCGACCGCTTCAGTACCGTTACTTGCTTCTGCAATCACTTCGAATTCATCTTCAAAGCTCAGTAATTGGCTTATACCTCTGCGCATCAATGGATGATCATCAACCAGCATTACTTTACAAATCGTCAACTTTAACTTCCTTCAAACTTTTATATTTCAATATGACTGTACAGCCTTCACCTTGAGCCGCTTCAATCGTTAAGTCGCCATTCAGTCTTGCCGCACGCTCCTGCATAATGCTCATCCCGTAGTGGTTCATCTTCGAACTACTTGGGTCAAAGCCATCTCCATTATCCTTAATCACGACGAATACTTCACCTTCCTCATCGATACAGCATACATCTATCAAGTCGGCATTGGCGTGTTTTATTGCGTTTATTGTTGCTTCACGAATCAATTGAAGCAAGTGAACCTGACTGTGCGCATCAAGCTCAATCGATGAAAGATTATTGGTTAGGTTAATCTTCGCTTCTGTTCTTTCGCTGAGTTCTTCAAGCATGGTGCTCAGAGCCTCCCCGAAGTTGCCCTCTTTTATGGTCAACCTGAATGTGGTGAGTAGCTCTCGTAACTGAGTATAGGCATCAGCCAAACCGTTACCGATTTCCGACGCTATTTGTTCCGACTGCTCTCGGTGTTGTTGCTCTGGCAGTTTGCCAATCACACGCTTCAGCAATGTCACTTGGATTTTCAAGTACGACAGTGATTGAGCAAGTGAATCATGCAGTTCACGTGCAATTGTTGCACGCTCTTCCATAATAATAAGCTGCTCAGCTTTTTTTTGCGCACGATTATAATAGATAGCTCGCGATAAGAGTTGGATAAAACTCTCAATCAGCGTCCTGGTTGAATGGCCATGATGATATGAACAATATAAATAGCCCAAGATAAGCTCATTATCATCCAGCTTCATTTCAAATTTTTCATAATCTAAGTTCGAGTCGTACCCTTCATCCATAATCAGTGAACGACCTGAGTTGTCTACAATCTCTAGCCTTAACGATTCGATGCCCTCTAAGCTCACGAGGTGTTGGAGGATTGCTCGGAAATTCTCTGGGGCGATACGTGTTACGGTCAGCTCTTGTGAAGAGTGATACAACGCCTGGAGTGATTGGTTAGCGTTTTGTAGCTCTATTGTCTTAGCATCCACAACGTCTTCAAGGTTTCGATAGAGCGCACCCAAGTCTTTCGCCATTGAGTTAAATGTCTTGGTCAAAATACCCAATTCGTTGTTATTGGTGACCTTCAACTCGACTTCAAAATCACTGTTTTTGATTCGCTGACTGGCGCCAACGAGTGCATGTAACGGCTTAACAACTTGTTTACGGACAAAGTGAACAACAAAAAGAGATATGACCAGAATTCCACCTAAGCCAATACCACCAGCCCACGCCAACTTTATCAACTTATCTTCAGAGAACTCTTGCAGCTTAAAAACGAAGCCATCAATTTCAGTAACGAAGTTTTCAACTAATACGAGATAGTGCTTTCGATCTTCGCTGCTTAATACCTGTTTAAGCTCGTGCCAACGACCAATAATTAAATAGTAATCTTCGGTGATGTCTGTAGGAACTTCCCAACTGACCAAGTTGGCCATTGATGGGGAATAAAGAGAACTTTCGAATTCACGAATATGAGAATCATAATCAACTGATTCTATTTGAATATCATGCGCTAAACGATAGCTTTGCATACGCATTGAGCCGGCCACGTTAACCGCCTCTGCGTCGTTGAGACTTGACGCCAATGTGAAGATAGCAAAACCAGTAGTGGCAACCGAAAGGAGCAGTATGGACAGCAATGATTTAGCTATTGTACTCGTTACAGATGAAACTGGTTTAATAAGCAAAATCAAAATCCTGAAGGTATATAAGTGGCTGTCCGAAACCTATTGTCACACATCAAAAAACAGAGCTCCATTCAATATGTGACCAAACGCTTCGTAATTTATTGATCTAAGACAATATAGGATCCTATTTAGCCCTTAAGGGGTATTTATACAAATATTTCTAAAACTACACTACTTGTGAGGATAAATGACAAGATATTAACAAAACAATGATCTACAATTACAACATCTTAGCAACATTAGTAGGCATTTAGTGGTAGACCTATCGAGACGACGCCTATTTTCTAGGCGAAAAGTAGATTCAAGCCAAATTCGATTGCCTTGGATTAACAGCCTAGAAAGCTTTACAGATGACTGCACTCGTTGCGGTAAATGTATCGAAAATTGTGAGACTAAGATAATCATTGTAGGCGATGGTGGTTTTCCTACTGTCGACTATTCAAAAGACGAATGCACTTTTTGTTATCAATGTGCTGACGTTTGTCCTGAACCAATTTTTAAACCCAAGGAAGAAACACCTTGGCAAGCAAAAGCAAGTATCTCTGATAAATGCTTAGCGCAACAAAATGTTGAATGCCGAAGCTGTGGTGACATGTGTGAACCTATGGCCATTCAATTTCAACTTAGAGCAGGCAGTGTTGCTCTACCAAAAATCGAGTTAGATGAGTGTAACGGTTGTGGAGCCTGCGTAGCAGTTTGCCCTACTTCAGCTATTCTTGTGAGTAATGCATAAAACAAAAATAACGAGAGCAATTTATGGCACTAAATGAAGTGCATATATCAAGTTTAGTCGTGCATGTGAGCCCAGAGCATCTAGACGAGATCAAAGCACAAATCGAGAAATTCGATAACGCAGAGATTTACGGCAGCAGCCCTGAAGGCAAAATCATAGTAGTCCTAGAAACAGAAAACCAAGGTTTTGTAACGGACACCATCGAAGAAATTAATAATATTACGAACGTTTTAGGCACAGCTTTGGTTTATCACCAAATCGAAACTGAGCTCGACGAAACGGATTTAGAAACTGGAAGCAACAATTCTCAACTTGAGGGTGAAGTATGAAAATGACAAGACGCGCGTTTGTGAAAGCAAACGCAGCTGCATCAGCGGCAGCCGTTGCAGGTGTAACTCTGCCAGCAACAGCAACCAATCTGATTGCTAGCTCTGATCAAACAAAAATCACGTGGGATAAAGCGCCTTGTCGTTTTTGTGGTACGGGCTGTTCGGTACTAGTTGGTACTCAAAACGGTAAAGTGGTTGCGACTCAAGGCGACCCAGAAGCACCTGTAAACAAAGGCCTTAACTGTATTAAAGGTTACTTCCTTTCAAAGATCATGTACGGCAAAGACCGTCTTGAAACTCCTCTTCTTCGTATGAAAGACGGTGAGTTCCATAAAGATGGTGATTTCACACCAGTATCTTGGGACACAGCTTTCGACGTAATGGCTGAGAAATGGAAAGCGGCTCTGAAGAAGAATGGTCCAACAGGTGTTGGCATGTTCGGTTCAGGCCAGTGGACTGTAATGGAAGGCTACGCAGCTGTTAAGTTGATGAAAGCAGGTTTCCGTTCAAACAACATCGATCCAAACGCTCGTCACTGTATGGCTTCAGCGGTAGGCGCATTCATGCGTACCTTCGGTATCGATGAGCCAATGGGTTGTTACGATGACTTTGAACACGCAGACGCATTTGTACTGTGGGGTTCAAACATGGCAGAAATGCACCCAGTATTATGGACTCGTATTACAGACCGTCGTCTAAGCCACCCACACGTTAAAGTAAACGTACTGTCTACTTACTACCACCGTTCTTTTGAGCTTGCAGACACGGGTTACATCTTTGAACCTCAATCAGATCTTGCGATTGCTAACTTCATTGCAAACTACATCATCCAAAACGATGCTGTAAACTGGGACTTCGTGAATAAGCACACGAACTTCAAGCAAGCAACGACAGACATCGGTTACGGTCTTCGTGATGACGATCCTCTACAGAAAGCAGCAGCAAACCCTAACTCAGGTGCAATGACTGCAATCACTTTTGAAGAGTACAAAGCTTCTGTTGCTGAATACACCGTTGAGAAAGCATCTGAAATGTCAGGTGTCTCTCAAGATGATCTGATCAAACTTGCGAAGCAATACGCCGATCCAAACATCAAAGTAATGTCACTTTGGACTATGGGTATGAACCAACATACTCGTGGCGTTTGGATGAACAGTCTTGTGTACAACATCCACCTTCTAACAGGTAAAATTTCTACTCCAGGTAACAGCCCATTCTCACTTACTGGCCAACCATCTGCGTGTGGTACAGCTCGTGAAGTTGGTACGTTCTCTCACCGTCTTCCTGCAGATATGGTTGTTGCTAACCCTAAACACCGTAAGATTTCTGAAGAAATCTGGAAGCTTCCAGAAGGTACTATCCCAGCTAAACCTGGTGCTCATGCTGTTGTTCAAGACCGTATGCTTAAAGACGGCAAGATCAATGCGTACTGGATAATGTGTAACAACAATATGCAAGCTGGTCCAAACATCAACACTGAACGTCTACCAGGTTACCGCAACCCAGACAACTTCATTGTATGTTCTGACCCGTACCCAACAGCAACAGCTCAAGCTTCTGACCTTATCCTTCCAACAGCAATGTGGATCGAGAAAGAAGGTGCTTACGGTAACGCAGAACGTCGTACACAAGCATGGTACCAACAAGTTAAAACGGTTGGTGATGCGAAGTCTGACCTGTGGCAAATCATGGAGTTCTCTAAACGCTTCACTGTTGAAGAAGTTTGGGGCGAAGAGCTTCTTGCTAAAGCACCTGAGTACCGCGGTAAAACAATGTACGACGTGCTTTACAAAAACGGCAACGTTGATGCATTCCCATTGTCTGAAGCTCAAGAGCTTAACGACGATGCACAAGCTCAAGGTTTCTACGTACAAAAAGGTCTATTCGAAGAATACGCAACCTTTGGTCGCGGCCATGGTCACGATTTAGCACCATACGATACTTACCACAAAGTACGCGGTCTACGCTGGCCTGTTGTTGATGGTAAAGAAACACTATGGCGCTTTAAAGAAGGTTCAGATCCATACGCTAAGAAAGGTTCTGACTGGGACTTCTACGGCAAGCCAGACGGTAAAGCACTGATCATCAACGCACCATACGAAGCGCCACCAGAAGTACCAAATGATGAGTACGACATGTGGTTATGTACAGGTCGTGTTCTTGAGCATTGGCATACAGGTACTATGACTCGTCGTGTACCAGAACTTTATAAAGCAGTACCGGATGCACTTTGTTACATCCACCCTGCAGATGCAAAATCTCGCGGCCTTCGCCGTGGTGATGAAGTTCTTATCGAAAACAAACGTGGTGAAGTACGCGTTCGTGTTGAAACTCGTGGTCGTAACCGTCCACCACAAGGCTTGGTATTCGTACCATTCTTTGATGCAAGAATTCTGATCAACAAGTTGATCTTGGATGCAACCGATCCTCTGTCTAAGCAGACGGATTACAAGAAGTGTCCAGTTAAGATCACTAAGGTTTCTTAAGCGCCAATTGCTTTTAGAACCTAGATACAAGATCTAACGTATTTAATATTGCGACTACTTTTTTCATCACTTTTTGAAGGAAGTAGTCCACTCAAAGAATTAGCCTTTAGGCGGAGAAATTAACCATGAAAAAACTGATTACTGCCCTACTATCAGCTGGTCTTTTGCTAGCTGGTGCAGTTCAAGCTCAAGCTGAGCTGGATAACCCAGGCGGCATTGGTGGCGTAGAATCTCTACGTGGTGCAAGTGAACTTGAAGCTACTCGCGCAGCAGATGACTTCAAAAAGTTCCCTCGTGACCAAGTACTTGAGAGTGACTACGTATACCAACCACCTCTAGTGCCTCATACTATTCGTAGCTATGAAGTTTCTCTTAACGCTAACAAGTGTCTTTCTTGCCACAGCTGGAAAAACGCAAAAGAAATGGGTGCGACTAAAGTGAGTGTAACTCACTACATGAACCGTGAAGATGCGGTACTTGCAGACGTATCACCTCGTCGTTATTTCTGTCTACAGTGTCACGTACCTCAAGCTAATGCTAAACCACTAGTTGAGAACGAGTTCAAACCTGTAGATTCACTGCGTTAATCGTAGCCAGACGGTAAGAGAGGCTATATATGATAAAATTACTTAAAGCGTTTTGGAAAAGACTCGCGACACCAAGTAAAGCAGCGGTAGGCGTTGTACTTTTCTTGGGATTCGCAGGCGGTCTTTTGTTCTGGGGTGCATTTAACACAGGTATGCAAGCAACCAACACGGAAGAGTTCTGTTCTGGTTGTCATGCGCCTATTGTTGCTGAAATCCAAGAAACAATTCACTACTCTAACCGCTCAGGCGTTCGTGCTATCTGTTCAGATTGTCACGTACCTCACGAGTGGACAGATAAAATTGTTCGTAAGGTTCAGGCATCTAAAGAGTTGTACGCGCACTTTATTGCAAAAACCATCAACACTGAAGAGAAATTCAAAGCACGTCGTGCCCACCTTGCTGAACGTGAGTGGAAACGTATGAAAGGCAATGACTCACTTGAGTGTCGTAACTGTCACCAGTTCGATTACATGGACTTCTCAGAGCAGAGCCCTCGTAGTGCGAAACAACACTCAACTGCGCTAGCTTCTGGTGAAAAAACGTGTGTAGATTGCCACAAAGGTATCGCACATAAACTACCAGACATGCACGGCGTTGAAGGCTGGCAATAAGGAGCGATTGAATGAGTACTTTAGAAAGCGTAATTTGGCACATCCTAGGTTACAGTGCTATGCCAGTTATCATTCTTGGTGGCTTTGCAGGTGTTGCAGCCGTATCTCTTTGGCTTTTATCTATGACTAAAGACAAAGAAATCGATTAGAAATCGAAATTGCTTCAACTTAGGCCAATTATCTTTGGGATGAGTTGATACTAGAAAGCCACTGAATTCAGTGGCTTTTTTATTGTCTGGTGCTTCGTATTTCGACTGTTAAGGTACTTCTACTGTTAAGGTATTTCTACTGTTAAGTAAGAGGCAAACGTTAAGCTTGGTTTTCCGAAGCTTCTGGATCGACGTTCTCTTTATCGACATCTTCCTTATCAAGAATCGGCAGCACCTGCTTTACGGAATCCCGACAACAATACTCTCATACCATAAAAACTGTAGAGCCATTGTTTAAACCGAATAGCCAGATACTGCTTATATCGGATTAAATATAATGAGGTGCCAATAAAGAAGCCCACTCTGCGATAGAGTAAGATTTCAAAAATTTCACTTATGAACGGTAACCCTAAAGAATATTAATACGTCCAACACTTAAAATGGGGCGATTTTTACTTCGTAAATATTTCATTTGTATTTACATCTAAATAAATTTTATTTTCAAGAGACAGTCCGCCGCAATAAATAAAATAGACATCTCGGTCACTGTACTTCACCGATTTCACCCAACCACCTAACTCCTCGAAGTCACTTGGGTCACATTCGCCATCAGAGATCAGTTCTGCCACCGTATTGCGGAACGTCTCTTTATGGAGCTTAAGATCGTCGGATTTAACCAAATATGAATCCAATATCTCTATGCTTTCTTTCTCGGAAATAATCACTTCATCATTAGATAGACCAGACATCGAAACCCATTCGGCTGTCTGTGGCCCGCCTTCTTTTAGAACGATGTAATCTGAGATACGAGCCCATTCGCCTTGTTTCTCTAACACTTCGACCTTTTCACCTTTGTAGAGGTAATCTGTTATCAACCCATCAATTTCAGGTTGCTCTACCACTTCGAGCTTTCTATCCAAAACGTAAAATTCGGTCTGTTCTGGTTCAGGCTGAAGATCCATGATGGGTGCGAGATCAGAATCTGACTGCTGAGCAACTTCTGCAGCTGGCTCTTCCATTTTCTCTGGTGGAATTGGGTCTTTATTCATGACCAAGAAGTAATACGCCGCTCCTCCGCCCAATATTAACAACACAAGTAAAGCGATCAGCGCTTTTTTCATCAAATCCACCAGCTCTTCCGTTTTAGGTATCTTTCAAGTGTACATCAACTCATGCTGCTGCTCATCTATACTCTCTATAGAGAACGCAGTAAGTAGAGGAAAGTCATGAGTTTTTGGGTGAAGGTTATCATTGTGAGTGTACCTTTGAGTGCTAATATCGCGCTAGCAAACCATTGTGACCGTGAAAACTGGCAAGTACTGTTGGACCGCCAACTCTCATTTGAAGGGCGGTACAACCAATACACTAAAGAATTCAACCAAGTTCTCTCAACCTATGAATCACAAACGCTGTTATCCAAACATTTCACCAAAAAGCAGATCATTGAACTTTGGGCAAAATACGAACAAAGATTTAATGTACAGCTCAATAGTCATATGAATACTGCTTACGATGTCTCTGAGGTTCTATTAAAACAGGCATACGTTGTGTCTACCGAGCTAGATGGGGCGGAGTCTCTAACGCATTCTTGGCAAGCCGTCGCTAAACATTGCACCAACGCAAAACTACCGCGACAGACAGAAAGTGCGCAGGTGCATGTACAAAGCTCACAATCACTCTCGCAAGATCTCCATACACTCAGTGAAAAGTTCCGTCAGCTGTCTTCAAAATACCGCAAAGAAGCCACGATGATTGACGAAGCACGCCACACAAACCAACCGACAAACGATGGCCCAAACTGAAAACATTACTATGTTTCATCGCTTTATCGACTGGATTTTTCCGATAAATATGCTTACCTCAAGCCAAAATAGTCAGATAACTCGTTAATTAAAGCTTTATCAATAAGTTGTAAAACTAATGTGCGAACTATCAACAATAAAGTTCAATTTCCGACCAATGCAAGCGAGTATGTGAGATATTCATCACAAAATAGATTTACAAACGCCAAGAAATTGTTATCATGATTATTCATATAACTTAATAACAAGAAACATTTTGGCTAGGTAATATGCAAAAAACTATGGCTTTCAACTGCTTGAGTAACACGGAATGGACTGCGGAGATAAGAGGTAAACTTTTATCTGTAGCTAAACACATGGAAGAGTTCGGTTCAGTAAGTGAGCTAGAGCTATGTAAGATATTTGGAGAGACGATTTGGAATGACGGTGTGGATTATCATTCACATGCTTTCTCATTCAGAATTAACGCTCAAACTGGGGATTGTTCAATCTCTAACTTTAAGTATCACTAAGTTTTGCACCTATCATATACGGAGTGCCTTTCACGAGGCGCTCCGTTTTTTATTGCTGCGCATCTGGTATTTGACGACAGTCTTTAAGAGCAGCGGCACCCTAGTTTAACAACGAAAGTCATTTCGTTTTCAGCTCATTTCACCCAAATACGTATCCCCTACTACTGTTCAATCAGTGTAAACCGGAAGTGGCGCATTGCCTTTCACTTGCCTAATCGCAAGGTGAGTATGTATATCTTTTACGTTAGAGAGACGCTGTAGCTTTCTTGTAAATGCTTCATAAGCCATAAGATTTGGACTGACAACTTCTAAAAGATAGTCATAAGCTCCGGATACAACATGGCAGCTGATGACCTCTTCCATCTCGACAATTGCACTTTCAAATTTATCGATCGACACTTCTTGGTGGTTGTTTAAGCTCACCTCAACAAACACACTCATTGCGATGCCGACCTGTTCTCGTGACAGGCTCACACGATAGCCATCAATAATCCCTTTTTCTTCCAGTCTTTTGATGCGCCTCGCGCACGGTGAAGCCGATAAGCCAACCTCATCAGCTAACTCAGCCGTGGTTAGCCTGCCGTCTTTCTGAAGCAACTCAAGAAGATGTCTATCAATCCTATCCATAGCAAATACCGATCATTGGTTAAATTCGTTAACAATTTGGGAAATATTAGCAGAAATCATCAACCGTGACTCAAGTTCGAACAAAACTTGCCAACTTGTGGCACACCAAGTACCCCATAATGAGTCATCATCCACTTTCCTTGTTTATTATGAAGCTTGGCTACCTATCTATTATTGTCACTCTGCTCATCTGGGCGAGCTTTTTCCTTTCTCTTAAAGGCGGCGCAAATTCAGACTTAACACCTGCAGACATCGCACTGACTCGATTCCTCATACCTGCATTGGTGCTATTGCCTTTGATGTGGAAAGCACGCAGCACGATCGCTGCTGTCCCGAATCGATACTTGGCCGGTATGTTTGTGGGGTGTGGGTTGCCTTATTTACTCGTTGCAGGGACAGCCATGCAGTTTGTTCCGGTATCACATGGGAGTGCTTTGGTTCCGGGAACGCTTCCTTTGTTCGTAACAGGAATCGCGGTACTCTTTTTTAAACAACCGCTTAGCCGACACCGTGTCGTTGGTTTAGGTCTTGTTTTACTCGGGATATTGTTGTTTCTAGGAAATAGCTTAAGCAGCTTCAACTTTGAACACACCAAAGGTCACTTGTTGTTTTTGTGCGGGAGTTTGATGTGGGCGACTTTTACCATATCAGCACGTGTTGCCAATCTTAATGCGCTTGTGAGTGCGGGTTTCATTTCATTTTGTTCCACTTTGCTGTTGCTGGTCCTTATCCTTACAGGAACCCTCCCTAGCCATTTAATGAGTACACCAATTGCTCAATGGCCAGTCACAGAGCTTGCCGTACATTCAGCGGTGCAAGGCGTCGGCGCAGGCCTAATAGCGGCATTCACTTATCTCTATGCTGTTAATACACTAGGAGCAGAGCGATCAGCCGCTTTTGGCAGCGCAACACCCGCCGTTGCAACGTTGTTGGCGATCCCACTGTTTAACGAGATTCCGGATACGATGACTTGGTTAGCGCTTGGTTCAATTTGTATCGGCAGCTTGGTCGCGAGCAACATTTTCATGAGAAACGACCAGTCTATGCAGTATCAACCGCCAAGCCATAGCAAAGCCTGATACTGCGTTCAAACCTAAATACAGTTCCCCTAAACATCAATTTTAGGGCTTGTAGTACATAGATAAGCCTACAAACGTAGGCTTATCTAAAATCTGCTTTTTCTGAACTCGCTTCTCCATTAAACTGTCCGACCTTTTTGCAGATCCAAGAGAACACCATGCAACGCGATTACACTTTAACTTGCTTAAACAACATGCCTCGTGAAGAACTAGAAGAATTTAGTTTAAGAATGATTCATCGCCTTGTCCCTGAAGATGCAATGACGGAACTGTTTACGTTCGAACAGGAAGAAGTAACCAATGAAGAGCGTATGCAATCAGCGAAGTTTGATGCGATGTTGCGAATGACAGCAATCGCGCTTAGTGAAGTGAATCTTGCGTTTAGTGAGTCGGATAACTCACAGCAAAACATCGAGCGCATGACTCGACTGTTGCTTTGGCACTTCTATGCAATGTCGTTCAACCTTGAGCAAGCGATCAGCCTTGAAATTCACTGTGACAAAGTCGAGAAGATTTTGTCGAAAGCACCGACAGAAGCATTTGGTTGGGTAAAAGAGCTCACAGAGTTGCTGCACTTCTATGCTGAACTAAATGAAGGCAATGAAGCCAAAAAAGACGCATAAAATCCCCTCAACTTAAAAACTTCTCAACTTCTCAACTTAAAAGCTGCTCAACGAGTTGTTCGTTACTAAAGGAACAACTCGCCTATCCCCTAGAACGGCGGCAAGTAGAACGACATCGAAAGAAATTAGAACTAAACCGAAGGCAATCAGGGCTAAACCGAAGGCAAATAGAAACTTTGTTGAAATGAGTTGTCTGCTTTTGTTGTTTCTAAAACACTATGATGCAACATCAGTATCGACTGAGCGATTTTGGTGCCAATACCTAACGAACCATTAGGGGCCTCTAGTTCAACTTCATTATGGATAACGACCTTCACCCGTTTTGAATCCGATTCTAAACCTACATCTAACGACACCATTGTTCCGCTCGGGCTATGCCTTAACGCATTATCTAGCAGATTCAAGATCAGCCTCTCAAGTAAATCACTGTCACCCACAGCCTTGATTCCAATAGGTATATTGACGTTCAACTCAACATTCTTATGGCGATACTGGCTTTGTATCGTTTCTAAGCATTCGTTCATCAACACATTAAAATCGATTGAAGCGTATTGATACGTAGGCAAAGGATTATCATTCTTGGCGCTATCGAGTAATGAATGGAGCTGTTCAGACAACTTGTTGCCATTACGGTAAGCGACGTCAATCAACGGGTCTGACTTCGGATTTTGAATCTTCCACGTTTCTAGGTAGCCAAGAACACTCGATAATGGCGTTTTCAAATCATGACTGAGCTGTAATAAGCTTTGTCTGCGGTGTGATGACTGATACTCAAGCTGCAAAAACTGTTGTTGGATGTGTTTCGCCATCAATTGATAAGAACGTGCGATGGGCACCAACTCTGGTACTTGATGGACAAAGTTAGGTTCCAATCTAAAATCTTGCTCAGCTTGTTGCTGCAATTTATTGGTTACCGCCTCAATTGGGTTCAACAGACTACGTTTCACTAGCAGATAAGCGCCAATCGCAAAGCCAAAAATAGAAACCAGCACAAGCCCTGCAAGTGCGATATATGGTGTATCAACCTGAGAGTTGGTGATCACAGTATGGCGATTACTTCCTATCACCACATACAAATAACCCACCGTCGATCCTAACTCTTCAATCGCCGCCACAGAAAATACTTTAGGAGAGCCTGGGTTGATCGGGTCTGCGCCCAAAATAGGATAAGGCTCGTCATTTAAGAACTGTTGAATGGGCGCTAGATCTATCTGATTGGCTAACACAGTGCCTTCAGGTGCTGCATTGGTGGTGATATTGCCCTGACTATCCAGAAAATAGATATCAAAATCAGGCCCTATCAACATCAAGGTGTGGAATATAGATTTGAGTGCTTTGGGGTTGTAGTCGGTACCAATCATTAGAGGATTATCATCGCGCATATGAACTGCGAGCTCTTTATGTAAGCTCTGCTTAGTTCTTTGTTCTATGGTCTCTTTTTGCCAATGATAAGCGTAAGCAATCACCACACTTACCAACAAAAACCACAAACTTGTGAACAGCACTAAACGCGATTTGAAACTCATGTTCTCTCCTCGATGGCTCGTAGATCTTACTTGCTTTTTAGTAAACTTAGGGCGCGACACATAGACCTAAGCTTTCGACTCAAACTTATAGCCAACACCCCAAACGGTTTTAATGAAATCATCATCACTATTCGGCATCGCAAGCTTGGTTCTTAGACGGTTGACCGTGCTGCACACAGTATGGTGGTAGCCAGAGTGATGAGTATTCCAAACGTGATCGAGCAGCTCGTCTTTGCTATACACACGTCCCGGGCGGGTTGCTAAGAAATGAAGTAAGGTAAACTCGGTAGCAGTAAGCGGTACATCTCGGTTATTGAGTGACACCTGATGGCGTTCAGGTTGAATAATGAGCCCACCAAAATTCATAATCGATTCTGTCGTCATAGCCTCTTGAGTGACTGATTCAACATGGCTTAAACGGCGAAGTACGTTCCTCACTCTTGCTTGAAACTCGAGAACGCTGAAAGGTTTCGTTATGTAGTCATCAACACCGGCTTCTAAACCTGACACCTTATCTAGCTCAGCATCCCTTGCGGTTAGCATGAGTACCGGCGTCCAATCTTCTTGCTGACGTAACATTCGACAAAAATCAAGTCCATCTCCGTCAGGCAAGCCACGATCCAGTACGATCAAATCGAAATGACCATCTTTATAGAGCGCCTGAGCCTTTTCAATCACATTAGTTCTTATTACGTCATGACCTTGGAACTTAAGATGCATCTGCACCAGTTCAGCTAAGTCATCATCGTCTTCAACCAACAATATGTTTGCCATCAAATTTACCGCAGCACTATTCATGATCCCTGCTCTATTCGGAGTCTGCCTACCTTTCAATTGACCGGAACAGAGCAAGAATTCTTTCATCGTGCTTTCAACCCTATTATTCAGTTCGAGTAATGGTGATTCTTGCTCCTGGATTGAGGAAACGATGGTTAGCACTTAAAGCAGACGTCGTAAGGCCGTCATCTTGGCTGATTACACCAGAGTGGAAACTCACTACATCGGTGTCGTCTCGTGTGGTATTAAAACCCTCACCACCGCCTGCTGGTCCCGGAATGGTTGCAGCAAGCTCATCGTTCAGCTCAGTTCCCGAATCCCAAACATTCATATTCATGGTAAAGGTATCACCCACGGCTAATGACTTGAGCGATAATCCGGATTCGCCGACAAACGCATCATTGGTGTTCACCAACATGGAAGCAACTGAGATATACCCTTCTTGATTTGGGTCGACACGGATAGACACCGTGTCTTGCTCACCTGAAAGAATCAGTCCATTGCCTGAGATGCCTTGATAAACATTGGCGTCACTGTCACTAAGCGCAAGTAATTCTGCATTACTGCCACCTTCCGCCAAGTATTCCAGATCAACAGAGGCACTTTGCCCAACTTCAAACAGATCAAAATTCGTATTGTGAGTCAACACCGCGAGTGGTGACATTGGTTGATTGGGGGTGAGGTTAGTCACACTCACATCATAGCGATAGTAATCGTCGTCATCGTCCGGACAACCCGCTAACACAGCTACTGATGCAGCGATAAATAGAATTCTAGCTTTCATACATCCCCCTTACTTCACAACAATGGTGATAGTAGCCACAGGGTTTAACCAACGATGACTGCTACTATCGAGGTCGCTGATTCCGCCAGCCGCGTTACTATCACCGATGTTACCCGGATGAATATGAACCTTAGCGTTTGATACTGCAGTTTCTACACCAGTGCCACCAGCGCCAAAGGTAATGAATGGCGGGTTTGGCATACTACCCGCCAGCTCATCATTGGCTTCAGTGCCTGCGTCATAGCCATTTAGAGTCGCTTTGTAGGTGCCCGCTTGAGTTGGGATTTTCCAGCTATCTAGACCAACAAAGCCGTCGTTAGTCGGCAGCAGCATGGCACCCAATGATAAGTACTCTAAATCGCCAGTACTGATATCAAACGTAGTTGCGACGCCTGGATTAAGAATACCGGTAGCTGGGTTTTCAACCACCACACCACCCGCGTTAGCAATTAAACTCGATAGACCTGAAATATCGCCACCTTCGGCCATCGATTCCAATTCCGCAGAAGCACTCTCACCCGTTCTAAACATGAACAAGCTGGAGTCATGAGCGGCTGCCAAGATAGGCGTAAAGTAGATCCCTTTCGTTGCGTTGGTAACGGTCACCTCAAGCTCTGTAGCCTGAACCTGAGCCGCTCCGAGGGTCAACATAGCCGAGCTGATCACTAAGCTGATTTGAGTACGTTTGTTCATTTTGATTCCATCCTTTATCGAGTCCTATCGTTGCCAAAAAAACGAATAACAGCGATATACCGTTACCTTTGCCAGAACGAACTGTGGTGTTGTTGACTCTAAGAATGGCGATCAAATCTATCAGCAACTTCATTGAATTCTCATAAAACTCTCACAAGTTTATTCAAACTTCTTACTATCCAGAAAGACAGACCTAAGAAACTGATATGTGGTTAGAAACTCTCGTTCTAGAAATGAGAGTTACACAAGGAATCATGGTTCAAGAATAGCGCAGACCAAACGCAAAAAGGCCCAATCAATATACCGACTGGGCCTTTCACTGATGTATAAAACTTCTCTCAGGAAAGCTCTATTCGCTTCCAACTGAGTTCGCCGAACAACACCAATTTAGAATGCGTAGTTTGCGTCAACAAGTTCGCTTACTTCTACTTTGCTTACTTCTGCGCGAGCTTCAAGCCACTGCGCTACTTGCAGTTGCTCTGCTTCTGTCACTGAACGGTAGCGCTCAATAGAACATAAGAAACCTTCGAACAGCTCTAAACCACCGCCACCAAAGCACAGGCCGATGCTGTCGATAAAATCGATAAATTCATCGATGAACACATCGTATTGGTCAAAATCAGCAATCGAAGTCGTGCAGCTTACTTCAAAACCTAGAATAGCGAATTCACCTAGGTATAACTTCTTGCGTAGGCGGCGATTTTTGTTTTCGATTTTATCTAATTTCATAACTGTCTCTCTTTTCGTTTGATAAAGCATTTATACACAGTTCCTTGCTGATCCCCAAGAGTTTTGTATTACACGAGACGCTTAATGGCAAAAATCGTGCTACAGAAACAAAACCTTAATCAAAACTATAAAAATCTGTCACTTAACTGCTTCACGATTGCTCACACATCAGCCCAAGTTATTAACCAATTCATTAGTAAGTGGGTAAGTCATAAATAACGAATAATAAAGTCAGCCAACAGGAAGCAATCCCGATGAGCAAGGAAACATTTGATAGCACTCGTTTTAACAAGAGTAACAACAAGCCTTTCGAAGAAGTTCTAGATGCGAACCTTTCAAGAAGAAACGTTCTGAAAGGCGGTTTAGGCATCAGTGCAATGACCGCATTTGGCGCGTTTGGTTTAGCGGGTCACAGCACGGCTAACGCTGCGACAATGCAAGCAACGGGCGCACAAAAGAGCACTGCAACACTTGCATTCGAATCGGTTAAAGGATCATTGACAGACAGTGTCGTTGTGCCAAAAGGCTATACAGCACAGGTATTAGTTCCTTGGGGTACTCCACTCAACAAGCAAGGCAATGCTTGGTTAAAAGACGGCACCAACAATGCACAAGATCAAGCCAACGCATTAGGCATGCATCACGATGGCATGCACTTCTTCCCGCTTAATGGCAACAGCAATGATGGCTTATTGGTGATCAACCACGAATACATCGACCAAAAAGCACTGCACGCTAATGGTCCGACATACGATGAAGGCAACCGCCCTAGCCTTGATGAAGTTCGCAAAGAGATCAACGCGCACGGCGTCAGTGTGGTTCGTGTGAAACTGGAAGGCAACCAATGGGTGATGGTCAACAACGATCCACTTAACCGTCGCTACACGGGCGCGACCGTAATGGATCTGTCAGGTCCTGTTGCTCACAGTGAATTTACCAAAACCAAATTCTCACAAGACGGCAGCCAAGCTCGTGGCACGTTGAACAACTGTGGTAATGGCTACACGCCATGGGGCACTTACCTAACGTGTGAAGAAAACTGGCCGGGTTATTTCGTTAACAAAGGCGAGACAACGCCAGCGCAAGATCGTATTGGTATCGCTACCGACAAAACACGTTACGGTTGGGATACGCTTTCAGGCAACAAACAAGAACGCCTAGACGAATTTGCTCGCTTTGACGTAACACCAACAGGTGAGTCAGCAATGGACGATTACCGTAACGAAGCACACGGTCACGGCTACATCGTTGAAATCGACCCATACACAGCAAACTCTCGCGCTAAAAAACGTTCTGCACTGGGTTGTTTCCGTCACGAAGGCTGTACGTTTGGTAAGCTGACTGAAGGCGAGCCGATCGTATTCTACTCTGGTCACGATTCGCGCTTTGAATACCTGTACAAATTCGTTTCTGAAGAGAAATGGGACCCGCGTGATGCAGAGCCGAGCAATCGCCTAAGTGCGGGTGACAAGTACATGGACAAAGGCACACTGTATGTGGCTAAGTTCAACGATGATGGTTCAGGCACTTGGCTGCCACTGACTATGAGCAGTAAGACCACAAACGGCGGTAAGCTAGGTGATTCATTTGATTCTCAAGCAGCACTTATCATTAATACCGCAGGCGCAGCCGACCTTGTAGGCGCAACGCCAATGGATCGCCCTGAATGGTGCTCTGTTGACCCAATGACTGGTACGGCTTACCTAACGCTGACTAATAACAACAAGCGTAAAGAAGCGAACTCTGCGAACCCTCGCGTAGACAATAAGTTCGGTCATGTTATCCGTTGGGATGAAGGCAAAACGGCAGGCGAGTTCGATTGGGATATCTTCGTATTTGGCTCTCCAGCAGTGGAAGACAAATCTATTAACCGCTCTGGTCTAACAGACATGAACCAATTCGCGAGTCCTGACGGCTTAGCGTTTGATGCTCGTGGTATTTTATGGATTCAGACAGATAACGGCGCAGATGAAGTAACGGGCTACACCAATGACCAAATGCTGGCAGTTGTCCCATCTCAGTTAACGGATGACAACGGCAACAGCGCGGTGATTGATGCAAACAACCAAGCACAACTTAAACGCTTCTTTGTTGGTCCAAACGGTTGTGAAGTAACTGGCTTTACCATTAGCCCTGATTACAAATCACTGTTTGTGAACATTCAACATCCTGCAAACTGGCCATCGTCAGAAGATGCGACTGCACAGACTCAAGGCAATGTTCGCCCAAGAGCATCTACCGTAGTGATTCGTCGTGAAGACGGCGGTGAAATCGCAGTTTAATACGCAAATCTAGCTAAGATCAGCAATCTTACTGTTATCTAGCTTCTGTTCGCTAGCTAAGTGAAATCAAAAAGAGCGATAAGGCTAAATGCCCTATCGCTCTTTTTATATTCGATGCATTCTTCGGTTTGAGTAAGAATCCGAATCTTCAAAATTCATCGTCATCCTAAGTACTCATCATCCCGAGTACGCGTCATCCTCGAGAAGGAGGAACGACTGAGTCGGGGATCTCTAACCGTTATCGCAGCTCAGAATTAGCTAACGAACAACCACACACCAACGCCCATCATTAACGTACCTGCAATGCGGTTCATCAACTTAACGTTATCGGCTTTACCCAGCATATGTTTTAGGCTCTTACCGCCCGTAGCATACAGGGTCATGCAGACAAATTCAGAAACCAGAATAATAGACACTAAAATCAACAACTGCGGTGCTAAGTCTTTATTGCTGTTAATAAAAGGAGGCAACAACGAAATCATGAATGCCCAGCCTTTCGGATTCGCGATAGCTGTCACGAAGCCTTGAACCACCAAGTCCCAATCATTGCTGACTTTTGTTGTTTGGTTGTCAGTGCTGATCGCCAGTTTGCCTCTTGAACGCCACATCTGAACGCCCAAATAGAACAAGTAAGCTGCGCCAACAAATTTGAAGCCCGTAAATAGCCACGGGTAGTTCAACATGATAGATGCAATACCCAATACCGCAGCAATAGAAACCACTGCAACACCAGCCAATTCACCGATCATCATCCATAATGTACGCTTGTATCCAACACTCATTCCTAGCGTCAACGCCAAAGTCATACACATGCCGGGCGTGATTGACACAAAGAAAAATGTGGGAATAAAAGCCCAAAGTAGTGCGCTATCCATATTATTACCTTATCGACTTATTTTTATTTGATGCTTCTTATTATTACGCGGGCTCAAAATGAAGCGAGGTTGAGACGAAGTAGTGATGACAATAAACAATATTGCGATCAATACAAACAAAAAGAGCCACATAACAGTGGCTCTTTTTAGTCACCAACCGTAATTACTTACGACGGTTTTTAATTCGCTTCATCATAGTCAAACGACGTTCTGCACTTGCTTGATCTTGAGGCTCTTCGTTCGCGTTGTTCTTACGACCTTGGCGGTTTTTGTACGCCGATTTAGTGTTCAGCTTCTCGATGTAAGCATCACGTTTCTTCGGTTCATAACCCGGTTGTTCAACACGGCGAATACGTTGTTGAATCAGTGTTTCAACTTGAACAACAGTCAACTCTTCTTCGCGGTTAACGAAAGAAATCGCATGACCTTGTTTACCAGCACGACCTGTACGGCCAATACGGTGAACGTAATCTTCCGCTAGGAAAGGCATGTCGTAGTTAATTACATGTGGTAAGTCTTCGATATCAAGACCACGGGCTGCAACGTCGGTTGCTACCATCACACGTGCTCTGCCTTCTTTGAAGTCATCCAAAGCACGACGACGAGCGCTTTGTGCTTTATCACCGTGACAAAGTACCGCTTTAATGCCGTCTAACTTAAGCTCTTTAACGACGTCATTCGCTGTTTCTTTGTAGTTCACGAACACAAGCACTTGGCGCCAGTTTTTACGGCCAATAAGCTCAGAAAGCAGTTCAGTTTTACGTTCTTGATCCACAGGGTAAACCACGTGACCAACAGTAGAAGCCGTTGAGTTTTCGCGCTCAACACTAATACGTTTTGGTTTACGTAGAATATCAACAGACAGTTGGTTTAACTGAGTAGAAGTCGTTGCCGAGAACATCATGATTTGCGGCGATGTTTCTACATCCAACATGATCTTACGAACGGCATTGATAAAGCCCATATCAAGGATACGGTCAGCTTCATCGAATACTAGGAATTCTAGGTTTGCGATAGATACGTTACCCGCTTCTAAGTGTTCTTCCAAACGGCCAGGTGTTGCAACCAAAATATCCACACCCAGTTCTAATTGACGAACTTGTGAAGACATTTTGTTACCACCGTAAACCGCTGAAACGCTTAGTTCAGTGTATTTAACGTAGTCTTTAATGTTTTGAGCGATCTGCGCAGCGAGCTCTCGAGTTGGAGCAAGAATAAGGCCGCGAGCCGTTCCTCTAGACGCCTTTTTACCGCTGTTCAAAAGGTGCTGAATAACAGGCAATGAAAATGCCGCTGTTTTACCCGTACCGGTTTGAGCAGTAGCAAAAATATCATGGCCTTTACGAGCCATTGGAATCGCCTTTTGTTGAATTGGAGTGAGTTTTTCATAACCACACTCAGTCAACGCTTTGACTAATTCAGGAGCAAAACCTTGAGAGGAAAATGACATTGTTACGGGTTCCTTAAGCAGACAGCCTACATTCTTATTTCAGCCGAGCACTATAAAGTAATTAGAGTGATTTATCTCACATTTATCGTGATATAACGCAAACTTTCTCATTTAATCTGGTGTTTACCCCACCTTCAACGAAGTAAACACCGAGATCATCAGTTCAAACAGTAAAAATGGCGCTATTTGATGCCACACAGCTTGAGTAGAATCTGCTCGAGATCGTCCCAAGGCATTAACTGCGAGTCGATCACTTCAAGACGAGACTCAAAGCCATCAAGGGAAATTTCATTCACGGACACCACTTGATTCGCCACGTTAAACGCATAGCAACCTTGGTCAGTATTCACCACGGCTTTTACACGCTCAGCCGTAAGATCCGACAGCATTGAAAACAGCGCATCAAAGTCGAACTTATGCTCTGCGCCAAATAGCCAACCGCAACTGAAATAGCCCTGACCTTTATTCTCTTTACGGATGAACACTTCACCGGGAGGAAGTTGGAATTGAGGCTCTTGTTCAGCGTGATCGTGATGATGCGCTTCAATATGAGAGGAAGCACTGCCGTATACTCTTTCAATGTCCAACACTTCCAATGGCACTTCACCATCGTGAATTAGCTTATGGAAGACTTTTGCTGGCGTTTGATCCGTCACCCAATCATTGAACACATCGATGTCTTCAGAATGAACAAGGTCAACCTTAGTACCAAGAATCACATCTGCACTGTCCAGTTGATCATTGAAATTCTGATTCGACGTGTACTTTTCATTGGATAGGTTTCGTGGGTCAACCAAGCCAAGCGTCGCTTTTAAATCAACATAAGGTGTGTATTGCTCTGAAGTGAGTGTCGCAATAACCTGTTTAGGGTGACCAAGCCCAGTTGGCTCAATCAATAAACGGTCCGGCTTTTGGCGCAGTAAGGCATTAATACCTACCGACATAGGCACACCTGCAGTACAACACATGCAGCCACCCGGTACTTCTTTAATTAAAGCACCTTGGTCTGTCATTAATGCGCCATCAATGCCGATTTCGCCAAACTCATTAACCAGGACAGCCCAGTTTTCATTCTCAGGTTTATTTTTGAGCAGGTTCAAAATAGCTGTCGTTTTACCAACACCCAAGAAACCCGTAATTATGTTTGTAGGAACTTTTTTGGTCATATCAGTTCTCCTTTTTAAGGGAGTATATACACAATCACGGAGAAATTGACCCCAATCGCTTGTTTATACGGAGAATGATTTGAGCCAGAAGTTGTATGAGTGTCACTAAAAAGGGGGGGGG